>Ga0187816_10000300_pt1 | contig 14428 bp, 13 predicted proteins | sample NC_wetland_sal_i_16_FD_132960 | JGI IMG/M metagenome (GOLD analysis project Ga0187816, IMG submission 132960) | Wetland sediment microbial communities from Neuse River Estuary, North Carolina, USA - SO4_1 | ecosystem: Environmental > Aquatic > Freshwater > Wetlands > Sediment | place: USA... | reverse complement strand
CTGACGGACACGCGAGAGGTTCGCGTCAAAACCCCTTTCGGCGATCCGTCAGACGCGTTGGTGGTCGGCACGCTCGAAGGACGCCGCGTGGCATTTCTTGCGCGGCACGGCCGCGGCCATCTTTTCTCGCCCAGCGAAATAAACTACCGCGCCAACATCTGCGCCATGAAGATGCTTGGCGTTGAGCAGATTATCTCGGTGAGTGCCGTCGGCTCTCTGCGCGAAGATCTCCCGCCCATGGATTTTCTGATTCCCGACCAGTTTTTCGATCGCACGCGCGGCAGGAAGGCCACGTTCTTCGGCGAAGGCGTGGTTGCGCATATCACCTTCGATAAGCCAACCTGCCGGCGGCTGTCAAAGTTGCTCGCAGAGGCCTGCGATCGCACCGGTGTGAAGGCCCACAACGGCGGCACCTACGTCTGCATGGAAGGCCCCGCTTTTTCGACCCTCGCCGAATCGCACACTTATCGCCAGCTTCGGTTCGATGTGATTGGCATGACCAATCTCACCGAAGCCAAACTCGCACGCGAAGCGGAACTTTGCTACGCTACGTTCGCCATGATCACCGATTACGATTGCTGGCACCCCGAGCACGATTCGGTGACGGTCGACATGATCATCGGATATCTCAACAAGAACGCGGAAAACGTACAGCGCGCCATCCGCGAAGTGGTTCGGGCGCTCGGGGATGAACGCAACTGCAAATGCGGTTCGGCCGTCGCGCACGCGATTCTCACCGATCGCAAGAAAATCCCGGCATCGGCCAAGAAGCGTCTCGCGCCGATCATCGGCAAGTACATCTGACGATGCCGCCCGCTGTCCCGAGAAAAATCACAGTCAAGTTGCCGTCGCAATCAAATTCGGTGCGGCGATTCACTGCCGCCTCGCCAAACACGGATCGCTCATGTCTCTTCTCGTAGTCGGTTCTGTCGCATTTGACGCCATCGAAACCCCCTTCGGAAAAGTTGACCGAACTCTCGGCGGCGCGGCCACTTACTTCGCATTGGCCGCGAGCTATTTCACTCCGGTGCGCCTCGTCGGAGTTGTGGGTGAAGATTTCACGCAACTGGACGAAGCCATATTTCGCGGGCGCAAGATCGATCTCGCGGGTCTCGAGCGGGTTCCGGGAAAGTCGTTTTTCTGGTCCGGGCGCTACAGTCAGAATATGAACGAGCGCACCACGCTCGTCACCGAATTAAATGTCTTCGCCGCATTCCGCCCAACTCTTCCGAAAAGCTATCTTGATTCGCAATACATCTTTCTCGGCAACATTGACCCCACGCTGCAGCGCTCTGTACTCAAGCAGGTCACGCGCAAACCCAAGGCCGTCGGTCTCGATACGATGAATTATTGGATCGGTGGCACTCCGGCGGAGTTGCGTGAGACTCTGAAGCACGTCCAAATCCTGACGATCAATGACGACGAAACGCGCCAGCTTACGGGTGAGCACAATCTCTACCGCGCTGCCAAACACGTTTTCAAGATGGGTCCGAGGACTCTGATCATCAAGCGCGGTGAGCACGGCGCGATCATGGTGCACGATGGATTCGTCTTCGCCGTGCCCGCCTTCCCGCTCGAGGAAGTCCACGATCCCACGGGCGCCGGCGACACTTTTGCGGGTGGCTTCATGGGCTATCTTGCGAGTAACGGGCGCGTTAACGAGCAGACTCTGCGCTCAGCGATGGTGTACGGATCGGTGCTCGCCAGCTTTACGGTCGAGCGCTTCGGCGTCGAGCGGCTTGCGAAAGTTACGCGCAAAGAAATTGCGGCGCGGGCGCGCCAGTTCGCCCGCATGACAACGTTCAAGCTCTAGCGCGGTTCCGCGGGATTGCTTCCAAAGCGTTTCGTGCGGCCAACCCCTAAGCCTTGAATCGAATCCGAGTTGACGTGCCGCGCGCGGGAGTGCTATCAATCGTTGCGGTTTGGCAGGGGGATTTTCAGGTGGCTTGACGTTTCCCTCGGTCCGCTTTCCCGGCCGCTGGTGGCGAGCGGCTTCGGGATCCCGCAGAAACTTTGAAGGAGGCTAGCTTTGAATCGGTCGCGTAGGGCTGCGCTCGCATCGATCGCGGGGATTCTGCTGCTCGGCAGCTGCAGCAATAACAATGCGCCACCGTTCAACGCTACGCCCGCGATCTCCAATCTTTTTCCGTCGAATATCACCGCTGGCAGCCAGTCCTTCACGATGTTTGTCGTGGGATCAGGGCTTATATCGAGTTCCAAGGGAGTCTCGTTCGTCTACTGGAATAACTCTCCGCGCTCGACGAGGCTGAATGCAGTCACCGGACAGCTCGAAGTTCAGATAAGCGATTCGGACGTCGCCTCGCCCGGCCCCGTGAACGTTACGATTGTCAATCCCGGGCCGGGTGGCGGAATGTCCGCACCTGCCATCTTCACGATTGAGCCCGTACAAATCGGTTCGGCCACGATAACTGGATTCATGCCCCCGAACGCCAAGGCTGGCGGACAGGACTTCACGTTGACAGTGAATGGGAACAATTTCGCTGCGAACGATGTAGTCACCTGGAACGGCGACATTCGAACCACGACGTTCGTAAATGCCACACAGGTCACGGCTACGATCACGGCCACCGATATCGCAGACGCCGGCTCGGGCAGCATTGCCGTGTACACGCCGGGCCTTGTAGTAGGCTCGTCCTCGATGAACTTTCCGATCACCGGTCAGAACAATCCGTCTCCCGCCCTCTCGTCGCTCTCACCGTCGAGTGCCTCTGCTGGCTCGCCCGATCTAGAGGTCTTAGTATCAGGCTCCGGATTTGTGCAGAGCTCTGACGGCGAATGGAACGGATCTCCCCTCGCAACCGCGTTTCTAAGCTCGTCGCAATTGGTCGTTCTCATTCCGGCCTCGGACCTCGCGATGAGCACCAGCGCTGACATTGACGTTACGAATCCAGCCCCGGGAGGTGGGACGTCGAAGACGTCCACTTTCAAGGTCAACTGAACCGCGGCCGCCGAGCCCTCGACCCGAGATTTACGGTCTTAACTCTTAATTTGCGTCGGGCGTGCTCCGTGTAGACTCGCTCAACCAATTTCCTTATTCTCGATTGCGCACATGCCGCAACCTCTCAAGCCTTCTGCGCTGCGTCCCGGCGACCAAATTCGAGTGCTTTCGCTCGCAAGCCCGGTCCAGGAGGATCACCTGCAGGCAGGCTGCAACGAGCTGACTCGCCTTGGATATAGCCCGAAAGTCGACCGCGCAAGTGTCCTGGCGCACGATAGTTTCTTTGCCGGCTGCGCGGCCGACCGCCTCGCGGCGCTGAAAGAAGCCTTGGCCGAACCGGTGACGCGCGCGATCTTTTGCTCGCGCGGTGGTTACGGCTCGAATTACTTGCTCGACGGCCTGATGGACGTGGTGGCTTCACCGAAGATTCTTCTCGGCTCGAGCGACCTGACGTCTCTTCAGATCTTTCTCTGGCAGAAATTTCGCTGGGTGACGTTTTATGGGCCGATGGTTGCGTCGAATTTTGACCGAGGCGCCGGCGCACCGCACGGATACGATCGCGAGAGTCTGGTGCGCTCCCTCACGACGACGAACGATGGTTGGTCGATTGACCTCCAAGCCACGGATCTTTCAACCGAGAGCCTGGCGGGCGTCCTCGTTGGCGGCTGCCTCACCCTCGTGGAATCGACGTTAGGCACGCCGTGGGAGATCAACACGGACGGCGCGATTCTCGTCCTCGAAGACCGCGCGATGAAACCCTATCAGGTCGATCGCGCACTGATGCACCTGAAACACGCCGGAAAGTTTCGCCGCGTCACGGGCGTAATCCTCGGCGAGTTTCCGGAATGCGATCCGCCCGTGGGAGGGGAAACCGTCGAAGCGGTCGCCCGGCGCATATTGAGGTCTCACGGTGTTCCAATCGTTTGGGGAGTTCCCGTCGGCCACACGTCACGCTCGATGTTGACGCTGCCCTTAGGTGTTTACGCCGAGCTATCGAGTGCTGGTCGTGGCGTGCTGAAAATTCTTGAGCCGGCGTGCGTGCCCTAATTTGCAAATTTCTTCTCATTCCGAGCATTGCGAGGTTTGGCGTCGCGGGAAGGCGCATCTGCGTATGATGAAGAAAGGTTGAAATGGCTCCGGGTTTCGCAAAATCGACGGTCCGACACGTCCACCTTCTCGGCATCGCGGGTTCGGCGATGTCCCCCGTAGCCGGCATGCTGAAGGAGCGCGGTTTCCATGTCACCGGCTCTGACGTCAACGTCTATCCGCCGGCCTCGACGCTTCTCGACTCGCTCGGCATCCGGTGGAATGAAGGTTACTCGCCGGAGAATCTGCAGCCCGCGCCCGACCTGGCAGTGATCGGCAATGCGATTTCACGCGGGAATGCCGAGCTCGAATATATCCTGGACGAGAGGATCCCTTACTGCTCGATGCCGCAACTCCTCGAAGAATACTTCCTGCCGGGGAAGACCTCCATCGTCGTCGCGGGCACTCACGGCAAAACGACTACGACGGCGATGCTGGCCTGGATTTTTCAAACTGCCGGGCGAAGGCCTGATTTCCTGGTCGGTGGGGTTGCGCCCAATTTCGGGGATCGCAGCTACGGCCTCGGCGGCGGCGAGGATTTCATCATCGAAGGCGATGAATACGACACCGCGTTCTTCGATAAGGCGCCCAAGTTCCTCCACTACCATCCCGACGAATTGATTCTTACGTCGCTTGAGTTCGATCACGCCGATATCTATCCGGACCTTGCCTCGATTGCTCTCCAGTTTCGCAGACTTGTGAATCTGGTTCCGCGGCGCGGCCGCATCCTGTTCTGGGGCGAGAGTGCTGAACTAAGGCAGGTTGTAGCGAAGGCATTCTGCCCGGTCGAAACCTTCGGCCTCACGCCCGAATGTGATTGGAGCGCGGGCGACATCGTCTGGCACGATTCCGCGACCGAATTTCGAGTCGCCCGGCGCGGCAACGAGGTCGCGCGCATCCGCATCCCACTTGCGGGTCGCCACAACGTGCTCGACGCGTTGGCGGCCGTCGCGCTTGCCTATGGCATGGGCGTGGAGAGCGATGCAATTGCGCGCGCCCTCGCCACGTTCCAAAGCGTTCGCCGCCGCATGGAGATCAAAGGCGAGGCCGGGGGAGTTTTGGTGGTCGAGGATTTTGCCCACCATCCCACCGCAATCCGGATGACTCTTGAAGCCGCGCGCACGCGCTGGCCCGGCCGCAAGATTTGGGCGGCCGTCGAGCCGCGCTCGAATACGATGCGCCGCAGGATTTTTCAAGACGCCCTGCCGGATGCCCTGGCGCTGGCCGACGCGGTGCTTTTCGGCCCCGTCAATCGTGCGCAGTTGCTTGAGGAGCGTGATCGCCTCTCGCCAGAGGCGATCACAGAGTCGATTCGCGCGCGCGGGCGCTTTGCGAAGGCCTTCGCATCTTCCGTCGATATCGCCGAACACCTCGTGGAAAATACCGAACCGGGAGATCTCGTTTTGATTATGTCCAACGGCAGTTTCGATGGCCTCACAGCCAAATTGCTCGAAAAGCTCGGCGCGCGGGCCGGTATCCGCGCATGAACCATTCCAATCGAGGGTTCCGCCGTACGCTGGCAGCCGGATTCTTGTTCGCTGCGCTACTCGCGCCTCGCCCCGCCGCGGCAACTATTCAATATCGCGTCTCGCTCGACGATCCAGGCCAACACCTCTTCCACGTCACGATGACGATTCCTGTCGAGGGCAGGGAAGTCGTTACCGCGTTGCCCGCGTGGAACGCGCTCTACCGCGTGCGCGACTTTGCATACCGCATCGAATCGCTTCGTGGCCTGTGCCCGGCGGTGATTGCCGTGCCGCTAAACAAACACCAACTGGACAAGCAAACGTGGCGCTTCTCGCTCGATGGGTCTTGCCAGCCGGGAGATCACAACAGCTTCGAGATTCAATACGCGATCGAATGGAACAGTCTGGGCCCCTTCAATTCCCAACTCGATTCGCATCACGCGTTCATAAATCTCGCCGAAATCCTGATGTACGTGCCGGATCGCCGCGGCGAGGACGTGTCGGTCCAATTCGCCGAATTCCCCGAAGGATGGCGAACGGCTGCTGAATTGGCGGCGGTTCATGTACCAAACGAATACGTCGCCGCGAGTTACGACGGTCTGGTCGATGCGCCCGTCGAGGCGGGCAAGTTCGAGGAATTCGAATTCAACGAATCCGGTGGCCGTTTTCGGGTCGTCGTCGATTCGCACTCGTGGAATCGGGCGGTACTCGAGGACGCACTCCATCGCATCACAAGATACGAGCTGCAATTGATGGGCGGCCCGCCGTTCGATCCTCCCTCGAAGGAGTACACGTTTTTCTTTCACATTGGCCCCGATGGCGACGTGGAAGGCGGAGGCATGGAGCATCGAAACTCCACCGCGATCTCGGCTACTTCCACCGAAGGCGCCGTGGTTGTAGCTGCTCACGAGTTCTTTCACGTCTGGAACGTAAAGCGTATCCGGCCCCAATCGCTCGAGCCTGTCGATTACACGAAAGAGCAATACACGCGGGCGCTGTGGTTTGCCGAGGGAGTGACCAGCGCCTATGCCTCGTACACGCTCGAACGCACGGGCCTCTGGTCGAAGACGCAGTTCTATTCTGATCTCGCCGAACAGATTGGCGAGTTGCAATCCCGTCCGGCGCGCGCCTGGCAGAGCGTGGAAGAATCGAGTCTCGACGCGTGGTTCGAGAAATATGATGGCTACAACACGCCCGTCCACAGCATCTCGTACTACAACAAAGGGCAGATTGTCGGAGCGATGCTCGACCTTGCGATTCGAGACGCGACTGACAACCACAAATCGCTCGACGATGTCATGCGGCGAATGAATTCGGAATACGCTCAGCAGGGCAAGTTTTATGACGACAGCGCCGGAATCCGCGCCGTCGTCGAAGAAGTCACTGGGAAGAGCTTCGCCGACTTCTTCGATCGCTACATTTCGGGCACCGACGAAATTCCCTACGCCGCGTTTCTCTCCGTCGCCGGGCTGGAATTACAAATGGGCCCCGGCCGCGCTTCCGTCAGCGAGGTCGCCCGTCCGAACGATCGCCAGCGCCGCATTCTCGACGGCGTTCTCCATGGCTCAACCGACTGATATGCTTTCCTCGCCGCCGTGGCCATAATTCGCACAACTTTCGTCGCGCTGATGTTGGCGCTTGCGATCCTTCTTGTGCTTCCTCCGCTCATGCTCTGGAGCGTCATCACTCGCAAGCCGGACCTCATGTACTACCTGGCAATGAAGATCGTTCGGTCTGGGACGAGGCTTCTCGGAGTCCGCGTGCACGTCGAAGGGCTGGAAAATGTGCCAGGCGGCCCGTGCGTCTTCGTCGCGAACCATGCTTCGACGATCGATCCGCTGGCCCTAGTGCCCGCCCTTCCACAACGCGTCGGCATCGTGGCCAAGAAGGAACTATTCCGAATCCCTGTTTTTGGGAGGGCCATGCGCATCGCGCAGTTCGTTCCAGTAGATCGCGGCGACAAGGAATCGACCACGACCGTGGTTCCCCTCGCGGAGCAATACGTCAAACAGGGTCTGTCCTTTATGTTTTTCTCCGAGGGCACTCGCAGCCCCGATGGGCGGCTCCGCCCGTTCAAGCGCGGTGCCTTCACCTTGGCCATCAATGCAGGGGTTCCCGTCGTGCCCGTTTCAATCGTGGGAGCGCATCACTTGATGAGGAAGGGCCACAGCATCGTTTATCCAGGCGACGTAACGATTCGCTTCGGCCCGCCGGTCGATGCTTCGGCCTATACGATCGAGCAGCGAGGCGACCTTCTCGCTCGCGTCGAAGCCCTTGTCGCCGCCGGCCTTCCCGCCGACCAGCAGCCCGCCTAGTCGGGGCGGATTTTCGTCTACGGCGCTATACTGATTTTCGATGCCGCAAAAACTCATTCACGAAGTCATTCCCGTTGGTCTGCTTCAGTGTAATTGCTCGATCCTCGGGGATCCCGAGAGTGGCGACGCGATCGTCGTTGATCCCGGAGACGAGGTCGATCGCATTCTCGAAGTTATCCACCGGCACAAACTGAAAGTGCGCGCGATTGTCAGCACCCATACTCACATCGACCACGTCGGTGGCTTGGCTGGCCTGCATCGCGCAACAGGCGCACCGGTCCTGATTCACGACGCCGATCTCGGTCTTTATCGTTCCCTCGATATGCAGGCGCAGTGGCTCGGAGTTCCCACTCCCGAGACAGTTCATATTCGCGACTTCGTGAAAGAGGGAGATACACTTCGCTGGGGCGGCTTCGCGGCGCGAGTCCTGCACACGCCGGGTCACACGCCCGGCAGCATCAGCCTCGTCGTGGAGGAGGTCAGCGCTCCCGACCACAAGCGCCAGTCCCATGCGCCCCTTCTGCTCGCCGGCGACACCTTGTTTCAAGGCAGCATTGGGCGCACCGATCTACCCGGAGGTTCGTACCCTCAAATCATCCGCTCGATTCACGAGAAGCTGCTGGTCCTCCCTGACGATATCGTTGTCTTCCCGGGCCACGGCGACACCACCACGATCGGCTCTGAGCGCCAGCACAATCCGTTTCTGCGCTAGCATTGGCCGGTTTTCATTTTTCCGCAGAATTCGACCTAGTTCTAGAACCATCTGTTGCGGTCCAAGGAACACCGCACGCGCCCTTGCTTTGACTCCTTCGCACCTCCGCTGGATAATCACGGCGGTCGTCCAGAAGTCTGCTTGCTTAGCTGGCTCAAGCAGCGCCGGGGGATGCAGTTCGCGCGCGAATGATGTATCTTTCCGTTATAAGCGCGTTGGGGATATCGCCGCTCGCCCAATGGGGGTTATATTTCATTTCGACCGTTGCGCTGCACCGGGCCGCATTTCTGCGATGAATCGTCATGATGACTTTCCAGTTCTTGGGATCGGCGGGGTGAGCGACACATGAGACGTTCCGACTTAGTGCGAAATCCGAGCAAGGGGAAAGCATTGCGTACTTCACAGATCGTATTTGGGGAACGGCAGCATCTTCTGCGCGTGCTCGATTCGGTTGAGCGCAGCGCGTTGCCTGCGGCTCGCATGGATCAGGAGCGCCGCGTCATCGAGCAGCTGATTCACGCGCGCACGCAGGAACTGAACCGCATCAATCCCGGCTGGGACGAAAAAGTGGGCACGGTTTTAAGCGCCGAGGTCAAGCCGGAGGCGCTCGATCAACTGTCTCGTCAGGCGCCGAAGGAAGATTACTACTTGCTGCGCCTAATCAGTGAGCATCCGAAGGTGGCTGCGAAAACGCTCGGCCGCCTTTCGCATCATCCCTATTCGGCGATTCGCGAAAATATCGCGCGGCATCCCAACAGTGATGCGGCGACTCTCTCGCGTCTCAGCCGCGACCGCAGCCAGCCGCTGTGGTATCTCGTCGCTTTCAATCCCAACGCGCCTGCGCCCCTTCGCAAGAAGCTCCAGGAGCGGATGCGCCGCCTCGGCGAAAAATCGGCGACTCAATAGTTCTGGGCGCTACGCCGTACGCGCAATGAGCGTGTGCGGCTGCCTCGATCGCTGGCTAGCCGTTTGCATCCGCTAGTTCTGCGCGGAATCGATTGCGCATCAGCAAGGTCAGGGATTGGTTCGGTGGGTGGTCAACTCGGAATCGAGCTACTCGATTCAATTTCCCTTTTCTTGGTTCTTGTCCACATCGGTGCCCGCGAGAGGATAGCCTAGCTGTTCCCATCGAGTCAGGCCGCCCTTCAAGGCTTTCACCTTTTCGTGGTCGTAACCCAACTCCCACATTTCGAGAACCATCGGGGCGCTGTCTTCCTCGTGGGAGCAGTTGCAGTAAAAGACGATCAATCTGTCGCCGGGAAGGGCGCTGAGTAACTGGTCCTGTTCCTTGGCTTCGACCGTGGGATCGAACGCGATGTTCACCGCTCCCTTAATATGCTCGGCCGCGTACGCCTCGGGATCGTCCGTATCCACGAGTACCACGTTGCCTTTTTCCTTCGCAATGCGCTCGACCTCTTCGCCGGTAATGCGCGGCACTTGTGGAAAAGGGATTTCGTCTTTTGCGGACGCGGAAGGGTCCTGGCCCGGTTTCACGGATGGCGCCTTCTGCGCATATTTTGGCAAGGCGTGCGAACTCAGCGCCGGCACCAGTATGAACGCGCCAAGCAAAACCGCTGCAGTAAGACGAGGTGTCATTGAAGATTCCTTTTGCGGCGGGCGCGGAGCTTGCGCCCCGCGCCTCCGCTAATGTGATTCTACGCCCAATCGTCGATTTTCACGCCCCGGCGGATGCCGAAGTCGGTGACGAACCACATGGTCTGAACCTTGCCTCCTGCAACGACCACATGGATCGCCTTGGGATTGGTGAACGGTTTAATGAGCGCGTCATCCGGCAATTTTCTCCAGCTCGCGTATGGCTCAAGCCCTGCCAGCGCAAACGGGACGGCGGTGCTTTGAATGACGCCATTGCCCCAATACGACGCGTTCATTTTGGTCACATTTTGAGAGAACCATTCGCTCAGTTGAGCTTTTGTCTTGAAGCCGTGAACGTCCTTGAGAAGTCCCGCGACTGTCGGATCGATCACGATGGTGGCAGCCGACCCTGATGCGCAGAACGAGCTCATGTAGTCGCGCATCAAGTAGTGGGTCGGGTAGATGCTCTGGCTGGCGCCCACGCTGGCGATACTGCTCCAGCCAGTCCCGACGCTGAGCACGTTGTCGGTGGGCTTGAAGCCTGTCTCGACGTGCAGGGGATCCCAGCCGTCGGGCAAAGCCTCCTCGTTTTCGCCATAGCACATGCTGTTGTACTGCATCGTGTTGCCCAGAGTTTCCCAGGCGTTGACGTTGTTGCGGAGATCGCCCGCGGTCTTGGACATCAGCGCGAAGGCGCGGCCGACGACGGCGTTCGACCTGTTGTACGGGCCCATCGCATTCGTTCCGCAATTGAACTTGAGCTTGTTGCGGATCGGGCCGCTGATCACGACCATATTCGCCATCGAGCTGGTGGAGTTTCCGAACGGCGCTTGGGTGGCCAGAGCCAAAATAACCGGCAAATGCTCGGGCGACGCTCCAGCCATCACCGCACTGATCGCGACTTTCTCCACTGTGAGTTGCCGCGCGCCGCCGGTGATGTTGATCGTCTTGATCACCTCGTCGGGCTTGTGACTGGTGCCTTTGAGCATCTCGGTCACCCGCCTCTCGGTGGGCAGAATAATTGAATTGAAATCGGTCCATTCCCTGTCTTCGAACAGCATGCGCAGGTTTTCTTCGGAGTCGGGAGGAAGCAATCTTGGCTCGATGGCTTCCTCTGGCGCAGCGCCCGATATTTTCTCCTCCGCGGTGAGAGGACCGGTGAGCGCACCAACCACGGCGCCCATCAGCGGCTGGCCGGTGAGCATGTCCTTGCCGGACACGTAGCCAACGTCCACGGCGCGCGGTTGACCTGTGAAAGGAAACGGCACGGAGACATAGCGGATCGGCATGCCAGTCTGATACTTGGCAACGTAGCCGGTTGCGTAATGCACGATGTTCGAGGAGGCGACGCCAATGGCGGGAATGTTGCACTGCATCTGGATCTGTTTCGCCCAGCGGCTCACGGCCGCGCAGCAGCCGTTTCAACCGGCGACGCCGACAATCGCCGCGTCGGCTTTGCTTGCGATGATGTCTTTGATAATCGAGGGATCGCTGCCGAACATCCCCTCCGCCGTGACTTTCACAATCGTTTTCACGCCGGAATAGTGCTTGTCAAACCACTCCGTCATCGCGCCGTAGAAGTAGTTCGCGGCGTCAGGGCCCTCCCAGGAAAGGTTAACCATGTAGATTTTCTTGCCGTCGAGTTTATCGAGCGGCGAAACCAGCGGCACACGAGTCGCCAGCTTGCCGGCTATCGCGGGATTCATTACCGTGATCGGACTCTCGCCGTTTGCGGAGGAACCTTCCGGAGCGGCTTTGGGAGCTGTTCGTGCGTAGGTTGGGGAACCAGCTACCAGCGTGGGACTGATGCCTAAGAACGCCAACATCTTTCGTCTATTCACGATCCTTACCTCCTTGACTGTAAACGTTTAGCGATGTCACCCCCCAGAGGATGAACTGTGCCCCTGATTGTATGACTATGCGGCCCGGCTGGCGCAGATTTTTTGTTTATGAATCCGCGCAGCCCTAGTGGAAGAAGTGCATGTACACGAAGATGAGAGCGACGTAGGCGAGAATGCCCAGGACGAATCCGCCGAGGTGAAGTCGCGGGTGGATCGCGCGACCGTAGCGAATGCTGGCCACCAGAAAAGCGAAGTTCGATAAGACCGCGAAAGCAAACCCTCCGATGACAAGAATTTCTCCGGAGAGCGCTCTCCAAGCCCAAACGGCAGGCCCCAAGGTAATGTAAGCCAGCACGGCGGAACCCGCCGTCACAGTGGCCGCTGTGGCGGCCGTGTAGCCGGCCGCAAATCCCACGTTGGCATGCAGCAGTATCAACAGGAACGCAATCAAATACTCGGCCAGCACGACGACGGCGACGAGAGCGCGGTAGCGAATGTCGGTTGGACCGAAGAACCGGGTCACGGAGAACAACACGGCCGGGACCAGCACGTTGGCGAGCGCCGCCACCCAGAGCACGGTGCAGAGGATATGCCGGCGCAGAGGAATGTTGAGGGCATCCTGCGCCGGACTCGTTGAGATGTCAGTGGACACGCGAGTAATCGGGCGGATTATACAGCAGGAAGGAGTATGGAAAAGCGTCTCTTTGACGAGTAAACTACCGGGACGAAATCGTCCTGAATATGCCTGACCCAATTCATTGCCCCGATCGAAGACTGCTGCGGCTGGCAATCGCAACGTCTCTCGCATTGTCGTCGATTTGCCCGGCGCCGATGTCCTCGGCGCAATCTATCCAGGAACCGCCCGTGGTCACCGAAACCAGCGAAGCGCCGGCCCCGCCGCGACCAGAAGCCACGCCGCCGGCAGCCATGCTCGACGCTGGCTTCCACAATCTCTACGAATTGAATTTCAAGGGAGGCCGCGAGCAGTTCTTGTCCTACCAGAAGCTCGAGCCAAATGATCCGATGGGCAAAGCAGCAGAGGCTGCGAGTTATCTCTATGAACAGTTCAACGCCAAGGGCGTATTCACGTCAGAGTTCTTTCTGAATGACGACAAATTCCTCGGCGGCGCATCTGGAACACCTGGGGAGAACCGCAACGACGCATTCGTCGCGGCCAACCACGCAGCGCGTGCCATGGCGAACGCGCGACTCAGAGCTGATCCCCGCGATAGCCAGGGCCTGCTCGTCCTCACGATGACCGACGGCATGGAAGCCGATTACGACGCGCTGATCGTGAAAAAGCAGATGGCCGCGCTCGGCCTGACGAAGCAGGCGGATGCTGAAGCGCTGAAATTGCTCGCCATCGATCCGAACGCGGAGGACGCGTACATGGCGCTCGGAGCGGCCAATTACATCATCGGGTGCCTGCCTGGCTACAAGCGGGCCTTTCTGTGGTTCGGCGGGGTGCACGGCGACCGTCAGCGCGGAATGGAGCAGTTGCAGCGCACGGCCGAGCACGGCCATTACCTGCAGCCTTTCGCCAAGGCGTGGCTGGCGCTCGCCTGCGAGCGCGAGCATCAGCCGGACCGGGCGCGGCAATTGCTCTCCGAGCTCGCGGCCGAATTTCCTGCGAATCCACTTTTCGCCCGTGAACTCGCCCTGGTTAACCGTCCCGGTGACGCCAAGCGGTAAAGAAGTCCTTCTTGCAGCTCTCATAATCTCTGGCAACAACGCTGGCGGCGTAGCGGCCTCTGTGTTATTCATTCTCCCGGTGCCGTCCCTTGTGCAGGAGAATCTGGGCCGGACGATTTTTGGGGGGACTGTGGAAAAAGGGGTCAGGCGCTCTCGGTGTGTGGCTGCGCTTTTCAGCGCAGGCGCTTTGACTGTGGCCATGCTTCACGTCTCGCTCGCCATCGGCCAGCAAGCTCCGGCTCCGCAGGGCGCTTCCTCTGCCGCAAGCTCATCGGCCGCCCCCGTCGATCTCGAAGAAGGCAAGCGTCTGTTTGTGCAAAACTGCTCGCCCTGTCACGGAGTGAATGGCGGCGGGGAAGAGGGTCCTGATTTGCACACGGTTGCAGCTCGAATGGGCGCGCCCGACGTGCAGGGCATCGTTCGCAGAGGGATTCCCGGGACTGCAATGCCGGGATCGTACACGATGTCCGAGAAGCAAGCCGCGAATGTTGCAGCGTACGTCCTAAAGTTGGGTAGCGCGACAGATTCGGAAAAAGTTACGGGCGATTCCAAGAGCGGCGAAGCTATCTACAATTCCAGCGGCTGCGCCACCTGCCACATGATTTCCGGCCAGGGCGGAAGCATCGGACCCGAGCTGACTCGCATCGGCGCCATGCGCGGAGCCGCGAATTTGAAGGCGAGGCTGCTGGATCCCGGCGCAAATTTGCCTAAGATGCAAGAAGGCCCGTTCGGGAACACCTGGACGCAATATCTGGTGTTTCGCG
>Ga0187816_10000299_pt1 | contig 14448 bp, 10 predicted proteins | sample NC_wetland_sal_i_16_FD_132960 | JGI IMG/M metagenome (GOLD analysis project Ga0187816, IMG submission 132960) | Wetland sediment microbial communities from Neuse River Estuary, North Carolina, USA - SO4_1 | ecosystem: Environmental > Aquatic > Freshwater > Wetlands > Sediment | place: USA... | reverse complement strand
GGTGGCGGGATCGAGATTCAAGTTTTTCGTGACGAGATGCGGCGGGGTATGCGCGATCCAGTCCGTGATGCTGAAAGTGCCGAACTCCGAGAAGTGGCCATCGTCAAAACCCAGGACAAAGTGGGAATCTTCGTTGGAAATGTTTTGCAGGGCGTGACCGTGGCCCTTGGGGAAATACCAGATGTCGCCGGGCTCGAAGATGTCTGTGGCAGCCTCGCCATTCGGAGAAATCACGGTGGTGCGCAGCGTGCCTTTAAGAACGAGAGCCCACTCCGCGGCGATGGCGTGCCAATGCAATTCACGGATGCCGCCGGGTTTCAAGCGCATGGAGACACCGGCAATGTTCTGCGAAGCAGGAAACTCCTCCACAGTAGCTTCTTTAGCGGAACCACCTTCGCCCACCCAACCTGTTTGCGCTTCAATGTCAAATTTGAAATTGGGAAGCGGCTCGTGTTTGCCGGGATCTTTCCCGACTTGATAATTTTGCTCTTGCGGTGACGCTTCGGCGGCAGAAGGCAGCATTGCGGCGCCGATGGTGGCCGCGGAGGCAGCGCCAATCATTTCACGCCGGGTTAATTTTGTTTTCAGAGAAGGATTCATGGAAGTGGCTCCGATTGAAATTTCACGCATTTAAGTTAGATACGCGAGCCAACCGGGAAGTTGCGGTTCGTTTCGCGCGGGATAAACGCACGACGGCGCAGAGAGATTGTGTCGCTGTGTTTGAACGACGAGCAAAATTGTGCTCCGTGAAAAAGCGCATGTGGTGGCAGAACCTCGCACACCGTAGAACTCGCTGGCGAGTGCTTTACTCGCCAACGTGGAAAGAGGCGGTGAGCGGCGTTTCGGCGGAGGAAGCGCCGATGAAGATTTTGTATTCGCCGGGGAGGAGCGACCAGGAGTCTTTTTCCACGTCAAAGATGGAAAGATAAAGCGGCTTTAATTGCACGGTAATGGTGTTTGTTTCGCCGGGAGCAAGCTGCACTTTTTGCCAGGCGACCAGGCGCTTGAAGGGTTCGCCGGCACTGGCGGGGAGTTGGACGTAAACCTGAGCCACCTCGGCGCCAGCGAGCGGACCGGTATTCTTGACGGAAAAGGTGACCTGGCGCTGCTGTTCGTCGATCTTAATGTGCGAGTAAGCATACGCGGTGTAAGAGAGGCCGAAACCAAAGGGGAAAAGGGGCTGCTTGTTTTCCGCTTCGAACCATTTGTAGCCGACCTTCAGTCCCTCCGTGTAGTGGACATCAAATGGCTGGAGGTGTTGGTTTGTGGCGCGCGCTTGCAACTCCAGATCCATGCCGGGAACTTGGGGATGAGGCAGATCGGCGTCCGTTTTAGCAAAGGTGATGGGAAGTTTGCCGGAAGGATTGACGACGCCAAAAAGGATATTGGAAATGGCCTGGGCGCCACCGATCCCGGGATACCAAGCGGCGAGCACGCCTTTCACTTCCTGAATCCAAGGCATGGTGACTGGACCGCCAGTTTCGAGAACGACGATGGTGCGCGAATTCGCCGCCGCGACAGCGCGCACGAGTGCATCCTGATTGTCCGGAAGAGAAAGCGTTTCGACGTCCCGGCCTTCGCTCATGTACTGGTTTACGAAAACGATGGCGACTTCGGAAGACTTCGCAAGAGCGGCAGCGGCAGCGGTGTCTGTCCCGTCGTTATAGGCAACTTTGGCATTGGGGATTTTTCTGCGAATGTACTTCAAAGGAGCCGAGGGAAAGTAGATGGGCTTTTGCCATTGGGACTCACCCGGTTTGGGATCGACCGCGTTGCCACCCGGCGCGTCCACCTGCGCCGATCCGCCGCCGGAAATGACGCCCACGTCCGCGTGCGAGCCGATGACGGCAATGGATTTCACCGAAGCGGCTGATAAAGGCAAGAGGTTATCAGCATTTTTCAGCAGCACGATGCTCTCTTCGGCGACTTGTTGCGCATTTTCCAAGCCGCGAAAGGGATCGACGACGCGGCGAGGCATGGGCGGATTGTCGATGACGCCGACGGCAAACATGCTGCGCAGAATGCGGTGAGCCATGTCATCTAAGCGAGAAAGAGGAACTTCGCCGCTCTCGACGGCCTTTTTGAGTGGAGCACCGAGATATTTATCCTCGGGCATTTCCTGGTCGAGTCCGTTGAGAGCCGCCTTGACGGTGCTGTGGGTGGCATCCCAGTCCGATACAACCCAGCCCTTGAACGCGAAATCCTTTTTGAGCACCTGATTCAGAAGGTAGTCATTCTCGCAGGCATAATCGCCATTGAGTTTGTTGTAGGAGCACATGACTCCAGCAGGCTGCGCAATGCCGATGGCGATTTGAAAGGCGAGCAGATCGCTTTCCCGAAGAGAACGCTTATCGAGAATGGCATTCAGAATGTTCCGGCCGGTCTCCTGATCGTTGACGGCGAAATGCTTTATGTCACCCATGATTTGCTGAGACTGCACGCCCTTCATGAGTTGGCCAACAAGGGTGCCGGCCAAGAGAGGATCCTCGCCGGCGTATTCGAAGGTGCGGCCGTTGCGCGGTTCACGAGCCAGATCCACGCCGCCGCCAATGGACATATTGAAGCCCTGGTCACGCAATTCTCTGCCGATGACCGAGCCGTACAAGAAGGCGGCTTCCTGATTCCAAGTTGCCGCCAAGCCGAGAGTCGAAGGCAAGAGAGTGGAATAGCGGCTTTGTATGGCGCCCATGCGGACGCCGACGGCGGAATCGGCCAGGTTGATGTCTGGAATTCCCAAGCGATCGATTCCCAGAACGAAGCCGGCGCCCCAGTTTGTGCGTGGCGGAATAATCGATCCCTGCCGCATGGCACCCCATCCGGTGCCGTGAACGAGTTGGATCTTTTCGTCGAGGGTCATCTCTTTGAGGACTAGATCCGCCCGCTGATCGGGAGAGAGAGTCCGATCCATCCACGGAAAGGAAGGCGTTTTCGACTGGCCAGGAGATTGCGGCGCAGCCTGCGGAACCGCGGCGGTCAGGAGTGCTGCAACACCAAAAACAACCAGCAATTGTCTGGCTAGCTTGGCAATCTTCATACGACTCCTTTTTCAGGTTCTCCCCAAAAGATCGTGCGCATTCCCGACTGGCGGTAAGGAATGGTGATGTTTAAAGATCTGTGCAAGAAAGGGATGGCCGAGTGTGGACAACGTGCAAGATTTCTCCTGCGCATACGGATGAGCACCATTGAACAAAATACTATAAGGCAGTTTGGCAGACTTTGTAAGCGACGCACAGCAAAACAGCCCGGGAAGGCGCGGGATTCGTGTGACTGTGAAGAGCGATCGATTCGGTAGCACTCAAGGCTTCGGCGGTTTCGCGTCCTTGCTGTGAGCAGGACCTGCAGCGGAAGGAACTGGGCGAAAATTTTTCAGGGGAATTGTGACTGTACCCACAATACCGGACGCTGAATCGCGCACCAACACACGAACATCCTCGGTTGTTGGCAAAATATCCAGATGCCGCTCAAAAATTGCCCCGGTCTTCAGCAGAGTTTCATATTGATCATCCGGAAGGTTGAGGCCGATGTGTTTCTGCTCCGCGGCCAAGAATGCTCCTTTTGCGTCCCGCTGCAGGAAGAGAAGATCAACGCCTCCTGTCCAGTAGCCAGCGGAATGCTCCAAGAGCAACTGACTGACATCCGCGCCGACTTGAAATTCCAATTGGTGTGTGTCGGAGGGCGTCGTGTGACGCACGCTGACAACCAGCCTCAGGGCGGTTGCTTCCAGGGGGCTCACAGCCGCCTTTTGGATCTCAGTTTCTGCGAAAGTTGAGCTTGTTGTGTTGGCCGCAGCCGCGATATAGCCTTTGCGGTAGCGCAGTTCCGCGCCAGGGATATTCACCTGCACTTTGACGGCGCGGAATTGGCCATTCCACTCATTGTGAGTTGGATAAAAGCCCAAAGTGTAAGCCTGGCGCCCATCGCCGACTGCCTTCCGCGCCGCGTCCGCAAGATCATTGTTTCCGTAAAAGGCCTGGCCACCCGTTTGGTCTGCAACAAAGTTGAAAGTCTCGAGCCGAGCGCGCCGCGCAAAGAACGGCGAATTGAGACTTGCCGTTTGCGCTGGAGCTGAACGCGAGCTCGATGACATTCCGGGGGTTAGTTCCGCCCCATGCACATCCACGGGATAGACGGCGATGTCCGCACGGCTTACAGCTTCCATTGCGAGCTTCATTTCCTTGTTGAGATCGATCTGCGCCCCCCCACCTGGGTCGAAAATATCCCTTGGAAATCCGCCCGAGACCCAGATAAGGCTCTTCCTGCCGGAAATTCCGGATACGTGGTCCGCGATGATCTCGAGCGCCTTGCAGGTCGTCTCCACCCGATCTGCATCCTGCTGCAAGCGGAAGAGTGCGTCACTGTTGTTTGACACGGAATTCAGGCCTGCCCAAACCGAATCCGTCGCAGCAAGCGACGAGAAAATTCCGTCGGTTGAGGAGGATACGGTCTCGGCTTGCTGGACCATGCTGACCAACGCGGCGGAGTCTGCGGTGAAGTCGCGAAGGATCAACAGGTTGTTGGTCAGGGCATAGATCGCAACGCGATCCTGGGGTTTCAACGATTTCAGAAATTTGATCATCTGGTTCCGGGCGTTCATGATATCGGTGGGTGCAGTGTTCAAGGCGTCGAACAAAATGATGTTGATGGAACCGGGATCTTCTCCCAAGGCGTCATAGCGATTCGTAAACATATTGAACGGCAAGCGCTTCACGGGACCTGACAGTGCAGGCGAAGCCGCCAGAAACACCGCGATCTGCTGCGGTTCTTTGCCATCCAGGACCGTGAAATCTTCCTTCTTCAGGCCGGAAATCGGCACTCCCTTTTTGTCCGTGACCACCACGTTGACCTGTACCAGGCGAGTGTAGGAGCGAACCACCGGGGTCTGCGGGGGCGTGGCCGAGGCTGCCGGCGGAGAAGAAGGATTTTGCGCTCGAAGAGAAATGGCGATCAAGCAAATGAAGAGCAATCTGAACATGAAACTGGGTATGCACTGCAACGAATGAACTCTCATGGAGATGCCGTCGCCGATCTCGTCATCATCGTGATGACGCTGTCATTCTACTGATGAGACGCAAGCGCGAATTTCCAAGTTTCGGATGGTTTCCAAATGCACCGCGCCATTCCGGCCGATGGTCCGGAGGAGCAAGCTTAGGCCAGCGGATTCGCACTAGGGAACGATGATACGCGACTCTTCGCGTTTCAGCTCCTGCGCGCCGGGGAATTGGCCGCGCAGGAATTCGATGAACCGGCGGGCACGCGGGCGGCCGTTGGTGCGAAGCAGGCCCATCCGAAAAAGAAAGACCAACAACTGGAAAATTTCCGAATCTTTCAAGGAGCCGAACGAAGTCTGTGTGGCGTTCTGCTTGGATTCCGTCAGAAAAGCAGAAAGCGCGTCATAGAGTTCGTGCTGAATGTGGACCGCAGGCGGCTGCTCATAGACGATTCCGGAGACGAGCGTTTTGTAAGTTTCAGCGAGCGCGCGGAGGGCCGCCAGGACATCAGGATCGGTGGTGGCGGGTTGCGTGGCGCAGAACTTGGCGATGGTGAAAGCAATCGCGGATAGAAATCGGCCGTGCGCCTGGACCGCGTCCGACGTAATGTGGACATCTAGAAGAGGAGTGTCCGCGGGCAGCGAGCGGGGATGCTGGTCTTCGTAGCGATGCGCCGAAAGCAAGTAACCGCAGTCCGGGGGGCAGTCGATGGAGACCTCCCGCTCCGTGCCGCAGCACACCGCGCAGATTTTTTCCGCTTTTGCCGGGCAAAACCGCCCCGGTTTGCGCTTCTGACAAATTGGACAAGACACAAACGATCCCCTGAAGAACGGCAGAAAATCAGGATATCACGCCATGATGACTTTGTTGTGGAAGCGGCGCGCGGCAATGATCAGGAGCAGCGTGCCCATGAAGAAAAGAACAAGTGCGTCGGACCAAAGATGCGTCCAGCCGGCGCCACGAAGAATGATGCCGCGAGTGATGTTGATGAAATAAGTGGCGGGGACGAAGTAGCTAAGGATGAAGAAAAACTTCGGCATGGTCTCGCGCGGGAAGATATACCCGGAGAAAAAGATGCTGGGGAGAATGGTCAGAAAGGCGAGTTGCATGGCTTGCGCCTGGGTGGTGGCTTTGCTGGAGATGAGAATGCCGAGAGACAAGGAAACGAAGATGTACGGCAAGGACAGGAACGCGAGGAGAAACACGCTGCCGTGAATGGGAACGCGGAACAGAAAGCGCATAGCCGTCAGGATCATGGAGAGTTCAAAGAAGCCGATGCCGAGGTAGGGAAGGAGTTTCCCGAGGAGAAGGCCCATGGGGCGGACGGGCGTGACGAAGAGCTGTTCGAGCGTGCCGCGCTCTTTTTCACGAACAATGGAAAACGCCGTGAGGAACGTGGTGACGTTGAGAAGGAGAACAGCGGTCAGCCCAGGCAAAAAGAAATTGGGGGAACGGGAGTCCGGGTTGAAGAGAATCTTGGGGCGCATATCCACGGCGAAGGAAGTATCGTTCACCAACACGCGGCGCAACGATTCATCGAGGCCAATCGCAGTGGAAACATTGATGGCCTGGCCAGCAACGGAGGAATCGGAGCCATCGATGAGAACGAGGACTTGGGCGGGCATTTGGTGGATAAGTTTATCGGAATAGTCGACAGGAATTTTGAAGCCCACACGGCATCTGCCGGAAATGATCGCGTCATTCAGGTCGCGATCGTTGTTCACAAAGCGCACCATGTGGAAGGTATCCGAGTTTCTGAACCGGTCGAGGAGTTCGCGGCTTTCGCGGCGGCCGTCCGCATTGTAGACGACAGTGTTGATCTGGCGAATGTTGGTATCGATGCCATAGCCGAGCAGAAACATCTGCAGAATGGGAATGATGAGGGAAAAGAAGAGAGTGCCGAAATCGCGCCGGACGTGCAGCGTTTCTTTGTAGAAGACAGCGCCAAACCCGCGAAAGGGATTAAGCACGGGGAGCCTCCTGTGCGGCCAAGTGTATGGAGGTGAGCTCGACGAAGACGTCTTCCAAGCTGGGAGCGAGGGGGCGAATTTCAGCAACCACGACATCGTTTTTCAATAACTGGGCGCGAAGCCGATCGAGGTCCAGGTGGTCGTCAATCAAAGCGTGAATGGACTGACCGTAAATCGTGGCGCTTCGGATACCCGGGATGGTGCGCGCCGCGCGCAGAGCGCGAGTGACGTGCGGAGCGGTGATTTCCACGCGGTAGGTTCCCTGAGGCTTTACGTCGGGCAGCTCACGCAGAGCCTCAGGCGTGCCATCGGCGATGACTTTGCCGAAATAGATGTAGGCCACATGGCTGCAGCGCTCCGCCTCGTCCATGTAATGCGTGGTGACAAAAAACGTGATGCCGTGCGCCGACAGCTCAAAGAGCAGATCCCAGAGCTGGCGGCGCGCCACGGGATCGATGCCCGCGGTGGGCTCGTCCAGGAAAATCAGAGTTGGCTCGTGCAGCATGGCGCAACCGAGGGCCAGTCGCTGCTTCCATCCACCGGATAGCTGGGCGGAGAGTCGATTGAGATAGGGGCCGAGACCGTTTAGCTGGACAATCGTGTCCATGCGCTGGCGTAATCGTTCGGAGGAGAGGCCGTAAATGCGGCCATAGAAAATGAGATTCTCACTGACCGTGAGGTCACCGTAGAGGCTGAAGTTCTGGGACATGTAGCCGATATTTTCGCGCACACTCTCAGGATCCAGGCGAACGTCGATGCCCTGGACCGTGGCATCTCCCGAAGAAAGCGGCAAGAGGCCGGTCAGCATTTTAATGACGGTGGTCTTTCCGCTGCCGTTGGGCCCGAGGAAGCCGAAAATTTCGCCTTTCTCGACGCGAAAACTGACGTCGTTGACCGCAGTGAAATTGCCGAAGCGGCGGACCAGGTGGCTGGCGGAAATCGCGGGTTGGTCAGGAGAAGTCACGGTTTAGCTGCTTGGAGAGAGTTTGATGTCCGCCGCCATGCCGGCCAGGACGCGATGCGATGTGTCGTCGATGCGGACCTTCACGCCAAAAACCTGGTGCACGCGTTCCTCGCGCGTCTGCACGTTGCGAGGAAGGAATTCCGCCTGCTGGTTGATCTGTTCGACCGCGCCATTGAACACCTGGTTGGGGAAGGAATCCACGCGGATTTCCGCCTTTTGACCGAGATGCACGCGGCCAATTTCAGTTTCCGGGATATAGATGCGGACGTAAATTTGATCTCGCTCGAGCAGGGTAGCGACGGGTGTGTTCGGAGGGATGAGGTCGCCGGGACGGACATCGAGAACCTCCACGGTGGAAGCGGCGGGGGCGAGGACCTGGCGTTCGCGGAAGCGCGCCTCATCGTAGGCAAGGGCGGCGCGGGCGGCGTCCACGTCCTCGCGGCGATTGCCGCGCTCATATTTTTCAAGTGTGGCCTGCGTCTGGTGGTAGCGCGCTTCCGCGGCCGCGATTTCCTCTGGGCGATAGCCGCGCATTAGTTCGTCGAGCTTGTGCTGGGCGTTCTGCTTCTGCGCCAAGGCCATTTTCCAGTTGGCATCAGCAGTGTCGCGCTGCTGCTTGGAGACCAGATCTTTTTGGGCGAGCGCATCGTAGCGTTGAAAATCGAGATGGGTGCGAATCTCGTCGGCGGTGGCGCGATCAAGATCGGCTTTCGCGGCGTCGATGTCTTCCTGGCGGTAACCATTTAAGCGCTGGTCGTACTCCGCCTTCGCCTGGGCCGCAGCCGCACGCACTTCCGCAATTTCTTCCGGCCGGAAGCCGCGTTCTGCTTTTTCCGCGGCGGCACGAGATTGCTGGAGCGATGCCTGAAGCTCTTTATCATCAAAGGTGATGAGAGTCTGGCCAAGTTCAACGGCATCACCCTCCCGGACCAAAACCTTATCAATGCGGCCACCGACTTTGGAGCCGACACGGATATCGCGAGCTTCGACGGTGCCGGAGCCTTGGAGGCCAGTTTCGCGGTGGAACCAGTTCATGGAATAGGCGGCGACGGCAGCCAAACCGGCGAGGATCAAAATAATGAAAAGAGCTTTGCGATTCATAATGTCCCGCTCCTCACCAGAACATAGGAAGTACGCTCGCCACCGGCCGAGGGTTACGCGATTCCAATCCCTTCCACAGCACCTCAAAGGCGGCCTCCATGCGTGGCAGCAGACTGCCATCGCCATAGAGGGACCAAATCAGGAGTGTCCCGAAAATCGCTTGGCGAAACACTTGGGCGATTTCCAACGCGGGCAGGTCGTCACGAATCTCACCTTTTTGTTGCCCCAGTCGAATCATTTCGGAGTGCAGTTCGAGGACTCGCTTCTGCAAATCCATCATGGCCTCCCGGACGGGAGTGCTCGAGAGATAGGCTTGGAGAACGGCGCGGATAATAGCGGGGTTGCGCGTGGGCTCCTCCGTCATGCGGGAACCGAGAGAACGAAGGAACTGCGACATGGGCTCTGCAGTCTGCCGAGCTTCTTCGACAGCGGATTGCAGCTTGGCCAACTGCATTTCTCCAAAGGCCAGGAGGATGTGGTCCTTGCTGGGGAAATAATTGAAGAAAGTGCCCTTGCCGACGTCTGCGGCGTTGGTAATGTCCTCGACCGTGGTTTCGGCAAACCCTTTTTTGGCGAAGAGATCGAGGGCAGCTCGGAAAAGGCGTTCGCGAAGTTCGGCGCTGCGGCGGGAGCGTCGGTCAGAGGGAGGAGAGGCGAGATCGGTGCGCATTATGACCTCTATTCATAAATGACCATAGGTCATCCATGGCACTCTGTCAATACAAAAATGCAAAAAAAAGAGCCTCGGATTAAAACCGAGGCTCCCAAAGTAACACCTGTATTTTCTGCTGCTTAGATTTCCTTTCCGGAAGACATGTTCTTAGGAGACTTCTTATTGAGGTAGGAAATGAACTTTTGGGCCGAGGGCGGAACGGGCACGGCGCCCTTGAAGACGATGTCCTGTGCGCTGACATCCTTGTGGTAAAGCTTTGCGTTGGCACCGTTGTCAGGACGCACGGTAGAACCGGCCAAAGAGATCCCGGCGAAAAGTCCGCGTGCGCGCGAGTAGGAAAGAATCTCGGCGCGCATGGTGACATCGGTGGAAGCTTCGGCGTTGCGGCCTTTGGGGCCAGCGGCGGCGGATGCGTCGGCACCGAGTTTCACCTTGCTGCTGAGGATGGCCCTGGCGCCGCGCTCGTTCATCACCAAGAGGACGAAGTCGGTTGCCTGGCCGCCAATCTGGAAACCAAAGCTGCCACCCTCCAGAGCCATAAAGGCTGGCGCGCTCCATGGGCCGTTGAACCTCTCGCCGGTGCGACAGGTCATGGCGCCGCGGCCGTAGCTGCCGCCGAAGATGAAAGCGGCCTTGACCACGGACGGATAGACGATGACACAGTAGGTTTTGTCGATCAGGTCCTGCGGGATGTCGTCGGGGATATCCATGATTTCCTGGACCACCAGGCCGCAATTCTCCAGGCGCCCTTTTTCCTTATTGTCATCGGCCAGAAGCGGTGGCGCGATCAGGGAAAGAGCCAGAACAAGCGGAATCAACTTTTTCATTCGTTTCACCTTCTCCAGTTTTTGAGTCCCGAATCTCTAATCTAATATGATGCGGACTGGGCGGTGGAAGCCGCGGCTCGAGGTGAGCCGGGGATGGCTGCGCTCAGCTCCTCATCCAAGCAAGTAAGACGATGGGGAGCCCCCACAAGCTTTCGAATATACTTTCAGTCGATGGATTTTGCCAATAGAGGATTTATGGGCAGTCAGAGAGGAAAAGCTTTGCAAGCGGCGCTGTGCCTCCTGTTCACGTTGGGAGCAGCGCGTGCAGGGGGAAATGCGCAGACGTGGCAGGAGGTTGCTCCGTCTTCTGGCGCGGCCCTAGCTCAGAGGGCAATACCAGCGACAGCCGCGGGGCGTTTTGCGGAACGGGCGGAAAAACTTGTTCAGGCCGCACCTGTCGACAAGGGCGAATGGGGAGTATTGATCGCCGATGCCGCGACGGGGGAAACGCTTTACGAGAAGAACGCCGACAAGTATTTCGTGCCGGCTTCCAATATGAAGCTGCTGACGACAGCTCTTGCGCTCGACACGCTCGGGCCGGACTACCGGTTTCGCACCACCATTGAGACGAATGGCACGCTTGCGGCGGATGGAAAGCTTTCCGGCGACCTGATCCTGGTGGGACGCGGCGATCCGAATCTTTCGAACCGGAAATTTCCGTTCGATGCTAAGGAAGAGTTCGATGGCCCCCCGGAGAAAGCGTTGGCGGAACTGGCGGATGGCGTTGTGGCGCGCGGGGTGAAGGAAATTTCGGGCGATATTGTGGGGGATGACAGTTACTTTCCGCGGGAGCGGTATCCGGACGGCTGGGAAATCGATGACATCGTTTGGGAATATGGCGCAGCGATTTCCGCGATTGTGGTTGATGACAACACCGTGACCTTGACGCTGACGCCGGGAGAAAAGGCAGGTGATCTCGTTCAAACCGCGGTTGAGCCACCGGCGCAGGAATTTGTGGTGAAAAACGAAGTGACCACGGCGGGCGCAAAGGAAAAGCCGGACCTGCGGCTGACGCGGGAGCCTGGTGCGGACACGGTCGTGGTGAGTGGGACGCTGCCGGCGAAAAGCTCGCCGCACAAGCTGGTGCTCGCGATTCAGGAACCCGCACAGCACGCGGCCACACTGCTGGCAGAATTGCTGGGGGAACGCGGCGTGAAACTGGACGGCAAAATCGGGGCGCGGCATGAACCGGATCCGGCGGAAGCGACGCGCACCGTGCTCGCCGAGCATCTTTCGATCCGGCTTGCGGACTCGGTGAAATTAGTGAACAAGATCAGCCAAAACCTGCACACGGAAGTGCTGCTGCGGACCGCGGCGCGGCAGAGTGGGCGTTGGAGCGATCCGGAGGATTTGCAGAAATTTCCCCAGGGGTTTTATGTGAAGGCGGGAATTGTGGCAGACGACGTGGTGCAGACGGACGGGTCAGGATTATCACGGCACGACCTGGTGACCCCGCGCGCGTTTGTGGCGTTATTGCAGTACGCACAGAAGCAGGCGTGGTTCCCAGCGTACTACGACTCGTTGCCGGTGGCGGGCGTGGATGGAACTCTGAATGAACGCATGAAGGATTCCGTGATTGCGGGAAGGATTCACGCGAAAACCGGCTCGGTTTCGCACGTACGGACGCTCTCTGGCTTTGCCGAAACGCCAGGAGGAAGGCGGCTGACCTTTTCGTTTTTGAGCAACAATCAGGTGGGGAAAAATCACGAAGTGCCCGACGCGCTGGATGGATTGTGCCAGGCGATGATTGAAGAATTTGATGAAAAGCGAGAAGTAATGAAGTAAAGAAGCAACGAAAGAGTGGGGAGAGAGCTGCGCAGTGGAAGAGAAAATTATTACGGTGTTTGGGAGTTCACGTCCGCAGGCCGGCGATGCTGATTACGAAGAGGCGCACGCGTTGGGGAAAGCCCTGGCAACACGCGGGTTCGCGGTTTGCACCGGCGGATATGGTGGAGTAATGGAGGCGGTGTCTTTGGGAGCAAAATATGCTGGCGGCAAAACGTACGGCGTGACGGCAGAATTCTTCACGCGGAAAGCAAATCCTTGGGTGGATGTGGAAGTGCGGAAGAAGACTTGGGAGGAACGGCTGTTTGAATTGATTCGCCTGGGCGATGGATTTGTGGCGTGCAAGGGAGGGACGGGCACGCTGGTAGAGTTGGCGGTGGTTTGGGAAATGTTGAACAAATCCGTGATGAGCGCGAAACCTTGTGTCGTTCTTGGCGAATTCTGGCAGCCCATCCTGGACCGGGTGAGAGAAGTGGAGCAGGGTCCGCAAGCCGCGGCGGGGTCGCGCGTGTGGGGCGAAGCGAATGGAAACCTGGTTCACAGCGCGGTTACGCCGGAAGAGGCCGCGCGTTATCTGGCGGAGCAGTTGAAAGGCGGAAAATAGAAGAGGAGAAGATTCCTCAGGGGCTAAGGCCCGATTATTGGGCGCGCTATGTGTCGGAGCTGAAGCTCCGACCCCCTGAAGAAAATTGAATTGCCGATAGAAGGAAGGCGAATGTCTCGGCCGGCACAGGAAGTTTTGGAATTTGACAAGCTGCGAGAGTTACTGCGGCAGAGGACGACGTGTGCGCCAGGCAGACGATTTATTGATGGGCTGGAGCCGAGTGGTTGGCGCGAGGCGCTTGAGAGGGCCTTCGCGCTGATCCGCGAGGCGCGGGAATGGCTGCGCGCGGAGCGTGAGCTGGGTTTTGGAGCGCTGGCGGACCCGCAAGGCTGGCTGGAACGGCTGGAATCGCCGGGTGCGGTGTTGGAGGCGGCGGATTTTCTGGATGCGGGATCGTTGCTGGAAACCACGGCGTGGTTGCGGCAGCAGTTCCGGGAAGAAGCGGCGAAATTTCCGTTGCTGGCGGCACGTTGCGCCGGGCTGGCGGATTTCCGGGACATGCAGGCGGCGATCCGGCGCTGCATCCTGCCGAATGGGGAGATCAGCGACGACGCTTCGAGCGCGCTGCGGCGGATTCGCGCCAGCATACTGCAGACGCGGGACTCCATCCAGAAAACGCTGAAACAGATTCTGCGCTCGCGCCAGGCCGAAGCCGGGGAAGACTACGTAACGCTGCGCAATGATCGCTTCGTGATTCCAGTGCGTGCGGAGCACCGGCGCAACGTGCAGGGCGTGGTGCATGGAGCGAGCGCCACGGGACAGACGGTGTTTGTCGAGCCGTTTGAAACGGTGGAGATCAACAACCAGCTTGTGCAGCTTGCGGAAGATGAAGCCGCGGAAATTTTCCGGATCTTGAAGGAGCTGACGGACCGGCTGCGGGGAATGTTGGGACCTTTGCAGGCCGCGGCAGCGACGATTGCGGAGCTCGACAGCGTTTTTTCGCGGGGGCGTTTTGCTCGCGATTTTGACGCCTGTATGCCGGAATTTTCCGCGACTGCGGAATTGCAGTTGGACGCGGCGCGACACCCGGTGTTGGAAGACAAGCTTAGAAAAGAGAACCGCGCCATCGTGCCGATGTCGCTTGCGCTCGGCGGCGAGGAGCGTTTGCTGGTGATCAGCGGCCCGAACACCGGCGGAAAAACAGTGGCGCTGAAGACCACGGGCCTGGCGGCGTTGGCGGCGCAAGCGGGGATTCCGGTGGCGGCGCAGCGGGCAGTGCTGCCATTGTTTGACCGCGTGCTGGTCGACATTGGCGACGAGCAATCGATTGCGGCGGACCTTTCCACGTTTTCCTCGCACATGTTGAACCTGAAAAGCATGCTGGAAGAAGCGACGCCAAATTCGCTGGTGTTGGCGGATGAAATGGGGACGGGCACGGCGCCGGACGAAGGCGCGGCGTTGGCCGTGGCGCTGCTGGACGAGTTTCAGAGGAAGCATTGCTTCGTGCTGGCGACCACGCACCACGACCGGCTGAAGGCGTACGCGTCCGCAACGCCGGGAGTGGTGAACGCGGCCGTGGAATTCGACGACGTGAAT
>Ga0187816_10000298_pt1 | contig 14457 bp, 9 predicted proteins | sample NC_wetland_sal_i_16_FD_132960 | JGI IMG/M metagenome (GOLD analysis project Ga0187816, IMG submission 132960) | Wetland sediment microbial communities from Neuse River Estuary, North Carolina, USA - SO4_1 | ecosystem: Environmental > Aquatic > Freshwater > Wetlands > Sediment | place: USA: North... | reverse complement strand
TTGAACACCACGCTGCGGAATTTTCCGTCGGGAAGCTGCTTGATCTTGCGAAACGCTCCGGCCTCAGCGACGTCCAACATCCGCCGCATGAGCCCGACCAAGAACTCGACTCCCCGCTTCTCGACCAGTTCCAGCAGCCTCACCCGCACCCGGTCCGCAGTCGTACAACGCGCCCGCAAGTCGGAGATGAACATGGCGGGAGCGCGCAGACCGTAAACCGAATAAAACTCCACAAAATCATTGCGCAGCTTGAAATTGTCTCCGATCTTGATGGGAGGCATGTTCAAGCCTTCTTCGAAGCGCGACTTGGCGGTGACCGGCATCCCTCCCGGTTCGGTGGCGCCGGTCTCGGTGGTGTGCAGGGCAGCCGTAGCCCACGCGAGCAGCCTGCCTTCGTGGAATACCGGGATGATGGCCACCTGATCGGGGTTATGAATTCCCCCGTACAGCGCATCGTTGGTGTAGAAAATATCGCCGTCGTGGATGCCCGGGTTTTCTTTGTAATATTTCAAGATGAACTTGATGATGATTGGCTGGATAATGGCGTGCAGATACGTGCCACAAGAGGCATTGATAAGATCACCTTCGGCGGTGAAGATTGCGACCATGGAGTCGCCGGAGACGCCGAAATAGCTGCGCGAGGAGCGGACGAAGATTTCCATGGCTTCGTCGAGAATGTCGTTGGTGATTTGAACCCCGATCTCGTACTCCCCGGGCCGGACAGTTTTCGCGCACTCCTGCTCAAACTCCGTGGCCGGCGCGGGTTTCAGCCACTCCAGTTTCTCCGCTAACGTTGGTATGGGCATGTGCCAGTGTTCTCCTACTCCAAGATGCCTAAGCCGTGTTCGTCGATCGAGAAGCGCAAAGGGAAGGGGATCACCATGGTGGTGTATTCCCCTTCGACCACCGCGGGGCCGGGGACGACATTGCCCGGCCGCAGCTTTTCAAAGGAATAAAACTTGGTTGTGCTGAAATCCTTCTTGTCCGGCCAATAAACCGGCCGGGTTCCCTTGAGCGCAGCCGCGGGATCACTCTTTTGCAGCGGCAGCTTCGCCAAAGAAATCTTCTTGGTGGGAACGATGGCTTTCAGGATGAAGCTTTCCACGAAAACACCACCCTCGGGATTGACCACAAATGGGCTGAAGGCCTCGCTGAACTCTTTGTCGAAGGCGTCGCAAATGGTTCGGACGTCCTTTTCGTCGCGGATGAACAGCAACGGGGACAAGGTTCGCTTCACGTGGAACTGGCCGCCGTAAAGCATATCGAGCTCCAGCACGAAAGTTGCGCTGGCAGGATCAAGTCCTTCACCAGCTAAGTCTTTTCGCGCCCCCTCCATCAGCGATTCGACAGCCTCGTTGAAGGGCTGGAATTCGTTGGAGAGCTTTCGCGTCACCGGCTCCATCAACGTGATCTTTCTGGAGAACTCGTACACGTGCATGATGTCCATGGTGGAGGAACCGTAGGCGCAGAACACCGGCGAGAAGGGAAAGATCACCGCCTTGGGAATGCTGGCGCGAAAACCTTCGACATGGGTGGCTCCCGCACCTCCGGCGGCAAAAAGAATAAACTCCTCCGGGCTGTATCCGCGCAGATGGACTTCCTTCATGATGGCCGACGACATGTTGCCATCGACCACCTTGCGAATAATCGACGCCGCTTCCTCCACTTCCATTCCCAACGGCTTGGCGATCTTTTCACGGATCGATTGAAAGGCCTTGTCCTTGTTCAGAAGGAGCTTGCCGCCAAAATAATATTCGGGATTGATGTAGCCGAGCACGACGTCGGCGTCGGTCACCGTGGGCTCGGTGCCTCCGCGATTGAAGCAGACCGGACCAGGCAGGGATCCGGCGCTTTTCGGGCCGACCTGCAATTGGTTATTCAGAAGCTTGTTGAGCCAGGCGATCGAGCCTCCGCCGGCTCCGACCGATAGAGTCTTGATCATCGTGATGCCGACCATCCAGCGGTCGATCACGGGGCGAAAATCGTAGCTGCGCACGCTGTCCTTGACGACCAGGCCGACGTCGAAGCTGGTGCCTCCCATGTCGGCCATGACGACATTGTGGAAGCCCAGCGCTCGCGCTATGTGATGCGCACCCATCAGCCCGGAGACCGGACCGCTGTTAAAGGTGCGGCTAGCAGCTGTCTTGAACACTTCCGCAATTCCGCCGGAACTCTGAATCATTGACAGCGAGCGCTTGTAGCCGCGGTCCCGCAGCTTGTCCCAGCAAGTGGAAAGCTCGATTTGCATGGAGCGTTGCAGGTATGCATCCAGGATGGCCGCCATGGTTCTTTCGTACTCTCCCAGTTTCCCCACTACTTGCCCCGCCAACACCACCGGCATGTAGCCGATGTGAAACTCCTGGTACTCACTGCGAATGATCTCTTTGATTTTCCTTTCATGAACCGGGTTCAGAAATCCCCACAACAACGAAACCACGAAAGCCCGGGCGCCTTTCCCAACCAGATAGCGGGCTTTTTCGCGAACATCGTTTTCGTCGAGCGGACGAATCACGTGGCCCGCAGAGTCGACGCGTTCTTTAACCCCAACGATCATGTCGCGCGGAATAATCGGGTCGGGTTTTTTCTGCACGCTCAAATTGCGGCGTTCCTGCACGCGGGTTCCATCGATCCACTGGGCGCCACGGCCGATGAGGGTTGTGTCTTCATGGCCTTCGGTGGTAATCAATCCCAGACGCGGGCCCTTGCGCTCAATGAGGCGATTTAGCGCGATGGTCTGGAATAACGGATCATATCGATGGAAGGCAGCAGGCTTTCCATCTTCATGCCCAGCGCCTGCGCGCCTTCCTGAATCACATTAGAAAAACAGACCGACAAATCGTAGGGAGTCGTGGGCACCTTGCGGATGACGATCTGGTCCTGGTAGTTCAAGACCAAGTCCGTAAAAGTTCCGCCTACATCGATGTCGATCGAGTTCATTGCGTGGCCTCGAGGCGTTGATCCTTGATGACGAGTTCACCGCTGGCCAGACGACTCTTCAATGCGGCTATGTCGATTTCGATGTCGTGGGTGATGGGATGACCGGGCGGCAGGTATTCGGTGTCGACTTGCGTGCCACAGCCGGGACAGTAGAACTCGACAATCCTCACCCAAAGCGGATCGGGAGAGAAGCTATACTTTCCTTCCACGATGGGCGTGTGGATTTCCCGCGGATCGCGATCGTAGAGCAAACACCCCTTTTTGTAATTTTCGCCAGCGAGGCCGAACACATATCCGCAGCGATTGCACATCCACTGTTCGCGATCGAGGTCGAGATCAAGATATTCGGTGACGCGTATGCGGCGGTCACTATTGCTTGCCATGGGTCTGGATCTCCTGCAAAATTCGAGTCGAAGCTTCACCCGCTGCGCGTGTCGCCTGCGCATTGCCATGCTGATCCATCACCAAACTCCAGCCTTCGGGCACGAAATAAGTGCTGTTCTCCGCCTCGAGAATGGAGCATCCCCGCACTTTATTGCCGGGCCGGAGCGATTCCCACTTGTAAAGCTTGGCTTCACCGCTGCGGCTGCCATAAGCGACGTTGCGTTTGCCCAGCAGGGCGCCCGCTGGATCGCTTGTGCCGAGTTCTCGCAGTGCCAGCGCAGGCTTCGAGATCGCCTTTCTGATTCGCAAGCGAACCAGTTCCAGACTTACTTCCCCTGGCGGAAGATCGGCGCCGAGCTTGGCACGCAAATCCTCGATGCTGGTGAATCGCAATTGCGGACACCGGACCGTAACACTCGGCTGCCCCCCTTGCGAAAGCTCCAGTTCAACGGAACATTCGGCTCCGTCCGGTTTGATTCCTTCTCCCAAAAGATCGCGGATGCCGGTGTTACGCAGATCATCGATCAAGCGGTTGAGAGGTCGCACGTCCGTTCCGTCGCGGAACATCAGATGAAACGAGCGCTCGTAGACGTGGCTGATATCGGAAACCGATGAACCGAAGGCGCTGAAAACCGGTCCCAAGGCGAACAGGTAAACCGCTCCGAGACCGGCGCGCTGCGCCACACCGCAGGCGAAGAGTCCGCCATTGCCTCCGTAGGCAAACAGAACATGATCGGAGAGATCTTGCTTAAGTTCCTGCGCGGCGATAGCAATCATGCTGGCCACCATGTCGTACGCGCGGTTGATGACGTCGCTACAGGCTTGTTCCACCGATGTTCCGCGGGGCCGAGCAACTTGACTTTCGATCGAGTCCCGCGCCGCTGTGACATCCAGGAGCTTGCTGCCTCCCAGAAAATACTCCGGATCGATCAGCCCCGCGGTGACAAAAGCGTCGGTCAGGGTCGGCTTCTCGCCGCCAAGCACGTAACAAGCCGGGCCGGGGAATGAACCCATGCTCTCGGGGCCGAGCTGGATTGAGTTCCCACGAGTGCTGATTACGCTGCCTCCGCCGAGCGCGATCGACCGCAAGTAAGGAAGGCGGATGTGTACGGGGATTCCGAACAAGTCGCTGATCTGGGAATACACCGGCTCGCCATCGTGAATGACGCCAACTTTTGCGGTCGTGCCGCCGACGTCCAACGCGATCACGCGCTTGAGTCCGTAAACTTTGGCGAGGTAGCTGCTGCCGTAGAGTCCCAAAATCGGCCCCGACTCCATCGTGTCGATGGCTCGTGTCTTGGAAACGCCCGCGACTCCGCCGTTAATGTGGCTGATCAGGAATGCGCGGGAATACCCCTGGGTGTAGCGCAACTCGTCCTCAGCTTTGAAGAGAGTTGAGGCGAGGGCGCTGTGCGTGTAAGCATTGATGACCGCGTAGTAGGTGCGCGTCATGTCGTCGGTGTTCTGGCAGATGTCGCTGCCGGTGAGGACTGGCACCGAGCCTAGGAAGTGATCGGGATATTGTTCATCGATAATTCGCTTGATGTGTTGTTCCTGCTCGGGATTCTGCAGCGCGCCCTGCAGGCTGATGCAGATTCGGCGTACTCCGCCTTCCAACAGAGCTCGTACGGCACCGAGAATCTCGGAACCGGTGGTGTGCTCGACTCCGATGATGTTCTTCTCGTCGACAACCTTATTCAGGATCGGACTCACTGCCGGCTTGCCGTAGAGATCGCGTTCATGCCCCTTACTAACAATCAAACCGATTTTCGGGCCATGCAGTTCGGCCAGTACGTTTGAGGTGATGGTCGTGGACCAGCGCAGCAACTCCACTTGGTCGAGAAAACCTGAAAGGTCTGGGAAGCCAAGCTGAGTCGCGCCTTGCGTCAAGCAATCGAATAAACACACCGTCAAATCGTGTGCGGTGGTATCTACCTTGGCGCATGCCATGCGCCGGCCATCGCTGAACAGGCCGTCGGTCAGGGTTCCGCCGACATCGATATCGACGCTAAACATGGGAGCCTCGCAGGGCGTCCTGGCTGACGCTTTGTACGAACTCAGGGGTAGTCAACGTCCAGCCCAAATAGTTCTCAACGTTTCTTACCGTCGCCTCCTGCAGCAGCGGCGGACCAGCCTGCATGGTAGCGTCATGCAGCAGAATGGGCCAGTAGTCCAGGAAGAATGCGTCGCGCAAAGTGGATTCCACGCAGACGTTGGTGGCGATACCGCAGAAGAACAGTGTTCGAATGCCGCGGGTGCGCAGCATGGAATCGAGGGGCGTGCCGTAGAAGCCGCTGTAGCGCGTTTTGTTGACCACCAAGTCTTCTGGACGCGGCTTCAGTTCGTCGACCACGTCCCAATCCCACTGGCCCTCGGTCAGAACTTTTCCTTTCAGTTCCGGGCGCTGGCGGATCAAACGCAGCCCAAGCTCCTTGTGCCAGTTCGGCGAGTCAGGACCGCCGCTGGTAGTCAGCCTGGCATCGTAGCCCATCTGCAAATAGACAACATGCATGCCCGCCGGCCGGGCTGCCTCCAAGACTTGGCCGATGACGTCGATCACCGAGCGCGCGCGGCTGATGTCCAGACCGGAGAGATCGAACATTCCGCCCTTGGAGGCGAAGGCATTCTGCATATCAACCACGACAACCGCGGATCCATGCGGCTCTACTTCCCTTGGTTCGGGTTTGGTTGGCAACGTGATCATTCGTCTTCATGCCGTGGCGACGCGCAACTTCCAACGCTGTCTCTACGTGGTCTCGAAAGCTTTCTTCACTAACTGTCCCTTCATTTCGTATCGTGGCAATGTCCCCGCCGGAACCAGTTCGACAGATGTCGGTACGGTCAAGGTTGCTTTGATCTTGCGCTCGATCTCGCTCTTGAGGGCAGCCAGGTCCGCAGCTCTTCCCGCGTGCTCCGCGACAACTTTCAGCGGTGGCGCAACTTTCGGTCCGGGCGCATCAAGAATGATTTGGATCTCGCCCGTCGTCTGGGGATGAAAGCTCGAAACCACATCTTTGATGGCGGACGGGAACACATTCACGCCCAGCACGATCAGCATATCGTCTGTGCGCCCGATGCAGTGCAACTTGAAACTGGTACGGCCGCAGGTGCAGGACGTGCCCAGCACCTTCACCCGGTCGCGCGTGCGAAAACGCAACAATGGCACGCATTCCCGCTCCAGGCTGGTGTAAACCAATTCGCCGGTAACCCCGGCTTCAATGGGCAGGCTTTCCCCACTCTCCGGTTCAATGAGTTCCACCAGCACGTATTCCTGACCGTTGAAGTGCATGCCGGATTGATCCGGGCATTCGCTGAAGATAATCGGCGCCATATTGGCGTTGCCCAGTCCTTCGGTGACGCGCGCTCCCCAATCCTGTTGCAACTTGGCGCGAACCGCAGGAATTCCTGCTCCGGGCTCCGCCCCGCAGAAAAGTTTCTTCAAGCCCAGGTCGCGAGGTTCCAATTTTGCCTCACGGCGTATCCACTCCGCAAAATAGCTTGCATAGGATGGAGTGCAGTGCATCGCTGTTGCCTTCAGAAGCTGAATGGCCATCAGGGATTTCTCCGAGGCTCCCGTCCCAATCGGAACGAACATCGCGCCCACCGATTCGATCGCATCCTTCACGGCGAGTCCACCCACAAACAGCGCGAGCCCGGCAGCGTGAATGACGATGTCCGGCTTTCTCAAGCCTTGGGTGTAGAACGACCGCGCGGTAAGTCTAGTCCACATGGCCGCATCGCGTCGCGTAATCCCGACGAAACTGGGCTTGCCGCTCGTGCCAGTCGAGCTGTGCACGCGGATGATGTCATCGATCCTGGCGGCAACGTGCTTTCCCAAAGGCGGGCAGGCCGCTTGGCTTTCTCGCAGTTCGTCCTTGGTGGTGAAGGGAAAGCGTTGCAGGTCACGCAGCCGCCGGAAGTGTTTGCGCTGAATGGCAGCGCGCTGAAACTTCTCCTGATAAAAGACCGACCGGTCGAACAGATAGTCTAGCTGTTTGGCTAGCCTTGCCTCTTGAAGATGTTGCACCTGCTTGTCACTGGCGGTTTCAATTCCTGGATTCAGGTACTCCTTGGTCCGCATGTGCTCAGCCCGGCCGTATAGCGATGGCAATTTCGACGCCGTAGCACTTTATCGAACGTACGTTACAGTTTGCAAGTCGAGTCTGGATGCTCGTCCTTATTAATAGGACGTTAGGGTAGGTTTCCCTTCCAGCGAAATTAGGCGCGCAGCCGAGTTGCCATGCTGGTCTTGCCCCACACTTCCTGCGCCGTTTCGGCCACCAGTCGCAACTTGGCTTCCTGATCCGCCGGGCTCAACAGATTTCCTTCCATGGTGGAGGCGAAGCCGCATTGCGGACTCAACGCCAGCCGCTCAAGCGGAATGAAAGCCGAAGCTTGCTTGATGCGGAGTTTCAGCTCATCTTTGCTCTCGAGCGCAGCCTTTTTCGAGCTGACCAATCCGAGCACTACGATGCGATCCTCTGGAACCTGGCGTAAAGGTTCGAATCCACCCGAACGTTCATCGTCGTATTCCAGAAGAAAACGCTGGAAGCGGGTCTGGCGAAATACCTTGGTGATCGGACCGTAGTCTCCCGAAGCGTAGAACTTGCTCTGATTATTCCCTCGGCAGAGATGCAATCCGAAAATGATTCCGGGATGGTCGCCGATCACTGCGTTGTCCATTTCGGTCGATAAATCCAGCAGCCGGTCGGGATCGTTTCCACGCTGGCGGTATCCTTCGCGCAACTTTGGATCGAGCAAAGCGGCATATTGCGGCGAATCGATCTGAATATATGTGCACCCTAGGCGGATCAACTCCTGCACCTCGTCGCGCAAAATGTCCACCAGGTCCGCGAGGTAGGCGTCAATCTTGGGATATGCGCCAGAGGATTTCTTACTGTCATAGTAGGCGGCCGCCTGCTGCGCGCTGATCATGGTTGTCTTGGAGGGATAGTTGGTCCGGGCGCGCAAGTAGGTGAACTCCTCCGCGCACAAAGGCCGCTTCCGCCGCAATTTCGAAACCACCACCGGCCGCGGCAAAACCAATTCTTCTCCCTTCTCGTTGCGGAAAGGAATCGCCCAGCCTCCTGTTTTGTCGAAACCTTCGACCGCGTCAATCAGGTGACCGTAGAACGCGTATCGCCGCATCTCGCCGTCGGTGATCATTTCGACACCGGCCCGAATCTGCAGCTCGACGGCTTCGTTGACGGCACGATCTTCCACTTGCTTGAATTCCGCCTCTGGAAGCTTGCCTTTCTCGTGACGCTCGCGCGCGTCCTTCAAATAACCGGGCCGCAACAAGCTTCCAACTACATCGCTTCGATACACGTGAGCCTCCGAACGCCCCCAAGAGTCGGCTCTCCATTGCCCGGGTCAGAAGCCATTCGTGAAAGTCCGGCGACGTTGAGCGCGCATCAGATTACTCCGGGATGATTTCTGCCACAAGTCAAATTTCGTCGAGAAACTCGAACCGTCGATGGAGAAAATTCGAACAGCAGATGGCGAAATCTGCGGTTGAGCATTTGTCATGAAGAAGTTAGGAGCAGCGTTTTTCTGATGGCTGCAGGCAACGAAATTCTTCTCTTCACGCCCGGTGAACTCGCGCTTGCCAAGCGGGAGTATGATGTTGGCGCCTGCGGAGGAATTGCATGTTTCTGCAGAATTATTGGTACGCCGTGGCCTGGGACCACGAAGTCAAGCGAGCGCCCTTCGGCAGAACCGTGTGTGGGCAGCCGATCGTCTTATACCGGCAAACCAGCGGCGCGCTGTCCGCTTTCGAAGATTGTTGCCCGCATCGCTTGCTGCCGCTCTCCAAGGGGTTTCTGCAGGGCGATCAGTTGGTCTGCAAATATCACGGACTCAAATTCAATGAACGCGGGGAGTGCGTCTGGATGCCCGGTCAGGAGGGCATCCACAAAGACACCCGGCTCAGAACCTGTCCTGTGGCAGAAAAGCACCGTTTTGTGTGGGTATGGATCGGCGATCCCGCGCTGGCAGACGAAAACAAGATCCCCGATTTGCACTGGTGCTCTGATCCCAACTGGATTTTCGAGGGCGGCACTTACCACATCAAGTGTAACTATAAATTACTGGTCGACAACCTGATGGATCTGTCGCATGAGACGTTTGTGCATCCCTCCAGCATCGGACAGCACGAGATTCTCGAAGCTCCGATTAAAGTCACGTCGGATGAAAAGTCCGTAAGCGTCACACGCTGGATGTGCGATATTGATCCCCCGCCATTCTGGGCGTCCAACCTTAGGTCCTTCGAGAAATGCGACCGCTGGCAGATCTGCAACTTTTCTCTTCCCGCCAACGTCATGATTGATGTTGGCGTGGCGCTGGCCGGAAGCGGTGCTCCCAAAGGAGACCGTTCCAAGGGGGTTACCGGAATCGTTGTTGACTTGATGACGCCAGAAGCCGAGGCGTCGACCTGGTATCACTGGGGTATGGCGCGGAATTTCCAAACCGATGATCGGGGTCTGACCTTTCGCATCCGCGACGGTCAAGCCGCGGTTTTCGCCGAAGATCTGGAGATTCTGGAAGCGCAGCAGGAGAACATTCAGCGCCGTCCGGATCGCAGCTTGCTGAATCTCAAGATCGACGCCGGTGGCGTGCACGCTCGCAGGATCATTGAACGCGAACTGGAGCGGGCCCAGGCGTCCAAAGGAGTTCATGTCCAAGTCGGTCGGTAGGGATCATTGTGGGCAACTTCTGAGCCGGGGTCACCTGCTTCCTGCAGCCTGCTCTTGCGCCACTGTCTGGTTCCTGCGGAAGATCACGTAGGCCCGGATCGCAACGGCATCCTCGTGAGACAACTCTTTGGCAAAAGAGACCATACCGTTTTGTTGCAGGATGCCGTTGAGAACCACGTTGAACCACCCGTCATTGTCGAGGGTTCCCGAGTAGCGCAGGTCGGGTAGCACACCGCCGCTGACCGCGACATCCCCGTGGCAGGCGGCGCAATAACGCTGAAACAGCTGCTCACCATTGCGGATAGTTGCTGTGCTCGCCGCATTCGGCAAGGGAGTGAGTGCAGGCTCTTCCGGCGGTTCAACCTCCGGCAGATTCGCTTTCCCACCCAGCTTGAAAACCAGCATGCGGCTGATATTTCTTACTCGGCCAGACTTGAACGACACTTCGCCGGTCGCCAGTGGAAAAACTCCGCCCCATCCTGCGAGTACCGCAACGTATTGCTCACCATTCACGGTGTAAGTGACCGGGCCTGCCATGACGCCGGTTTGCGCGGGGAAGGACCAGAGTTTTGCGCCAGTGTCGGCGCGGTAGGCTTCGAAAGCTCCTCCCGCGGTGCCTTCGAACACCAGATTTCCCGCGGTCGAGAGTACTCCACCGTTCCAGGGCCCCGTCCGATCGATAGCCCAGGCCTGTTTCTGTTGCAGCGGATCCCACGCCACCAATTTGCCTTTCACCGTATCGAGGATTGCCTTCTTGATAGCGGGGTCCTGTGGCATTCCTGCAGCAACCACATCAATTCCATAGTTCGCTGCCAGTTTCGCGGGCTCGAAGTGATCCGCAGATTTGTACTTGAAGCCCAAATCATTGACCGGGACATAAACCAGTCCGGTGAGTGGACTATAGGACATGGGCTGCCAACTATGCGCGCCCAACGGGCCAGGGACGAGAGGCGCCGGATCTTTGCCGGGGTATCGTGCGATGCCGGTTTCGATCGGCCGGCCGGTCTTCATGTCGACGCCCGTAGCCCAGTTGATGTACGTATAGGGCTTGGCTGAAATCAGCGCGCCGTTGGTGCGATCGATGACGTAGAAAATGCCATTCTTCGGCGCGTGCAGCAGGACCTTGCGCGTGCTGCCTGCGATGGAGAGATCGGCCAGGATGATTTGTTCCGCTGAATCGTAGTCCCAGTCGTCCGCTGCATCCTCCTGGTAGTGCCAGACGTATTCTCCCGTCTCAGGCTTGAGCGCGATGACGGAGCAGGTAAAAAGATTGTCGCCGCCTTTCGGGCTGCGATACTTCTCATTCCACGGTCCGCCATTGCCGGTTCCGATGTAGAGAAGGTCCAACTCCGGGTCGTAGACGATGGCGTCCCACACCGTGCCGCCGCCGCCGGATTTCCACCACGCACCAGACCAGGTTCGAGCCGCTTTTTCGAGGACCGGACTCTCGAATGGCTTTGACGGATCGTCAGGCACGGTGTAAAAACGCCAAATCAGCTTGCCGGATTCAGTGTCGTAAGCGGAAACGTAACCGCGCACTCCAAACTCTCCGCCGCCGTTGCCGATGACCACCTTACCTTTCACGATGCGCGGAGCACCCGTGATGGTGTAGCGAGATGTGCGATCGATGGTGAGCGTTTCCCAAACCGGCTTGCCCGTGGCGGCATCGAGCGCAATCAGCCGCCCATCCAGCGTCCCCACGAAAACCTTCCCGTTCCAAACTGCCACGCCACGATTTACGACGTCGCAGCAGGCATTCACCGCCCACTCGCCTGGCACCTTGGGATCGTAAGACCACAATAGAGTGCCGGTGACGGCATTCAGGGCGAAAACCTTGCTCCACGCGCTGGTGAAGTACATGACGCCATCGACGACAATCGGCGTGGCCTCCTGCCCGCGGTGCGTGTCCAGGTTGTAGTACCAGGCCAGGCCCAACTGAGAGACGTTTTGATCGTTGATCTGATTGAGCGGGCTGAAGCGCTGTTCGTTGTAGGTGCGGCCGTGGAGCATCCAATCTCCGGCGTGACTGGCGTCGGCGAGTAGAGAGCCGTTGCGCCGGCACGCACAGCAAGTCGCGAAGACGGCTGCAATCGCGAACAAAAATACTTTCCACCGACCCATGACGCCTCCAGGCACAAAGTGCAAACCTTACTTGCGGACTCGCCGGCGATTACGGTGCCTTGTGCCGCATCTTTTCCAGTTCTTCACCTGCAAGATGGAATCCGGTGTTGGCGGCGGGTACGCCAGCATAGATGGCGAGTTGCAGCAGCACTTCTTTCAGATCGCACGGTTCCAGTTCGTGGGCCAATCCGGCGCGCAGGTGCATGCTGAATTCTTCCCATCGCCCCAGCGAAGCCATCATGGCCAGCACCAGCAGACGCCGGGTTCGCCGGTCAAGGCCGGGGCGCGTCCAGATCGTTCCCCAGGCATAGCGGGTGATCAACTCCTGGAACTCGCGATTGAAGTCGGTCGTCCCGGCGACCGCGCCATCCACATGCGCATCCCCCAGCATTTCACGCCGCACGACAAATCCCGCTTCCAGCGGGTCATGCGCGCCCTTCTCCACGTCATGAAAAAAATTCAGGAGGGCCGCAGTGAACGATCGCGGCCGTTCCAGGTTGGAGAGATGTGCCGCCGGCAGGCGAACGGCCCGAGCTCCAGGTATCTCCCGCGCGACGATTTCGCCGTGGCCCTCCCAGGGGGTGGACACATCATGATCGCCGGCGAGCACCAGAGTGGGAATGCAGATTCGTCGAAGAAGCTCGCGGTTGTCCACATCCCGCAATGCGGCGCAGCAGCCGGCATATCCCGCGGGATCAGTGCCTAACAGCAAAGACCGTATGCCGTTGGCGTAGACATCGTTCTTGGCGAGGGTCTCGGGAGAGAAGAAGCGCTGCATCACCAGATCGACGATCGCTTTCATTCCTCCTTCGGAAACCGCCTTGATGCGGGTCTCCCAGTTGCTTCGCGGCCCAAACTGCGGAGAGGTATTGGCCAGCACCAATGCGGTCAGGCGATCAGCAGCGTGAATGCCAAGCCACTGGCCGATGGCGCCGCCGAGGGAGAGGCCGCAGAAGGCAAACTTTTCGATCCCGAGAGCATCGGCCAAGCCCAGCACATCGCGAGCCAGGCGTTCGACTGTATATTCCTGCACGGGTGCGTCCGAAGCGCCGTGACCGCGGGTATCGAAGCGCAGAACCTGGAAGTGGGGGAGCAGGTCGGCAACTTGCGGAGCCCACATGCCATGGTCGCAACCGATGGAGTGCGATAGGACCAGGGTTGGGGCGCCATTCTTGCCTTCCAACCGGAAAAACAGGCGAGTGTTATCAACGGTGACAAAGGGCAAGGGTCATGGCTCCTGGTTGCGGTTCTTTCCCCGGGACGAAGCTAGCAGCGCCTGCCGAAACACCTCAGCAGACCCGAGATATTGTTCCGGCATTTCGAGCTGCCGCAGTGCGACACGATCGATATGAGAAGTGATCTCCGGCATTTCCGCCAGCACTTCGGCGAGATGTCGGCCCTGGGTCACGCTCGTTCTTGTAGCCTCTTCGAGGACTTTATGGGCGACATCGCGTCCCAGCTTCGAACCGAGCAGGATCATGGCACGTTCGGCGAAGATCACACCTTTGGTAGCGTCAATGTTGGCCCGCATACGCTGTCCGTCCACCGTGAGTCCTTCCGCTACTTCGGCCATGGAAGCAGCCGCCAAACCCGTTAACTGAATCACCGACGCGATCACAGGCCATTCGGACTGCCAGCCGCCCACCGCGCGCTCGTGCTCCTGCACCATTGCGGAAAGGAAAGTCGCAACCAGTCCCGGAACCCGCTGCGCTGCTGCCAGAGCGAGAGTACTGCCGGCAGGGTTTCTTTTGTGTGGCATGGTGGAAGAGCCGCCCCGGCCATCGCCGCCCGGTTCCGCTGCCTCGGCAACTTCGCTCTGCATCAGCAAACTGACGTCCCGCGCCATTTTTCCCAGCGTGCCGGTCAACACTCCGCAAGAGCAAACCAAAGTTGCAAGCCGGTCGCGATGGGTGTGCCATGGCGCCTCCGGGCAAGCCAAACCGAGTTCCTTTGCCAGTTCCTGTGCTACCGCGACTCCCTTTTCGCCCAACGCTGCCAAAGTTCCTGTCGCCCCGCCCAACTGCACAATCAAGGCTTCCCCAAACGCGGCATCCATTCTGGCGCGACTGCGATGGAGCGCTGCGAACCACCCAGCTGCCTTTAAGCCGAATGTGACCGGGGGCGCGGCCTGCATCAGGGTCCGGCCGAGCATCACTGTGTTCTTGTGCTGGTCGGAGAGTTTTGCCAGCGCTGTTTCGAGCCGCGAAATGTCATTCTCGAGCAATGGGCGGGCCCGCTTCAGCAGCAGGATCAGCGCCGTGTCGGCAACATCCTGGCTGGTCGCACCCCAATGTACATAGCGCGCTGCCTCAGGATTCCT
>Ga0187816_10000297_pt1 | contig 14480 bp, 10 predicted proteins | sample NC_wetland_sal_i_16_FD_132960 | JGI IMG/M metagenome (GOLD analysis project Ga0187816, IMG submission 132960) | Wetland sediment microbial communities from Neuse River Estuary, North Carolina, USA - SO4_1 | ecosystem: Environmental > Aquatic > Freshwater > Wetlands > Sediment | place: USA... | reverse complement strand
GTGAACTCCTCGCGGAACAGATAAGACTGGGCGGAGAAGCCTTCGAAGCCAACGTCGCGATCGCGGTAATATTCGAACCGCAGCGTATCGAAATTATTGTGTCCGCGCGCCACCGGCAGATCGGCGCCCCACCAATCCGCCACCCGCTGATATTCGATGTAGCGACCCGGTTCGAAGCGGCCGACTTTATAGGGCCCTGAGCCGAGCGGAACCTCCAAAGTCGATTGATCGAACGGCCGCGTCGCGTAATAGGCGCGGGAAAAAATCGGCAAGCCGGCAACGAAGAGCGGCACGTCGCGGGCGCGCTTGGGCGCGAAACTCACGGTGACGCGGACGTCGTCATCCGCCTTGGCGCCAAGAAAATCCCGCAGTAATTGGCTGATCAGCGGATGGCCCTTCTCCTTCAAAATATTGAGCGAGAAAGCCACGTCCTGCGCCGTGAGCGGCGAACCGTCGTGGAATTTGGCGCCGGCGCGGACGAAGAATTGATAGATGAGCCCATCGGCCGAGCGGCGGACTTTCTCCGCGGCGAGGCTATACATCGCGTCCGGCTCGTCGCCGGAGCGGACCATCAGCGCGGCGAAGGTCAGCTCCATGCCTTGGGCGGCGTCGCCCTTGAGAATGAAGGTGTTAAACGAATTAAACGTCAGAAAATTCTGGTTGTAGAGACGGTCGGGGCCGATTTGCGAAAACACGCCGCCCTTTGGCGCGTCTGGATTGACGTAGCGGAAGTGCGGAAAATCGGGCGGGTAGGCGAGATCGCCGAACGCGGAGAGCCCGTGGGACTCAATCATGTCTGCGGTCGCGGAAATGCCGCGCTTATCTAGCGCGCTACTTGCGGCGGCACCTACGCCCGTAACAAGAAGACGGCGGCGCGATAGACGACGTGTAATTGCGATCACTGCCCCGCCGTCTTCGCCGCCTTCGCAACATCCCACCACCACACCGTCGGGAAGGCGGCGCGGCCGTATTTCGGCATCGGGTCGGGATGACCAAAACGGTCCCAGCGCGCGGTGCGCACTTTGCCGTAGGTCCATTGCGGCACGACGTAGTGGTTCCACAACAGGATGCGATCGAGCGCATGCGTGGCGGCTTCAAGATCGGCGCGGTTCTTGGCGAAGATGATCTGGTCGATCATGGCGTCGACCGCCGGATTCTTGATGCCGATCATGTTGAGCGATCCGGGCTGATCCGCGGCTTGCGAACCCCAGAACCCGCGCTGTTCGTTGCCGGGCGTGAGCGATTCACCCCATGCGAAAGTGATGATGTCGAAGTCCCAATTGCGCAGGCGATTTTCGTATTGCGCCTCGTCGACCGTGCGCACGGCGACCGTGATGCCGAGCCGCTCCAGCGACGGCTTGAAGAACAAGAACACGCGCTCGAAGCTCGGGTCGGCAGCAAGGAGCTCGACCGAAAAAGGTTCGCCGGTCTTTACGTTGACGAGTTGCTGATCGCGCACCTCGTAGCCGGCTTCTTTCAACAAGTGCAGGGCCTCGCGCAGATTGACGCGGATCTGTTCGGGAGAGCCGTTGACCGGGTTGGTGTAGGGCTTCTTGAACACTTCCGGCGGGACCTTGTCGCGCACGGTTTCCAGAAGTTCGAGTTCGCGCCCGCTCGGCAGTCCGGTGGCGGCGAGTTCGGTGCCTTCAAAGTAGCTGGTGATGCGCTTGTACTGGTTGAAGAAAATCTGTTTGTTCATTTCCTCGAAATCGAACGCGCAATTGAAGGCGAGCCGCAACCGCGGGTCCTCGAATTTCGGCCGGCGAATATTGAAAGCAAAAGCCTGCATCACGCCGGAATTGCGAATCGGGAATTCCTCGAGCAGGACACGTTTGTCCGATACCGCCGGGAAATCGTAAGCCGTCGCCCAGTTCTTGGCGCTGTTCTCGTTTCGCCAATCGATGGTATCGGCCTTGAACGCTTCGAGGGCGACGGTGGTGTCGCGGAAGTAAAGGAATTGCAGCTCGTCGAAATTGTTGATTCCGATATTGACGTTCAGATTGCGCGCCCAATGATCCTTCACGCGCTCGTAGACGATATTGCGGCCGGCGGAAAAATCCTTGATGCGATAAGGTCCGCTGCCGAGCGGCGGCTCGAGCGTGGTCTCGCCGATATTGCGCCGTTTGCCGTTTGCATCGGTTCCTTCCCACCAATGTTTGGGCACGACGGTGAGCTGACCGATGATTTGCGGCAATTCGCGGTTGCCCGGCGCGTCGAACACGAAGGTGACCTCGCGGTCACCGGTTTTTTCCGCCTTGGTGACGTGCCGGTAATAGGCCGAAACCTGCGGGCTGTATTGCTTGGCCGAATTGAACGAAAAGATCACATCATCCGGCGTGATCGGCTTGCCGTCGTGCCACTTGGCTTGCGGCCGTAGCCGGTACGAGACCGAGGAGAAATCGGATGGAAAACTCACCGCTTCCGCCAGCAGGCCATATTCGCTCGAAACCTCGTCGAGCGCGGAGACCGACAGCGTTTCGTAAAGGAGATCGATCCCGGCGGCGAGCGAGCCTTTCACCCCGGCGACAGCGGTATTGAAATTGTCGAACGTGCCGATCGCGATCTGCCGCGCGCTGCCGCCCTTGGGCGCCGCGGCATTGACATATTCAAATTGCTTGAAGCCCGGCTGATATTTCAGATCGCCGTAGAGCGACAGGCCGTGCCGCCAAGTCTTGTCTTCAGCGCGCGCAGCCCCAATCCATTCGGGCAAGGGGAGCCGCCGCGCGGCGATGGCGAGTAGCGCAGATTTCAGCACGGATCGGCGGTTCACCGGATGCTCCCGAATAGGTCAAAGGTACGTTGCACGACATTATTGTGCCTTTTGAATTATGACACCAGCGTGCCGGTGTGCACCGCGGCGAAAGGCTCGACGATCCGCGCCCGTGAACAGAACGGGGTCGAATGTCCCTAGTGGTTGGCCGGTGCGGAGCCGTTCGACTGCGCGGGTGCGCCGCCCGGAGCCGGATTGGCTGGCGTCCCGGCCGGAGGATTCGAGCCTGCGCCCGCGGCCGAGGGCGGCGTGGCGCTGGCGTTCTGTGGCTTCGGTAACGGCACCGGATTAGCGGAAAGCGTGTCGAGATAGGCGATTACGTCGGCGCGCTGCTTGTCGTTCGACAAGCCGGCAAAGGTCATTGCCGTGCCCGGCGCATAGCTACTCGGCTTGGTCAGCCAGGCGTTGAGCGCGTTGAAATCCCAGGTGCCGTTCTTTGATTTCAGGGCGGAGGAATAATTGAAGCCCGATACCGAGGCGATCTTGCGCCCGACCACGTTATACAGATCCGGACCGATCTTCGGGCCCTGGCCCTCCTGCAAATTATGGCAGGCCTGGCATTGCTTGGCGACGTCCGCCCCGCGCTCCGCCGACGCGCTTGCCAACAGCGTGTCGATCGGCACCGCCGCGGGCGCCGCCGGCGCGGCACCGGCCTGCGGTTGTTCCTCCTTGACGGCGACCTCATAGCCCGGCTTGACCGGCTTCTCAGGCGTGAAAATCGCCCCCGCCGCGATATGCATGGCGACCAGGATCAGGCAGGTGCCCAGCAAGGCGCCAAGGATCTTGTTGAGTTCGAACGAATTCATCGCTGGTCGCTCCGCAGGCAGCGGTGTGGTGAGCCCGTAATCGGGCCATGGAGGGCGGCGCACAATTAGCCGGTTTGCCGCGGCGCTTGCAACCCGTATAAGCCCAATCTTTAAGAGGGCCGTGCGCCGCGATGGTTGACGTTCTGATCGTAATTCCCGCTCGCATGGCGGCGACCCGGCTGCCGGGCAAGCCGCTCGCCGATATCGGCGGGTTGCCGATGATCGTGCATGTGTTGCGCCGGGCGCAGGAGGCTGCGGTCGGCCCGGTGGTCGTCGCCACCGACTCCGAAGCCATCGCGGCGGCGGTAGCCAAGGCCGGGGGGCGCGCGGTGCTCACGCGCGCCGATCACACCTGCGGGTCGGATCGGATCTATGAGGCGCTGGAGCAGATCGACGCCAATGGCGGCGCCAAGATCATCGTCAATCTGCAAGGCGATCTGCCGACGCTATCGCCCGCGGCCGTTGCCGCGGCGCTGACCCCGCTCGGCGATCCGGCCGTGGACATCGCGACGATCGCCGCCGAGATCGTCTTGCCCGAGGAACGCAGCGATCCGAATGTGGTGAAGGTGGTCGGCACCCCGATCGCGCCGCGGCGGCTGCGCGCGCTCTATTTTACCCGCGCCGCTGCGCCGGCCGGCGAGGGGCCGCTCTATCATCACATCGGGCTCTATGCGTTCCGGCGCGCCGCGCTCGAGAAATTCGTCAAGTTGCCGCCGTCGCCGCTCGAGCGGCGCGAGAAGCTTGAGCAGCTGCGCGCGCTGGAGGCCGGCATGCGCATTGACGTGGCGCTGGTCGATGCCGTGCCGCTCGGCGTCGACACGCTCGAGGATTTGGAAAAGGCCCGCGCCATGCTAGAGCATGATCCGCAAAAGTAGTAACCGGTTTCCCGCCTGCGCGAAGCCTCGGTACCGGCTTGTCCTTTCGTATGATGCTTCGGCGGGCGAAGGCAGGTCCGAAAAGATCATGCTCCACCAAAAAACTAGAGCGATGACGATTTGCTCTAGAGAGATTGTGCGCTAGCACAGCGGTCATGACCAAGAAAAAGCGCGCCAAAAAGCGGGCCAAGAACGGCGCCAAGTCGAGCAAACGTGGCATGATCGCCTTCCAAGGCGAGCCGGGCGCCAACTCGCATATCGCCTGCCAAAAGGCCTACCCGGAATATGCGCCGTTTCCTTGCGCCACCTTCGAAGATGCCTTTGCCGCGGTGCGCAATGGCCGCGCCGCGCTGGCGATGATCCCGATCGACAATTCGGTGGCCGGACGCGTAGCCGACATCCACCACCTGATGCCGGCCTCGCGGCTGCATATCGTCGCCGAATGGTTCCTGCCGGTGCAGCATCAGCTTGTGGCGCCGCGCGGCGCGACGCTCCGCATGATCAGGACGGTCGAAAGTCATATCCATGCACTCGGCCAATGCCGCAACGTGATCCGCAAACTCGGCGTCAAGCCGGTGGTGGCGGCCGATACTGCCGGCGCCGCACGCGAAGTCGCCGAAGCCGGCGACATCACCCGCGCGGCGCTGGCGACTAAGCTGGCGGCAAAAATCTACGGCCTTCGCATTCTCAAGAAGGATGTCGCCGACGCCAAACACAATACTACGCGCTTTATTGTGCTGGCGCGCGAGCCAAAATGGGCGAGCCGCAAGGAAAAGCGCGTCATTACCACTTTTGTTTTTGAGGTGCGCAACATTCCCGCGGCGCTCTACAAAGCGCTGGGCGGGTTCGCCACCAACGGCGTCAACATGACCAAGCTGGAAAGCTATATGGTCAATGGCAGCTTCGCCGCGACGCAATTTTACGTCGATGTCCAGGGCCATCCGAAACAGCGCGCGCTCGAACTGGCGCTGGAAGAGCTCGAATTCGTGTCGCAACCGAAATCGCTGAAGATACTCGGAGTCTATCCCGGCCACCGGCGCCGCGATACGTTCAAGTAAACACAGCGGCGCCGAGCGCGAACAGCGATCGCCTTTGTCGAATTTCACGTCGTTTTAAGGAAACACAGCCGATGAGCAACGAAGAAGCCAAGGTGCGGCGGACCCTGCAGCTGAGGTTTACGCTGCCGACGTCGGACTCCACGCAGCTGATCGCCATGATCAAGGCCGCCACGCCGTTTTATCAGATGTTCGGCAAGGCCCAGGTTCGCCTGTTACAGAACGTCGACGATCAAAACAAGTTTGTGCAGGAGATCGAATACGAGGCGAACGAAGACTGGGAGTTAAGCCGCCAGCGCATCGCCGGCGATCCGCGCATGCAGATTTATTTGCAGACCTGGCGCAACCTGTTTCCCGGCGCGCTCGAGATCGACGTTTATCAGGAGGTCTGAGAGGGCGGATGACGGAGATCAGAGGTTATCCGTTATCCGAATCTGACCTCTGATCTCTGTCATCCGGCCCCCGGCAATGTGACAAAGGGATAATCGGAGTTTGATTTCGATCAAATACACGGACCTTGCGTGTTGATTGAGTCCGGCTCAGCGCCCCGGTTATTTGGTCCCCAAACCCCGGTCAGCGTTAGTGGCCCCGGACATCCCCATCCCCCGAACCCCCTGTCCGGGGCCACGCATTGCAGCTTCCGACCACTGTGCCGCTTGATTGATTGGTCACCCGCTGCAAGCCGGACCATGCAAATAGAATGTCATGGCCAAATTGTGCGCTGCGCTGGGCTAAATTCCGGCTGTGCCCGATTATCTGAGGTCTGAGGTCAGGGGTCAGGGGATGGAGCGTTGCATCCGCTCCGTCATCTGACATCTGACATCCGCCCTCTGTTCTCCGTCTCGAACACCGTGATTTCCGGCGGCTGACCGGGTAGTCCGAGCTCGTTCCAGCGCGACACCACGCGGTCATAGGTGGTCTTGTCGAGCTTGGTCCGCGGCGAGAAGGTCTTGATGTGCCGGTAATCCATGCAGGCATTGATCAGCGCCTTCGAACCCCAGGGGCGGATTTCCGGCGGGTTGAGGCTCGGATCGAGAAACGTGCTCCAGGTCTCGCGCAAAATGTCGATCGATTGCGCCGGGCGCGAGCGCGTCGCCATTGCCCACAGTACCTGGCCGATATTGGTCGGATCGATATCGTCGTCGACCACGATCACGTATTTGCCGAAATAGGCGCCGGCGGTGCATTGCGCGGCGAGCGCCATCACCTGCGCGGCGTGGCCGGCATACATTTGCTTGATCGACGCCACCGTCATGCCCCAGCCGGCGGCTTCCGGAATCGACCACACGCCGGCAATGCCGGGCACGCCGAGTTTTTGCAGATCGGCCCAGACGCCGGCCGAGCGCGCCGCCGCCCAGAACAGCCCGCACTCGTTCGACGGCCCATCGGCCATCAGTGCGCAGGTCAGCGTCGGGTTGTTGCGGTAGCGCAGGCGCTCGACCCGCATATACGGCGTCGCGCCACTCGGCCGGCCGTAATAGCCGGTGAATTCGCCGAACGGGCCTTCGGCAAAGGTCTCATCGGGATAGAGATGGCCTTCGAGAATGATCTCGGCGTGCGCCGGCAGCGGCAGGCCGGTCAAGTCGGAAGTAAATAGCTCGATCGGCGCGCCCTTGATGCCGGAGTAATACTCATACTCGCTTTCGGTCTTCGGCAGGCTGGTGGCGCCGACGAGAAACAACAGCGGATCGATTCCATAGGCCGCCGCGATCGGCGCCGGCTTGCCCATCTTCCACCATTTGTCGCGATCGGCGCCGGCATCCTTGCCCGGTGACGTGTAGACGCCGATCTCGCGCGGCCCTTTGATCATCATCCGGTAGGTGCCGACATTGACCCGGCCGGTCTCCGGATCCTTGGTGATCACCGCGTCGTTGGTTCCGAGATAAAGACCGCCGTCGAGCGGCCACATCCGCTGTGCCGGAAATTGGCGGATGTCGATGCTCTCGCCTTCGACGATGTTCTGGCTGGACACCGCGCGTTCGGGCGGCACCTCGACCGGCGCCATTTTGCGTCCGAACTTGTTCTGCAAAAGCTTCACCGCCTTGAGCGGATGATCGACCGGCTCCTCGCCAATCATCAGGCAGAAGCGCGACAGATTGCAGCCGATCATGTTGTAGAGCACTTTGTGGCCGGGATGGCCCGTGATGTTCTCAAACAACAGAGCAGGGCTTTTGGTCAGACCGACCAGATAAGTGATATGCGCCGCTTCAAGCTCGGGGCTGACTTCGGCTTTGATGCGCTTGAGTTCGCCCATCGCCTCGGCTTTTTCGAGCCAGGCATCGAGCTCGCTGGCATTGCGTTGGCCGGTGCTTGGACGCGCTTTCGGCTGTTCAAGCGCTTTGCCGCCCGCTGGCACTGACATTTCCATGACACCGCTCCGTGATCTGACTTAAGGGCTCCGGTCGAACTCTGGCGCACGCGCGCGCCTGGAGGTAGCGTCTCGCACTATGAGGTTCGGCCTATTCGCGCTCGCGACCGCTGCCATTTTCTTCGGCGCGGCATTCTATGTCAATTTTGCCGAGCAGTCGGCGCGACTGTCGCTTGATGACAGGTCATTGCTTGCCGAATGGAAACCCGCTTACAAGCGCGGCTTCATCATGCAGGCCTCGCTTGCCGTCATCGGCTTTGTCTTGGGAATCCTCGCGTGGTGGCAGACCGGTGTTTGGCTCTGGCTTATCGGCGCGCTGGTTCTGATTGCCAACTGGCCTTACACGCTGTTGGTCATCGCGCCGACCAACGATACGCTGATGGCTACCGATCCTGCGCAGGCTAACTTCGAAACGCGCCAGCTCATCCGAAAATGGGCCAGCCTGCACGCGGTCCGCACTGCGCTTGGCCTTGCCGCGACATTGATCTTCATCGGCGCGTCACTGCGTTAGATCGAATTTGTGTGCCGCAACCGCAAGCGCCACGCAGGTTGCAGGAGTGGGGGTCCTCAAACTGGCCCAGCCGTTAGCGAGGCTAAATGCTGAGGCAAACGACCGCCAGGCGAAGAAGGCGTAACCATGCGCTAATTGCGCTAAATCAAATTTCTCGAATATGAGCTGTGGTTTCGTGACAGTCTTGGTTTGCGAGACGTTCCTTGCGAGACTGGGATGTCCGAAGTTCCATTGATCTCGATCGTCGATGATGACGCGCTGGCCCGCGACGGCATACGCGAGCTTGTCGAATCCTTGGGATACAAAGCCACTACGTTCGAATCGGCTCAGCATTTCCTCGAGTCTAGTGTGCTCGCGGAGACGACATGCCTGATCACTGACGTGCAAATGCCCGGATTAAGCGGCCTCGAGTTGCAGGAAGCATTGCAGTCGCAGGGATATCACACGCCGGTCATTCTGATTACTGCTTATCCCAACGAGAAAAACCGGACCCGTGCGCTCGACAACGGAGCAGTCGGTTTTCTGAGCAAGCCGTTCGACGAAGAATCTCTGATCAAATGCCTGATCGCCGCGATCACGGCCCCCGCGCGAGCAGTAGAGAGATTCATCACGCTCGGTTCCACAACCTCGATGCAAGATTCCGGCCTGCTTGGTCATATCCTGCCGCTGTTCAAAGCGGCGAGCGGTATAGATGTTCACGTCGTCGTGGTGGGAACGGGTCAGGCATTAGCTATCGGCGCGCGTGGAGGCGCTGACGCGCTGCTGGTGCATGATCGGGCGGGCGAGGACAAATTTGTTGCCGACAACTTCGGCATCGATCGCCGTGACGTCATGTACGACGATTTCGTCATTGTCGGGCCGAGCAGCGATCCGGCGCATATCCGCGGATTGAAGAATGCCCGGCAGGCGCTGTCGCAAATTGCTGGAGCCGCAGCGCCGTTCGCAAGCCGCGGTGACGACAGCGGCACGAATCGCATGGAGGTGCGACTGTGGAAAGCGGCGGGCATCACGCCGGACCCGCACAGCGGTTGGTATCGCGATGTCGGCCAGGGCATGGGCGCGACGCTGCGCCTTGCCGGCGAGATGAACGCCTATACGCTGACTGCTCGCGCTAGCTGGCTCAATTTCAAGAACGGGCGTCTGGAAATCCTGACCGAAGTCGACCCGGTTTTGTTCAATTCCTATGGCAGCATTCTGGTCAATCCAGCGAAGTGGCCGAATGTGAAATTCGGCGACGCGGAGATTTGGCACGAATGGCTCACGACCAAGCCCGGGCTCGATGCGATCTTGTCCCACCGTATCAACGGTGAGGAACTATTCCACGCGCCGGAAGCAACTCTGATCTCGGGCTAGGAACGGCCACCCGCAAATGTGGCACGCGCAATCGCGCAGAACCTCCGACGGCTCGCTAAGCTCGTGGTGCGACCGTCGCCACCGATCGTAGCGGCATGTTTTGCGTAAGTAGCGCGACGTTTGCGGCACAGAAGCCGAGCCGCCAGTTTCCTATATAGCGGATGGCGAGGATTGCTAAATTCGTGTCAGCCGCCACACGCCGGTCATCGCCGACTTCCGCAACAAAATCGGCCCAAAGCAGACATCTTAGACGCGCCAAACAATGTGCGCTTTCAGGGGTAAGGCGGACATCATTACTTGTCCTGCTTCAGAACAAAAGACATGAATTGCAGATCGATCGGCTGTAAAGCTAATATCATGAACAAACGCTCAGTCGGTTGCGATCAGATCGAAGACGAGAACATTCTTACAGACGAAATTACTGACAGGGCTTTGGAGGCTGCCGCCTCAGGCCCGACGGTAACATTCACTTTGTCGATGGTTCTCTTTGCCTGCCAATTTTGCCCCTCCGACCGCGCTTCTAGGGTCATCCACGAAACCCATTCCCGATGGTCGAACCCGTCAGCTGCATGCCCGAAGACCGCATCGCTGACGGGCCTGGACACTACCTGTTACGCATTACCAAGAGGCAGCGCGACAAACCGGGTGGCTTCGCCCATCTTCAGGCGCATTAAGACTTGATGCTTGCCCTGCGATTTAGCCTCACGCAGTGCATTACGCACATCGTCGGCACCGGCGACCGCCTTGCCGCCGACCTCTAGGATGACGTTGCCGGTGAGGATGCCTTGCTCCGCCGCCGGACCGTCCGGATCAACGGCCGTAACAACGACGCCTTTTTCGCCAGCGCCAGAGACCTCGCTTGCTGGCGCTACTTGCAGACCTAGATGCGGCACGCCGCTGGTCGGCTCGTCGCTACCGGTCTTGGCACTCGCTCGCTGGTCGTTCGGCATCTGCGCGAGCGCCAATGACACCGTCTTGGGCTGGCCCTTGTGGATGATGTCGAGCCTGACTGAACTGTCCGGCGCCATCATGCCGATAGTGCGTGCGAGATCGCGGGCGTCCTTGACCGGCGTGCCGTTGACTGCGGTGATGACATCGCCAGACTCAATGCCGGCCTTCGCGGCTGGGCTGCCGTTTTGCGGCTCGTCCACCATCGCACCTTCGGCCTTCTTCAAGCCGAGGGAGTCGACGATTGCTCTCGTCATCGGCTGGATCTGCACACCGAGCCAACCGCGCGTGACGGTGCCCTTATCCTTGAGCTGGGCGACGACCAGTTTCGCGGTATCGGCCGGAATGTCGAAGCCGATGCCGACCGAGCCGCCGGACGGCGAATAGATCGCGGTGTTGACGCCGATCACGTTGCCGCTGACGTCGAAGGCTGGCCCGCCGGAATTGCCCTTGTTGATGGGCGCGTCGATCTGCACATAGTCGTCATATGGCCCGGCGCCAATGTCGCGGCCGCGCGCCGAAACGATGCCTGCGGTCACCGTACCGCCGAGGCCGAACGGATTACCGACTGCGACTACCCAGTCGCCGACCTGCGGTGCATGGTCGGCGAATTTCACATAGGGGAAGTCGTTCCTGCCGTCGATCTTGATTACAGCGAGATCCGTCTTGGCGTCGGTGCCGACCACCTTAGCGGTATAGATAGTCCCATCGTCGGTCGTGACCTGCACAGATTTGGCGTGGTCGACCACATGGTTATTAGTCACTGCATAGCCGTCCGCCGAGATGAAGAAGCCAGAGCCTTCGCCGGTGATGGTTTCATGGCCTCGCGGCGCGTTGGGGCCGAACTGCTGACCAAACTGGTCGCCGAATTGCTGTAAAAACCTATCGAGCGGTGATCCCGGGTGAACTGGGATTTGCTCGTCGTCATCGCGGTTTTGCTGCAACAGCGCCGGCTCTTCCGCGGCGGGTACTTTGACCCGCACCGAAATCACCGCCGGTTTCACTTTTGCGACGATGTCCGCAAAGCCGACCGGATGTTGCATGCTCGAATCGGCCGCCCGTGCCGGTGTGCCGAGCTGAGACTGCCAATAGCCACTCGGCCCTGCCAACGCCACGGCGCCCACGATCGCTCCAACCGAGGCCAGAAGCATCAAGCGGCGGACCACGAGGCTCCGGAATTTCGAGGAATCTGGATTACCTTGCGTCATAACCAATCTCTCTCCATCGATGATAAGCGGCCCAGCGGACCTGCGAGGCACCAATGGATGAGACAGAGTTACAAGGAGATGGAGAGGGTATTAATTCGCGGAAATGATTCTTGGTCAGACATTTCGATTGCCGAATATTAATCAGACAGCCACACCCCGGTAATTCTCTCAATTCTATTCACCCGACGAAGGCGGCACAGTTGGTTCTCTGTTGCTGAAACTTCACCTCATAGCGGCAGTGTTTTGAAGAACGAGTTCTTCATGTCCAATACATGCGCTGGCAATTCCCCACCCGCGCCGCCGCGTTGCCCAAGATGCGCGCAGCCCATGCAACTTATCAAAAGAACACCGCGATTTGACGGATTGCCGGAGCTATTTACTTTTTCATGCCGAACATGTGGCGTGACGCATACTGAGGCACGTCATGATAACCGTTAACATCATGCTGGTGGCGATAGTGATCGTTGCCGGCATCGCTTGGCACGGGCGTGGTCGTTGGTACTGAAAATAACTGTGTACGTTGGGATCAGATCACGTTGCGGGAGGAAGTGCGCTAATTATCGGACCTCTCGTTTCGATGTCTGCTATTGGCCTTTTGCTGCGCTGTGGCACAGGCGCGTCGTCTGCTTTTTCGGGTGAGGCAGACGCGACGCAGACACCGCGGAATATCCTTTGGTAATCTTATGCGGGGGTCGTGCGTACTGAATTAGGCGTCAGCCTCGCCACCGTGACTTCGCCATCGGTAATGTAGTGGTTGACCGGTTCTAAGGGCAAACGTTGGCCGGAGCGATACGAATTCACGTCTTCGATGACCCGATTATTCCGCAACTCAGCAACGATGTAGTCCCGCTCGGCGTTCGTATCCGAATCGGTAGCATGAGTGATCTGAAATGTTAGTCGGGTCACTGACAAACCGGTATCTTTGGTGCCGGCTCCGACCCAGAGAACGTGAGCATCATGCGGTGGCCGATCAGTGTTCAGCCAGAAGCTGGCTGTTCCCACCGTGGCTTCGGCGCGCGCGAGACTCAACGCCCAAAATCGAATGTGATGACGCTTCCGCGGGCTATTATCAATTGCCTTTTGGAAACCGATGTCTTGTCCGCGGCCGTAAAGATAGAAGGTGCTAAACGGGGCGGTCGGATAAGGTGAGTTTAATACGAATGCGCAGATCATGCGCCACGAGCTTGCCACACCCAATCGATCAGCTTCTGACCAGCCGGCGATCACAAACGCGGCGCGCAGCTGCTGGAGGGTTCCCATAAGTACGAGATTGACGGGATCGCCCGGCAATCCGTCGCCGGTAACAGTGAAGCGAGGCACCCGTTTGCGCTGGAGAATTTTGAGGCCCATCCGAACAGCGCGCGGGAGGATAATATAGGCCGCGATTCCATAAGTGATGATCAAAGCCAAAACGGTTGGCAGCCTTTGGTCCGTAAATCCGAAGACGAATACGATCAACCAAATAATAAGGATGCCCAACCCGAGGACCAGCACCCGGTGCAATAAGCGCTTCAGCAATCTCACGATCTAATCCTCATGAACCGATCCGTCGCTGCTGCTATTCTATGCCGAACAGCTCGTAACGCCGATGGGATCTGCAGTCCTGGTCCAAAGTCGGCATGCAAAAGCTGACGATCAATGTCTGCTTACGAGACGGCAGCAGACATCACAAATTGGAGCAACCGCATCCGGTTTTGACGCGTCTCCGACATCGATGCCAATCACGGCGATTGCAGCGTTGAATGTCTGGGACATGGCGTATTCCTCGGATTTAGCGCCCCTTCCCAGCTTTAACGCTGGTCGGGGCAGGAGCACGGCCGGACCATTCCCATTAACGGACCGGAAAATGATGTCGTCGTAGCGACCGCGCAAAACTTGCCGGCTCTCATCGAGAACATCCTGCACGTGTTGCCGAACACGAAAACCGTAGCTTGGGTGCTGGGCGCTTCTCCCGGTGAAAAGCTTTGGTTGGAGGACGTTCGCAAGGAGCTTGCGCCGTTTGCAGACCGGCTTTCGTTCATATGGTACAGTGATCGATCGTTCGCAGATATATTGAAGAACGCCGCTGCGCTGTCGCCACATTCCGCGATCTTCTGGTACCTGATGAATGTGGATGCGGCCAACATAGGTTGGTAAATTCACTCAGGCACTCTACGACGAAGCGAAGAAGGACGACTGGACGGTGATCAGCATGAAGAACGACTGGAAGCGGATCTTCGCGTTCGAGTAGCGCTCGAAATCCGCTTATCGGAGCCAATGCATCATGGGAATGTCGGTCATGAGCGACGTAACACTGGTGCCTCAGAAGTCGGACATCTGGTGGGTCTTTCTGCTCCAGGGCTTTGCCGGAATCATTATCGGCCTGATGCTCATTACTGAGCCGGGCGCGACACTTGTGGCGCTGACGACCGTGTTGGGCTTCTACTGGCTCATCACCGGAGTGCTGGCGCTGGTGCAGGTCTTTGTCGATCGCGCAACGCCGTGGATTTGGTCGCTGCTCGCCGGCCTCGTCGGCATCCTGGCTGGGCTCTTTGTTTTGCGACACCCACTCGTCGCAGCCCTGACCGTTCCCACCGTACTAGTCAT
>Ga0187816_10000296_pt1 | contig 14486 bp, 12 predicted proteins | sample NC_wetland_sal_i_16_FD_132960 | JGI IMG/M metagenome (GOLD analysis project Ga0187816, IMG submission 132960) | Wetland sediment microbial communities from Neuse River Estuary, North Carolina, USA - SO4_1 | ecosystem: Environmental > Aquatic > Freshwater > Wetlands > Sediment | place: USA... | reverse complement strand
GGGCCGACTACGCAACCCGTGCAGCCGAGCAGACCGGAAAGACCGACGACCCGACCCGTGCCGGGCGGACCGAATACGCAACCGAGCACCCGGGAGCTTCGAGGATATCCAGCGACTCCGGACACGAAACCAGCGCCGAAGCCGAATGCTTTTTCGGGCACGGCAGGCGGGAGGCCGGAAAGCGCGCGGGGAAATCGGAGCTTGGGTGCTCCGGCCCCGCAGCCAAGCGGCGGAAATGCCAAGAGATAGCAGTGGCGCGAAGACTGGGGTGTGCGATGCAGTTCGGGCTTGATGAAGGAGTAGCGATAAAGCAGTCGGGATGTACAAGAAGAAATTGGGAGCTCTCGTCGCGTGGCTTACTGATTGTGATTGCCGTGGCGGTGGCGTTCGCGTGCGGGTGTAAGAAGACGGAGCAGCAAGTTGTCCTCGGTCCGAAGAGTTTTGCAACACCGGAGTCGGCGGGTCAGACGTTGTATCTGGCGGCGAAAGCGGATGATCCAAATGCAATGTTGGCAATCTTCGGGCCGGAGGCCAAAGAATTTCTGGTAACCGAGGACCCAGTGCAAGACAAACTGGCTTTTGATGAGTTTGCGGCGGACTACGAAAGGATGCACCGGTGGGGAAAACTGGAAGGCGAGGCGCTGGTGTTGAATGTGGGGGTCGAGAGCTACCCATTTCCGTTTCCGCTGGTGAAGAGCGCTGACGGCCAATGGACGTTCAGCACAGACGGAGCGAAGAAGGAATTCCTGGCGCGGCAGATTGGGGACAATGAACTGACGGTGATTGACGTGCTGAATGGGATTGCGGATGCGCAGACGGAGTACTTCAGCACAACGCATGACGGCAGCAAGGTGAAACAGTACGCGCAGAAATTTTTCAGCAGCGAGGGCAAGCACGATGGCTTGTATTGGAAGCCAGTGGACGGCGAACCAGAAAGCCCGCTGGGGCCGCTGGCGGCGCGCGCTGACGCAGAAAGCTATAAGAGGCCGGAGCCTTTTCACGGATATTATTACCGAATTTTGATGGAACAGGGGGCGCACGCGCAAGGAGGCGAGCGCAACTATATTGTCAAAGGCAATATGACGCGCGGCTTTGCGATTCTTGCGTATCCGGCAGAGTATCGCAGAAGTGGAGTCATGACGTTCATGATCAATCAGGACCGAATGGTGTACCAAAGAGACTTGGGTCCCGAGAGCGCTGAGGCCGCACGAGCTATACGTTCGTTCGAGCCGGACGCGACGTGGTCGATCGTGGAATGAAATTCAGGCGATGAGTTAACTGGATTTACCAGGGATGAAAATGGAATGGGCCGAGCTTGTTTTTTATTCGTGTGGCGGCTAACAAAATCAGTGCGATCCCCGCGATGACCGCCAGGCCAAAGTAGATGTCGATATAGGACAACAGCCTGCTCTGAGTAATCACATTAGCTTGAAAGAGCTGCAGTGCTCCAAGCGCGGGATTGCTGCCGCTACCCCCGTTGCGGTGAATCAAGTTGGCATATTGCGTCAATGTAGAGCGAACGATGGGATCGATACGGTTTGCCACGTCCAATAGGCGCGAAGAATGAAACGTCATACGGTGGTCAAATATGACAGTTGCGGCGGTGACTCCAAAGGTGTTTCCCAATTGGCGCACGAAGAAGTAAGTGGTGGAGATGTCATTCAGGTCGGGTAGCGGGGCGTAGGCGGTGGCAATGTTGGCCGCTCCAAGGAGAACCGGTCCCAGGGCAAAACCCTGAAGAAGGATTGCGGGAGCCAAGACTGTCGTAGGAGTGGTAGGCGTCCAGAGATAGACAATCGAGCCACACGTTGCGATCAACAGAAGCAACCCCAGGGAAATTGTGCGTGGTCCGCCCAACCACGGCAAGAGCACGCGCAAAGTGAGTAAGAGCCCCGCGCCAAGGCCGGTGGTGTACATGGAAATAAAGCCCCCCGTTTGGGTTGCGCTGTAATCCTGGACATTGCGAAGGTACTGAGGCACCACAAAGAGCCCGGCGCCCAGGATTGCGCCAACGATCAGAATCACGGAGAAGGAGGTGCGCAAAGGGCCTTGGCGCGAGATCATGCGCAAATGAAAAACGGGCGAAGGATTCTCGGGGCGGCTGTCCCACCAAAGAAATGCGATGAAGCATACGATGGCGGCCAGCAATGCCAGAGTAATCCAGAGCGATTCAAACCAAAGATCGCGCTCACCCCGGCTTGCGGCAGTCTGCAGGCAGGCCAGCGAGGCAATCAGTAGGAGCGCACCCCAGACATCGGTCCTGGTCTCGGTCCTTCGACGAAACGAAAAGCCTCGAGGAATGAACTTCCAGATCAAGAGCGCACCGATCGCCAGAAATGGGAAATCAAGCAGAAACGCGTAATTCCAATGGAACTGGTCATCGATCCAGCCGATGGTCACGGGATAGGAAATCTCAAAAACAAAGAGAAGCGCGTAGAGCCGGGTGACTGCCCCAATGCGCGCTTGCCCGGGAAACATCAAGCCCGCCAGGATGACGGCACGCACGAGAAACGCACCTCCGCCGAATCCCATGATCAGGCGTGAAGTCAGCAAAAGAGCCAGGCTGTGCGCACTCAGCGTGCAACCGATTGCTCCAACGGAATAGAGGGCGATGCTGGACAACAAATGGCGTCTAGCGCCGATCACGCGTGTCATCCACGTCGCCAGCGCCAGGGAGCAAAGAAATCCGAGATTATAAAGAATGACTACCCAGCTGATTTCATCCGAGCTAGCAGCGACGTTGCCCTGCATGTCCGGCAGCAGGACGTTAACAGAAAGGCGGTTTGAGATTTCGATGGCGGTAACCAGACCGACGCTCAGAAGGATCGTCAACTTGCGGCGTTTGGACAGGCGCCCAAGTGACTCGCTGATGTATCGTCCCTCTTCCTGTTCCCATGCCTCGGAGGTTCCCGGGCTATTGCCGCCAAGATAGCTCATGCCGTTCCTTTCGCGTCAGCGGGTGTAGATGGTGGCTTCCACGTTCATGCCTGGTCGCAAAACCAAACGCGGATTGTTTGAAGGCTTGACAAGAATCTTGACCGGTATGCGCTGCACGACTTTGATGAAATTTCCCGTGGCATTTTGCGGTGGGAGAAGCGCCTGACGAGAGCCGGTTGCTCCGGCAATAGAATCCACCACGCCTTCGAAATCGTCACTGTACGTGTCGACGCGAATACGAACTTTCTGGCCGGGAGCAACCTTTGCCAATTGAGTTTCCTTGAAATTCGCGGTGACATACACCTGGTTGAGGGGAACGATGGTGAAAAGCAATTGCCCTGGCGACACGTATTGCCCGAGATCGACCGATTTTTGCGTGACCTGCCCGGAGATCGGCGCGGTCATTCGCGTGTAAGCCAGGTTTAGCTCCGCTTGCTGCAGCGCTGCTTTCGCGCGCTCAACGGAAGCAAGCGCGGACTTATAGACTGTTTCGGTGATCGGCACCTGCCGCTCTCGTGCTTTAGTCTCGAGAAGTTGCGACTGCGAACGCAAAAGGCGTGCCTGCGCAGAGCGGGTATTCGCGCGGGCAATCTCAACCGCCTGTTGAGCTGCAGAGCGCTGCTGCTCGGCGGCTGCTAGCTCGCTTTTTGCCACGCGGGCCGCAGCATCCACGGCATCGAATTGGAATTTGGAGACGTCGCCGGTGGCTAGCAGGGGGGTGTAGCGGGCCAGGTCGCTCTGTGCACGCTCGTTGGTGGCCAGTTTGGCGGCCACGTTGGCTTCGGCGAGTTGGAGATTCGCGCTGGCAGACTGCTCCAGTTGCGCCTGGGAACTTGCATAATCGGCGGCATCGGATTCCTTCTGAGCGGAGGCGCCGCTGGTGCTGTTGGTGGTGGTTTCCCGCGTCAAAGTGATTTGGAGTTTTGCGGAATTTGCTTGCGCCTCCGCAACATCAAGACTGGCCTTGGCTTGTTCCACCTCGGCCTGGTAGGTTCGCGGATCAATTTGCACCAGGACGTCGCCCTCCTTAACGGGCGTGTTGTCATTGATAAAAAGCTGAACTACATAACCTGGAACCTGCGGGGCGACAGCGGTGATGTGGCAATCCACCTGCGCGTCGTCCGTCGTCTCCCGGCCGGAAAAGATGTACCACACCGCGACGACCATAACGAGGACCGCGAGGACAGCTATTTTCACGAATGGGTTCAGATCCCGGAGGCGTTGATGCCACGACACGGATTCCAGCGAGACTTGCGGCGTGGCGGAGTCAAGGGGGATGCCGGGTTGCGGTGAAGGGCTTGAAGGTGAGGAACTCATGATCTGGTTCACCTTTCACTTGCTGTACATGGCTTCGATTTCGCCCGTAGCGCGAGCGAGCGCTGCACGAGACAGGTTGAATTGAAACAGAGCGGCAATCTGGTTATCGCTGGCACGGGCCAGGGCGTCCTGGGCGGTGATGACTTCGACATTTGTGGTGACCCCGGCTGCAAACCGGCGTTGTGCCTGAGCTACCTCATCCTGGGCTAACTTGTAGCCCAGCGTGGCAACATCCACGGCGTTCCGCGCAGCGTTCAGTTCATCGAAAGCTGTTTTCACTTCTTTGACGATCCGCGCCTCCACCATACGTCGATTTTCCGCGACACGCTCTTCTTCCAGCTTTGCACGCGCCACCTCGGCCCGGATTCGGCCGCCCGTGAAGAGTGGAAATTCCAGGGAAGTCGCATAGGTGTAGGCTGGAATGCCGTCGTTGAAATGGGTTCCCTGATAAAACCAGAAGCCGGAGAAATCCAATTGTGGAAGGCGCTCCTCGCGGGCCGAATCCAGGGACAATCTGGCAATGCGTTGTTGCGAATTCAAAGACAGGATCTCCGGCCGCGACCTTAACGCCTGATCGAGCAGGGACTCTTTTTCGAGGGCAGGAAGGTCATAGAAATTGAGTTGGTCGACCACTTCGAGGTCCTGCTCCCTGGGCAGATCGAGGAGTTCGGCCAAGACATACTTGGTGGTGCGGGTCTGCGTTTCGGCGTCGATGAGGTTTTGGCGTTCGTTCTGTAATTCAACGTTGGCTCGCAGCGTATCGATATTCAGGCCGATGCCCGTTTTTTGAAGTTCGAAAGCTTGATCGTATAAGCGCTGCGCAAGCGCGACACGGGAGTTTGCGGCGTCGCGTGTAGCCAGGGCACGGAGAACCAACAGGTATTGGTCGACGACGAAGGCAACCACATCCTGACGCGTGGTCAGCTCGTCCGCGCGAGCCTGTCGCGTTCCTTCCTTGCCGATCTGGTACCCACGAATCAGTGGAAGGTTCAGGATGGTTTGCGAAAAGGCCGGACCTGCTTGAATGTATTGAATCGGGCCGGCTGGTATACGCGGTGGACGGGCTTCAACGGTAGCGAGGTTGTACTGGCTGAGGCCCGCGCCGGCCGTGAGGCTCGCCTGGGGAAGAAGTGGCGAGCGCGCGATCTGACTATTGCGATCACTTTCAGAGACCAAAAGATGGGCGATGATTCGCTGCGGATTTTCCTTTAGGGCTAGTTGCACGGCTTCCTTCAGCGAGAGCCGCACAGTCGCGGAGGAACCCGGCAATGGCTGTTGCGCGGAAGACTCGACGAGAAACGATGCCTGCAGAAATATCAAGAGCAGGACGGATATCCGCAGGAAACTCGCGGCCATGTGGAGACCTCCAAGTCGCAAAGAAAGTGAGGGGCGGAGAACAGGCATTATATGGGAAAAACAGCGATTCTCGGCAGCAAACGGGGTGGCTACGTATGGATGCCTTGTGGAGGCGGGGAAAGAGGAGAAGCAGGATGGATGACGCGCGGCGAGAGGAGTTTGAGGGTAATGAAGACCGCGGGGATTGCGCAGACGAAGAGTCCGAAGACCCACATCAGAGCGCCGGCGAAGATCTGATCCTGGAGCGCAGTGATGCCGAAGATGGAGGGAGCTTCGTTGTACGAGGGATAGAGGACGCGATCGCAGAAGGCGAGAAATGCGCCGAGCGCTCCACCTGGAAATGTTCCCAGGAAAAGATAGAGAGGGACGGACCAGCGAGGCCAGCGTGCTTCAGATGGAAAGGGCTGGACGACGGGCCACCAGAAGAGGATGGAAGTAGAGAGGAAGCAGGCGTGTTCAACTTCGTGCCAAGAATCGGAACGGAGAGCGAGTTCGAATGCGGAAGGAACATGCCACGCGATCAGAGCGACTGCGGCGAGAATCCAACAGACAAGGGGATGGGTGAGAAATTTTCCGAGCGATTGCAAGGGTGGCCAGCGCAGGAAAGGACCGAGAGTGGTGCGCACAAACCACTGCGGGAGTCCGTGGAGAAGAGGCAAGGAGGGCGCACCGAGAAGAACGAGCGGAGGGATGACAAGCATTAGAAGGATGTGCTGCACCATGTGGATGGTGAGGGAGACTTCGTCGAACGCGGAGAGAGGCGAGCCGATGGCGATCCAGAGAGCGAACATGCCTGCGAGAAAAGCTGCGAGACGCGATGCCGGGAGGAGAGCGGGTGAAGAGCGGCGAAGCGAAAACCAGCCGCGGAGATAGAAGAGCGAGGTTAGGCAGATGACCACGTTGATGGTAGTGGGTGGCGACCATTCTTTGAGGATGGATTGGGCTTCGGGCGACATGGGGAGTTACTGGTTAGTGGGGGAAGGCGGAGTTGATGCAGGCTGTGAGGCGACGGCGCGAGAAGCATCGCGAGCGGGGAGTTGACCCGCTGGATGGAGCGTCATGAGGAACGCGACGAGGGCGGTGGTTTCCGGGGGACTGAGATTCTTGCCATAAGCGGGCATGTTGCCGCCACCCTGGATGACCTGGCGAATGAGCTGGTCCTGGGTGAGGAGAAGAGCGACCTTGTCGAGGGCAGGCCCGCGTTTACCGCCTTCGTCGCCGAGCGCGTGGCAGTTGTGGCATTGCTTGAGTTGAAAGATGAGCGCACCCTGACGCTCGAGAGCAGAGCGATTCTGCAGGAACACAGGGGGAATGGGATCGCCGCTCCAGGCATCCATGACGGGACTCCAGGGAGCATGACCTGCGAGGTCCGTGAAGGTGCCGAGAACAACAGCAACGAGAAGAATGGTGAGAACGGCGATGGGACGACGGCGCCAGCTTTTTTCGCCTTCACCGAAGACAAACGGGAGGAGCAGGAGGGCGAGGATGGCGATGACCGGGCCGACCAGGAGAGCGGGCGTTTCCATTTTCGGCGGAAGCAAGGAGAGCAGCGCGTAGAGCCACAGGAAAAAGTAATCGGGGCGCGGAGCGGTCTGGATAATCGTGGGATCGGGACGGCCCGATGGACCGAAAGGGCCGAAATATGCGGCACAGACAGCAAGCGCGAGGAGGACGCAACCGCCGAAGAAAAGATCCTTCCAGACAGCGCCGGGGACGAAAGGGATGCCGTCTTTCTTCGTGAGCTCGTGATATTCCTTGACGTAGGTGGCTTTGCGAACGACGCGGCCGGGCATGGGCCATTCATTGATGCCGAGCTTGAGGACCATCAGAAGATGGAGTCCGACGAAAGCGATGAGCAGGCCAGGAATCACGAAGACGTGAAGGGTGAAGAAGCGCGAAAGCGTAGCGCCAGCAATGATGGGCCCGCCGAGGAGAAGATTGACGATCCAGGCACCCATGACAGGGACGCGGCTAGAGATCGAAGCGCCGATGCCAATTCCCCAGAAGGCATCCTGATCGAAACGCAGAACCTGGCCGGAGAAAGCCATACCCAGGGTCATGAGAAGAAGAAATACGCCGACGATCCAGGTGAGTTCGCGGGGAAATTTGAAAGCGCCAAAGAGAAAGACCTGGACCATGTGAATGAGAACGATGGCAACCATGAAGTTGGAGCCCCAACCATGGAGGGCGCGGATGTACCAGCCTAGAGCGATGGAGTGATTGATGGTTTGCAGGCTGTTCCAGGCCTCGCCGGCGGTCGGAACGTAGGCAAGAGCGAGCAAAATGCCGGTGATGACCTGCATGGCGAAGACAACGAGAGCGGCGCTGCCGAAGACATAGAACCAACTGGCAGTCTCGCGCGGGACGGGATGCTCGGCTGTTTCACGGAGGTTGGCGGCGAGTTGAACGCGCGCATCGAGCCAGTCGCCGATATTCTGGATCAGGCGCATGGCAGCTTCCCACTTATATTGACCAGGGCGCTGGGATTACCGGGCGTGGGCAATTCACCAGCTTTGATGAAGAGTTTTCCTTCTTCCACCTTGTAGGCGTATTCGAAGAGGCCGCGTTCGGGAGGGCCGGACGCGCGAGAGCCGTCCTCGTAGTAAACCCCGCCGTGACAAGGACACATGAAGAGGCCGGACTGCGGGAACCAGCGTACGGGACAGCCGAGATGAGCGCAATTGATGGCGAAGACTTGAAAAGTATTGGAATCAACGTGGCGCACCCAGCAGGCGCTGTCTGCGGTTTTGCCGTCCCAGGGCTGAACGTCGGGATTGCGGAACGTAGCGAGGCGCGTTTGGCCAGCGGGATATTGATCGAGAGGGCCGAGGGGGAGCCAGGTCTCGTAGCCAACGCTGTGGGAACGAGCAAGAGGAGAGAGGACGTAGCGAAGAATGGGAACGGCCAGAAGCGCGGCAACGATGCCGTTGAAGAGAATTCCCAATTTCATGAGCATGGCGCGCCGGGAAAGATTTTCTGGCAGGGTCATGGAAGTTCTCCCGCGGGTTTCACCGCGCTGGGATAGGGGCGACCGGCAAATTGCGGGCGCTGGGCAGAGAGCCAGGCAACGACGTCGGAAATCTCCTGGGAAGACATCGGCTTGCCAGGAACGTTGCTGCGCCAATCGGGAGCACCGAGGTCCGGGCGACCGACAATAACGAGGGTGCGAAGCTCCTGATCAGTGAGGAGGGCGAGGAAGGAGCCGTCAACAATCGAGCTGGCTTTGGGACCACCCTTACCAGCGGGGCCGTGGCAGGAAGCGCAGAACGTATCGTAAACAGCACCGCCGCGAGTGGCGTCACCCGGTTCCGTAGAGGTGTAAGGAGGAGGAGTGGAGCCCGCAAGAATGTTGGGTTTGGAGTAACGCTGGCGAATGCCGCGGACAATAATGTTGACCTGATTATTTGTGAGCATGCCGCCGGCGCTCTTGGCAAAGGCGGGCATGGAGGTTCCAGCGACGCCGTTGGTGACTATTTTGTGAAGAGTTGTATCGTCCGCGATGGCGAGATAGACAGGATCGCCAATCGAGAGGGCCGCTCCGCCCTTTCCTTCCGCGCCATGACAGCCGGAGCAATTCTTGCCGTAGAGAAGGTTGAAATCAGCGAGATTGTCCGGGTCAATGGGAATGGAATCGGGAGTGGGGCGTCCAGGCAAATTGCTGCAGGCCGCGCAGGAAAACAGCGCAACAGCGAGAAGAGCAAGAAAGTGCCCGCGATGACTCATGGCCGGTGGTCCTCGCCTCCCTTTTGGGCCATAGCGCCAGGAGCCTCAATGCCCGCACGCACGGCGAAGGGGATGAACTGTTTGACGGGGATGCGGTGCTGGCGGACAACGACGAGTCCGGCAACGACGCCGAAGGCGAATTGAGAAGCGATGAACCACCACCAATCGACGCGCTGGCTGAGGAGCGGGTTGATGAGGTCCAGCATGCTGCGAAGGAGCCCGGACCAAAGAACAGGAGCAACGACGCCGCCGAGAAAGATGGGGTGGCGCGGAATCATGGGGAGCATTGCGCCGTAAAGGAGGCCGACGAGAACGGAAGTCAGCAGATGAATGAAAGAAGCGAGGAGAAAACTGTCCAAATGGAAAGCTTTCAAAGAGCCTTGGCCAAGCATCATGGATTGCGAATAGACGGTGGCGGCGAGGAGGTTGATGGGGTACCAGATGCTTCCCTGCCTGACGATGCCGTAGAGACAGGCAAGCGCAGCCATGGCGACGCTACCGGCGAGGCCACCTTTGATGCCCGCGGAAACGGGATAGGTTTCGAGAGGAAGAAGAACGCGGGGAAGTTCGGGGGCAATTTCCAATCGAGCGACTTCGTGACGCGAGGTGGTGATGGCGGCGGGTTCCTCGGCGACCGAAACTCCCACATGCTTTTCATGGGGGAAAACATCGAGGAACCAGCCGACACAACCGGCTACGGCAAGAATCGCGCCGAGAATCAGGATCGAGAGACTGGTTATGAGGCCGGCGATAAGCAGAGTGATACCAAAGGCAAGAGTGATGGGCCAGGCGGTGGGAGCCGGCAACGTAATTGTGGAGGGCGATGCGTTGTTGGCGCCGGATTGTGAATTGGGCAAAGACATAGGGTTCCGCTCTCCCTAGCGACCGATGATGTAGACGACGGTAAAAACTACGATCCACACGATGTCAACAAAGTGCCAATACATGGCGAAAGTATCGACATTTCGTGAATGTTCCTGCCGGACCTTGCCGAACAAAGCCAAAAGCAAAATGGTGAACAGGCCGATGAGGCCAACGCAAACGTGAAACGCGTGAAGGCCAACGAGCGAGTAATAGGTGGTCCCGAAGAGGTTGGTGGTGATAGTGAGGCCTTTGTCGTAGATGAGGTGGTGCCATTCGCGGCCGGTTCCGACGATGAAGATGGCGCCGAGGGTGAGAGTGAGGAACCACCAGAGGCGAAACGCGGAGAGATTTGCCTTGCGGAGCGCGCCGGTGGCGGCGTGGATGGTGAGGCTGCTGGAGAGCAGGCAAATGGAAGCGAAGATGGGGAGTTCGAGGACTTCCTTGGGTGTGGGGCCGGACAGGCTCTTACCGATGTAAAAGATGTAAGCAACAACGAAAATGGTGAAGATGGCGGACTCGGCAGTGATGAGACAAGCCATGCCGACGCTGCCCTTATAGGGCAGGGACCATTGCGATTCGATCGAGGCTGGCGAGATGGCGGTGGTGCTCAAAAACGAGTCTCCTTATCAATCACACTTCCTTACTCATATTTCCAGTCCGGATCTTCGGGGTGCTTGATATCCCAAAGAGGGCGTCGACTGCGAACAGCAGGAATTCTGGCGAAATTGTATTCGGGCGGCGGCGAAGAAGTGGACCATTCGAGAGTCCACGCGTCCCACGGATCATTTCCGGCAGGATCACCTTTGAACATGGAATAGAGGAGGTTGCCTACGAAAACAAGAATCGCAACGATCTGGAAGAAAACGCCGATGGTGACAATGAGATTCCAGATCTCCCAGCCGCGGCCCGGCTCGTAGGTGTAGATGCGGCGGGGCATGCCGAGAATGCCAGGGATGTGCATAAAGTCGAAAGTGAGATGGAAGCCGATAACGAATAGCCAGAAGTGGAGTTTGCCGAGCTTCTCGTTGTACATCCTTCCGCTCATTTTCGGAAACCAATAATAGAAGGCGCCGAAGATCGTAAAGAGGATGGCGCCAACGATGACGTAGTGGAAATGAGCAACAACAAAGTACGAGGCGCTGAGCTGCCAATTGAAGGGAGCAGCCGAGAGCATGATGCCGGTGAGGCCGGCGATAAGGAACTGGAACAGGAAGCCGATGCAGAAGAGCATGGGGGTTTTGAACTGGAGTTTGCCGCCCCACATAGTGCCAAGCCAATTGAAAATTTTTATTCCGGTGGGAACAGAAATGATCATGGTAGTGAGAGCGAAAAAAGTGTTGCCGTAGGAACTCATGCCGACGGTGAACATGTGGTGGGCCCAGACGCTCATGCTGATGAAGCCGATAGCGACCGTGGCGGCAACCATAATGGGATAGCCGAAAATGGGCTTTCGCGAAAATACGGGAATGATTTCAGAAGCGAAGGCAAACCCCGGAATAACAAGGACGTAGACTTCGGGGTGACCGAAAATCCAGAAGAAATGCATCCAGAGGACGGCTGAGCCGCCGGCCTGGGTATCAAAGAAGTGTGCGCCGAGGAAGCGATCGAGGCAGAGCATGACTTGGGCAGCCGTGAGGGGAGAGATGACGATAAGAACCATGGCGCCCATCACGAGGTTGAGCCAAGCAAGCAGGGGCATTTTGCCGAGGGACATCCCAGGACACCGCAGGCACACGATCGTGACGACCAGGTTGACGGCGGTGCCGATGCTGCCGAAACCAGAGACGAGGAGGCTGAGTGTCCAGAAATCGGTGCTGTGGCCCATGGAAAATGTTTTTGCCGTGAGGGGAGCGTACGCGAACCAGCCAACGTCGGGCGCGCCGCCAGCTCCATAGAGCCCATTGCCACCGATGAAGCTGAAATAGAGGAGGAAGCCGCCGAAGGCCGTAAGCCAGAAGCTGAAGGCGTTGAGACGGGGGAAAGCCATGTCGCGCGCGCCGATGATCAGAGGGATGAGGTAGTTGGCGAAACCGAAGAGGACGGGCATGACAACGAAGAAGATCATGGTGGTGCCATGCATGGTGAACATCTGATTGAAAGTTTGCGGAGAGACGAAATGGTTGTGGGGAACGATGAGCTGGATACGCATGATGGTGGCTTCGATGCCACCGATGATGAGGAACAAGATGGCGTAGAGGATATAGAGAATGCCGAGGCGTTTGTGGTCAACGGTAGTGACCCAGGAATAGAGCCAATCGCTGAGGGCGCGGGAAGGTTCCCGGACGGCGGTGAGCGCAATGGATTCGGAGGACATTGAACTAAGACCTCGCTCTCATCGCAGGGACTCCAGATAGACGGTGACGGCTTCCAGGTCCTGGTCGTTTAAATTCATGGCGGGCATGAGTGAGCCCGGCTTGATGGAGTCCGGATTGCGAATCCAGAGTTTGAGATTCTCGTGAGTGTTGGAGGCAGCGCCGGAAGCAATGGTTTCGCGACTCATGAGGTGAGTGAGGTCCGGGCCAAAACGGCCATTGGCGACAGTGCCGGAGATTGCGTGGCAATTGGTGCAAGCAGTTTTTTCAAAAATTTGGCGGCCGACAGCGACAGCATCCGTTGACTGGGCGGGCTGTTTTTCGGCGGCGACCCAGTTGCTGAACTGCTCGGGAGAATCGACGTAGACACGCAGCAGCATTTTGGCGTGCTGTGTGCCGCAGTACTGGGCGCACTGACCGACGTACATACCGGTTTCGTGAGGGTCGATCCAAAGGGAGTTGATGCGATTGGGGATGAGATCCGTTTTGCCTGAGAGCTGCGGAACCCAAAAGCTGTGGTCGGTATCGGCGGAGAGAAGCTTTACGAAAGTGGGAGTTGGGTGCGCGGGATCGCTTACAGGAATATGTAGTTCGTTGGCGGTGACGACACCAAGGGCGGGATAGCGGAATTCCCACCAGAACTGATGACCGATGGCAGTGACTTGGATGGCACCAGGGGGAGGCACCGCCTCCTGTACAGAGTGGATGACGCGGGCAGTGGCAAAGAAGAGCACTAAGACAATGAGGACCGGCACGACGGTCCATGCCAACTCCATCTGATTGCTGCCATACACTTGGGGAGGCTCACGGCCGTCTTCGGTGGCGCGGTGGCGGAACTTCCCTACGGCGTACGCAAGAAGGCAGAAGACTACGGCAAAAATCAGGGCCGTAATGATAAGGACGAAGAGAGAAAGCCGGTGAATGGAATCAGCCGGAGTGGACGCGGGCTTGAAAATGTCTGGGACTTGAGAAGCCTGGGCAAAGCAAGAGCGAACAGAAAACAGTGAGGCGGCGAGGAGGGAACCCCCTGTGGTGGACATATGCCCAAGAGGAAGATTCGAGATGAATTCGAAGCTTCGATGAGTCATGGTCTCGCCACGGAAATGACACTGGGCGGGCAAGAAGGCGGAGGAGAGAGCACAAGATTTCTCCCCCCAGAGGAGAAATACCCTACCACATTCGGAGCCCGGCCGCACAACCTAATGCAAAGGTGTGGGCCACAGGGTAGAAAGATTGCTGTGCAAAGAGGCGACCCCATTGCATGCGTACCGGGGAAACCCTGAAGGCGGAGTGGGACGAACGCGCACGGCCGATAATGGTCAAAACGGCAACCCATGAGCTCAATTCACCCCGACTCTGGCTTACTTAAATTTCAACCACAAAAGTCGAGAGGGACCCACCCGGACTGGCACATTCCTCGATTGATTAAATCAAGCTGCTCTAAGCGCGGATTCGTACGATCCAGAGCTTCACGCTCAGTTGGGGAGCACGCGGGCTTCCGTAATACCGGATAAATCAGCTTGAAAAGCTACTTCCTTGAAAATAGGGAATATGGGGACGGAAGTGGAAGAATCAATCTCCGGCATAGAGCTAGCCGGGAATGTCTGTCTGCCGACAGGTGTCGAACTGTCGTCAGCATTTAGCCGACATTCCTCTTCTGCTTTCACTATCTCGCGCCAGTTACCGGAAAAGATTGGTCCTTGCCAAGTCGACGATTTCGTCGCCGCGTCCGCTGAGAACTACTTTGAGCGTAAAGAGGCTGAAGCCCTTCATCTCCTCGAGAGTAATCGTAGGCGGCATGGAGAGTTCCTGCCGGCTCACGATCGCTTCGACCAGAGCAGGTCCGTCATGCTGAAGAGCTTGTGCAATCATCGGCCGAACTTGATCCGGTGTCTCGGCTCTTAGCCCGAGGAGACCTGCTGCTTCCGCCAGCTTTGCGAGATTTGGGTTGTGCAGGTCCGTCCCGAAATCGAGGAT
>Ga0187816_10000293_pt1 | contig 14520 bp, 10 predicted proteins | sample NC_wetland_sal_i_16_FD_132960 | JGI IMG/M metagenome (GOLD analysis project Ga0187816, IMG submission 132960) | Wetland sediment microbial communities from Neuse River Estuary, North Carolina, USA - SO4_1 | ecosystem: Environmental > Aquatic > Freshwater > Wetlands > Sediment | place: USA... | reverse complement strand
CCTGTTCATGTTGCGAGCGTGCCACGCGCGTTTCCAGGGCAAGATTCTCGAGTTGGCTGGCGACTTCGTTGGTGCGATGGCGAGCGAGTTCATGCTTCTGCTCGAAGCCGCTCTGAAGTTCAGAGAGGTGTTCTTCCAAGCGGCTGAACGTCTGTTCCTGAGCGGAGTGGATCAGTGCTTCGACGCGTTCCTGGGATGCGCCGGCAGCAGCAGAGGATAAGAGGGAACGAACCTCGGCGAGGGCTTCATCAAGTTGAGAGCGAGCTTCGCGTGAGGCAAGCTGCGTGCTTTCGGCGAGCTGAGCCAAATGATGTTGAGAAAGCTGGGCGGCCTTGGTCTCGAATTCGCTGTTGGCGCGGGCGACGGAGTCGTTGAGGCGAGCGTGAAGCTGAGGCGCGGTTTCCTTGGTGAAGCGCTCGGCAATTTTCTGAGTTTCCACCAGAGCCTGCTGGGAATTGCTGGCAAGTACTTCGAGGCGGCGGGCAATCTCTTCGGCGCGGGCACGATAAACCACCAATTCTTTTTCCCAAAGGCTTTGTACCTCAGCCAACCGGGCGGCAGAGAAATCCTCCGTCTGGCGAGCGTTGGCTCTCCAACCATCCTCGATTTTTCCAAGTGCGGTCTTTATGGCGCTTTCAATTTGCGTGGATAGGGAAGCTTGCACGGCCTTGTCCGCAGCGAGTTGGATCTTGCCTTGCAGCGCCTGAAGGAGTTGTTCAGCAGTGACGACCACGCGTTCGGCCTTGCTCGGCGCGGGCTCTTTTGTGGGCGAGGTTTCGGCTCCAGGTGCAGCGTCCACAGCCGCAGCGGCAGCCGCGGTTGCTGACGGGCCAGGAAAGACGGTGACTTCGGCCCTCCGCTCAGTGGGCGCAGGCTGCTTCTCGAAGAAGGCAGGTGACGAGGCCGAATGGTCTATTGCAGGACTCGCGCCGGTTGCAGCGCGCATGCCGGAATTGCCAGAGCCGAGAATGCGTTGCCAATCCTCCGGCGGCGCGGGAATTCCCCAGATGTTTCCGGGAGTTTCCAATTCGACGCCCACCTGACAGAGCTCGCGCGGAGACTGACCAGAAAAGACAGAACGCACACGCGCGCGGATCGGCCGGGAATTGGCGCCATCGGTTCCGGTGACTTGCAGGGTGACCCAGCCTTCATTGGCATAGTCATGACGGGAGGAATAGCGGCAACCGTGGAGATTTACGGAGAGGGCGGAAGTTCTCTCTTGAAAAACTTCGCCGCGGCGATTGGTGCCGAGAACCACGAGAGGAACAGGACGCTCGACGCGAGTGCTGCGGCGGAGGTCGGCATCACGAGAGGAGCGACGATTCTGCGTGAGAGGAGGCGTGTTCATCTCTTCACCTTCGGGAACCTTTTTACGTTGAGGAACTGGATGCTCTTCCGAATCCATCGAGATGTCATAGCGATCGCGCGCATCCGCGTTGGTATCCCAGCGGTCCTTGGATTGACGTTTGTGGGAAGGAGCGTTGGGATCGACGAGTTCTTCCCACACCTGTTCGTCGCTCAGCCTGGCCTTCAGTATCAGGCCGAGGACCAAGGCGCCGAGTGCAATCCCTACAGCAATCCAAAAAAAGAGCGACATATGCAGTACTGGCGTGGGGCGATCCGAAGAAACCCACCTGGAGGGTCAAAGAAACGCAAAATGCCCCTGTGCAAGGGAAATTGTGCCCAATCTGGGGGCTGGCTTCAAGGGATTTGTGCCGCTAGGTCAGGGGAAGCCGCCCGGCTACAAGGTGCCACACGATGAGAGGACGCAACGATGATCAGCGGACGGAGACAGGCTATTTTTGCTGCGTCTGGAACCAGCCTAGGCAGAGCGGAGGAGCCGAGCGGCGCGGGACCGCAAAGAGGATTCGGCAGCCGCGGTTGGCTGAACCACGGGGGTAGGTTTGCGGCGTGCAAGAGGAAAGAGCTGATCCGCGAGGGCTTCGGCAGAGGCCATGCGGAGTTGAGGCTCCTTGGTGAGGCAAGAGCTGACGATGTCGTCGAGGGCTGCGGGGATGGAAGGATTGGAGTTGGAAGCAGGCAGAGGAGTGGAAGAGAGGATACGGTTGCAAACGGTGGGGATTGACTCACCGGCAAATGGATTAATGCCGGTTAGCATTTCGTAGAGGACGACGCCAAGAGAGAAAAGATCGGAACGAGCGTCTTGAGCGCGACCGAGAATTTGCTCGGGACACCAATAGGCGGGAGTGCCGCGGACAGAAGTGTCTGCACCTTGATGGCTGGCGAGGCGGGCCATGCCGAAGTCTGTGAGTTTGACGCGATTATCGGGGGTGATGAGGATGTTGGCGGGCTTAACGTCGCCATGGATGACGGCGCGGCGGTGCGCGACGGACAGAGCAACGGCAACGTGGGCGGCCCATTCGCAAGCGCTGGGAAAGGGGACGCTGCCCTTGGAGATGATTTTTTCGAGTGGCTGGCCTTCCACCAATTCCATGACGAGGTAGGGAGTGTGCGTGGACTCCTCAATACCCATGTCATGAACAGTAATGATGGCTGGATGAGAGAGCTTGCCGACCACGCGGGCTTCGCGAAGGAAGCGGTTGCGCGCGTCCCCGCGGGCGAGTTCGGGAGAGAAAAGCTTGATGGCCACGGAGCGGTCGATGAGAGGGTCATGGCCGCGAACGACTCGGCTATGGGCACCGGTGCCGAGGGTTTCGAGGACCTGGTAGCGACCGACTTGCAAGGGTAGTGATCTCCTCAGTGCGCTGTTACGGCTTGCGCTAGAGAGAAGGATAGAAGGAGGGGAGTGGGAAAGGAATGAAGCAAGAGTCACGTTCGGAAGGGTACGGAGGTACTGGAACGTGCGGATGAGAAAGGGGTTAGTGAGTTCCAACAGATGCTGGCGCCACATGCGAACAATGGACCTTGCGGACAGGGGGCGCAGCGGTCCTGCGCCACTACCAATGTCGCATTGAGTCGAGGTGCGGTTTCGTTGGCGGCGCCCCACAAGAGAAACTCAGCTGCTAGTTGGTGAGAGTGGATTTTAGGAGGGGATCGGACTGGAGACGCTCTGGAAGATCGCGGACGAAGGTGACCATGGACGGGTGCCAGAAACGGCGGAACCCAAAGGCAAGCATTTCCGCCAAGGCTTGATCGGGAGACCAGTGATCGAAAGCGATGCGGTACGCGGCGATGAAGATGCCGGTGCGGTCTTCACCAAATTCGCAATGAACGAAAATTTTGCGCGGAGGAGTTTCGCGGAGGAGCGAGAAGAATTCGGCGAGCTGAGCGGAAGTGGGAGTGGAGAAGCCGCCAACAGGAAGAGAAACAAAGTGAATGCCGAGAGATTCCGCCTGGAGCCGCTCCCGATCGCGGGTGTGATGAGATTCGCTGCGGAGATCGACGATGGTGGTGATACCTAGTTTTTTGAGTTCGGCGAGATCAGAAAGATGAGGCTGAGCACCGCGAAAAAGATCGTCGGAAATTTTTCCGGCGTTGGAAATGCCTGGAAGAGAGATTTTTTGGGCGAGGGAAGGAGCGGAAGAAGAGGCAAGAGCGGGGGATTGTCGAAATGGAACGGAGGAAGAATAGAGAGGAAAAAAAAGAGCGAGCAGTAGAGAAAAAAATCGCATAGAGAATTGGCAAGAAAGAGTTTAGGAGGAAGAGGCGCGAAGAAAAAGAAGAAACGAAGAAGGGGTTTCGCGCGCAACAGCACCACAAGATATAGGCATGTAGAGAAAAAGTTAGCTAGATTTTGCGATTTTCTCTTGACAGCTACAACACGCGGATTGATACTGCGAATCCAGATTCGGGGGACGTGGAAGCGCCAGAACGGTCCGAGTCGGGGAAGCTGTTCGGACCGACGTTATTCACGTAACCAGCCCGTGATCACCAAAAAAACGACCGCGAAGTGCAAGCTCCGCGTAGTTGTTGTCAGGGTAGGCGCGGAGAGAAGCTGTTCAGCCGTGTGGAAAACACCGGCATGGGGCAGCGCATTTGCATTTTAGGGTGAACGGGCCGCTTCCACGGAACCCGGATTGGGAGATTGGCAGGGCTGAGGTGAGGCACTGCACCCTTGCAGGGCAGGGGAGTAAAATAAAAGGGTTCCCCGCTCGGATCATGGGAACCTGCAGCGGGGAGGAATTGGGATGGCCACGGTGAAGTCGGCATTGAATGGGAAAGCGGTTGAGACCAAGGCGACAAAGAGCGCCAGCGCGGAGAGCGGACTGGTATTCGAAAGATATTTCACGGACGGAAAGATCTCGCCGTTCGACAAGGTGGAATGGGAAAAGCGCACGGCCCTGATCGGCAATGAAAAGGGCGTGACGATCTTCAAGCAGGAAGACGTGGAGGTGCCGAAGAGCTGGTCGCAGACAGCGACGAATATCGTGACCAGCAAATACTTCAGCGGAAAGCACGGGACGGCTGGGCGGGAAAGCTCGGTGCGGCAACTGATCAGCCGCGTGGTGGACACAATTGTGCGCTGGGGCGAAGAGGGCGGCTATTTCGCGGACGAGTCGTCGCGGGATGCGTTCGGGGACGAGCTGACGCACCTGCTGGTGGAACAGAAGATGAGCTTCAATTCGCCGGTGTGGTTCAACGTCGGCGTGCAGCCGAAGCCGCAATGCTCGGCGTGCTTCATCAACTCAGTACAGGACAGCATGGAATCGATCATGGGGCTGACGAGGACCGAGGGGATGCTGTTCAAGTGGGGCTCCGGAACAGGGACAAATTTTTCGACGCTGCGGGGAAGCAAGGAGACGTTGTCGGGCGGCGGCATCGCGTCCGGGCCAGTGAGCTTCATGAAGGGATTTGACGCGTTCGCGGGAGTGATCAAGAGCGGCGGAAAGACGCGGCGCGCGGCGAAGATGGTGATTCTGAACATCGATCATCCGGACATCGTGGAGTTTATCGAGTGCAAGGTGAAGGAGGAGAGGAAGGCGCAGGTGCTGATCGAGCAGGGATACGATTCCTCGATCGACGGCGAAGCGTACAGCTCGATCTTCTTCCAGAACGCCAACCACTCTGTGCGCGTGACGGACGACTACATGCGCGCAGCGGAAGAGAACAGGGATTGGTGGACGAAGAACGTCACGGACGGGCAGCCGAACGAGAAGCTGAGCGCGAGGGAATTGCTGCACAAGATCGCGGATTCGACGTGGCATTGCGGGGATCCGGGGATGCAGTTTGATACGACAGTGAACCGCTGGCACACGTGCAAGAACACGGCACGGATTAATGCGAGCAATCCGTGCAGCGAATATATGTTCCTGGACGATACGGCGTGCAACCTGGCTTCGTTGAACCTGATGAAATATCTGGGCCCGAACGGGCAGTTTGACGTGGAGGCGTTCAAGCACGCGGTGGATGTGACGATCACGGCGCAGGAAATTCTGGTGGACAACGCCAGCTACCCGACACCGAAGATTGCGGAGAACTCGCACAATTTCCGGCCGCTGGGGCTGGGGTATGCGAACCTGGGCGCGCTGCTGATGTCGATGGCGCTGCCCTACGATTCCGACGAAGGGCGCGACGTGGCGGCGGCGGTGACCGCGCTGATGTGCGGCGAGGCGTACGCGCAGTCCGCGCGCGTTGCGGAGCGGCTGGGTCCGTTCGCGGGATATGAGGTGAATCGCGAGCCGATGCTGGATGTGATCCGGATGCACCGGAACTCCATGCGCGGGATCAAGCCGGAGCACGTGCAGCCCGAACTTTATATGGGTGCTCAGGAGGCATGGGATAACGCGCTGGAACTGGGCGAGAAACACGGGTACAAGAACTCGCAGGTGACGGTGCTGGCGCCGACGGGAACAATCGGGTTCATGATGGACTGCGACACGACGGGGATTGAGCCGGACCTGGCGTTGGTGAAGCTGAAGAAGCTGGTGGGCGGCGGGTTGATCAAGATCGTGAACAACACCGTGCCGCAAGCGCTGATGAAGCTGGGGTACACGCCGGAACAGACGAGCGAGATCGTGAGCTACATCGACAAGAATGGAAAAATCGATGGAGCGCCGTTCCTGAAGAAGGAGCACGTGCCGGTGTTCGACTGCTCGCTGGCGACGTCGGGCGGGCGTTCGATCGCATGGACGGGCCACGTGAAAATGATGGCGGCAGCACAGCCGTTCCTTTCGGGAGCAATCAGCAAGACGATCAACATGCCGGAAGAATCCACCATCGAAGACATCATGAACGCGTATATTGAGTCTTGGAAGATGGGGCTGAAGGCGGTGGCGATTTACCGCGACAATTCGAAGCGGTCGCAACCGCTGAATGCCGCGGGGAATAAGAAGGAAACGAAGAAAGCGGCCGTGGCGGAACCAGAACAACGCGAACTGTTTGCCCGGGCGCAGCGCGAGAAGATGCCGGTCGAACGAACATCGGTCACGCACAAGTTCAGCGTGGGTGGCCATGAAGGCTACATCACGGTCGGGATGTACGAGGATAATCGTCCGGGCGAAATCTTCATCAAGATGTCCAAGGAAGGTTCGACGCTATCGGGCGTGATGGATGGATTGGCGCTGACGATTTCGCTGGGCCTGCAATATGGCGTGCCACTGAAGGTATTCGTGGACAAGCTGGTGAACACGCGGTTTGAACCGAGCGGCATCTCCGCGAATCCGAACATCCGGTTCGCCACGTCGGTGCTGGATTACATTGCGCGGTGGCTGGGTGGACGGTTCATTTCGGCAGACTATCTGAAGCTGAACGGACTGCCTCCGGCGGAAGGAACGATCATTGCAGGGACGCTGGCGACGGGCGCGGTGCCGATGTCGGTGCCGCCGCGGACGAGCGAGCCGTTGAGCACATCGCCGCGGGACGCCCACGAAGGAGCGCCGACGTGCTCGGAATGCGGGATGCTGATGGTGCCGAACGGCGCCTGCTACAAGTGCGAGAATTGCGGGAGCACAAGCGGATGCAGCTGATGCGGGAAAAGGAAAAGGAGAAGACGCGATGAGCGCACTTCCAACCGGATCCGCACTAGCCGCAAAACTGGCGTCGAAGCAACCGAAGGCGCGGGGGTTTCTGCACATCGTGCGGCACGGGGCGGCGTTGAACGCCTTCTACATCGTGACTTACCACCGCCTGGATCGCACAGGAGTGCGTCCGAAAGCAATGCTGGCCGAGGGAGCACAAGCGCTGATCGAACTGCTGGAAAAGATTGGCGTGGACTTTCGGCTGCGAGAAGTGCGCGGCGCGCTGGAGGACATACTGCGGTTGGGCTCGGCGAACATTCCAGATTTGTGGCTGAGTGATGAGGAGCTGCTGGAGCGAGGGTTGGTGGATACGTAGAGCCAGAAGGAATTGAGAAGCAAAGGGCCGGAGGCGAAAGCTTCCGGCCCTTTGTTTTGGGGCCACCCACGGCACCTGGTCGAGGGGAGGACATTCATTGGAAACATCGTCTGATCGGTGTGCAGAGGGTGGCGGGCGAGGACAGTAAGATAAGAGCAAGAACAGGAGTGAGAGATGAAGCTCGTCTATCTCCTTATGCCCACACTTTTTTGCGCGATCGGGCCGCAGAACGCGCACAAGCCATCGGATGAGATTGATGAGGACGAACTGACCGTTTACCTCGCGAAGCAGAATGACTGCCAGCCGGATCAGATTTATTTCTGGAGCGTGGACCAGGCCGACTTCCTAAAGAAGGGGTACGACCAGGCGGTGGTCGTAGCCTCCACCTGCATGACGGGAACGGCCGGGCCGGATGTCCATGCGGTTTATACGCGGGATGCGGATGGCGAGATTAAGGAACTGGCGATGCAGGAAGTGAAGCTGCCGCATAACGTGCTGTTCGGGAATTCGAACTCGGAATTCCGGATCGGCGAGGGAGTGCTGGTGGATGTTTATCACGATACTTCGGGCCGAGATGACCCGCTGATCGTGAAGTACAAGTGGAACCCCACGAAGGAATTGTTCGAGATTGTATCCGTGGAAGCTGCACAGCCGTTCAAGACCAGCTATGACTGCGCCAAGGCGGAGAAGATGGGCGACGAAACCGCGCTGGCGATCTGCTACGTGGAGTCACTTGCGGACCTGGACGTGGAGTTGGCGCAGCGCTACAAAGCTTATCTTGCGGTATTGAGCGAAGAGGAGCGGAAGAAGGAGATCGAGGCGCAGCGGGAATGGCTGAAGGAGAGAAACAAGAGTTGCGCGATTTACAAAATGTGGGTGGACTGCCTCGAAGAGGCTTACAAGAAGCGGATCGCCGAACTGCAGACAAAGATCGAGCAGAAGAAAAAAGAATCCATTCCTCAAGCCCGTTCACAGTGAGCTAATCGTGATTTTCAAGGGGAAGGGCCGGAGGCTGAAGCTTCCGGCGGCAAGCCACCGCAGTCCAAAGGCGGTCGGCCGACACCACGGCTGGTACGTGGTGTGACTGGGCAAGACGGGGCTAGCGTGGGCGAAGCGGCGGACGGGGCGCGAGCGGCCTGGGACGATAATGGGGACGCGGTGCAAGCGGAGGGGGAACGTGGCGGAGGGACGCGCCGCAAGCAGGGCACTGTTCGGAGCCGAGGAAGTCGGCGCGAACCCAGTGTCCCCTTTCTTCACATTGTGGATTGACACATTGAACGGTGGAGCCCGGCATAAAGGACATAGCGCTCTCCCCCCAGTTGCTGCCAGCTCAACGAGTGGACGCGAGCCCCCTGGGCAGCAAAGAAATGCATGGCCAGACCGCACGAACGGGGAGAATTGTTACGCGCTGGTGAATGAGTGTCAACGACAAAGAGGCGAGAGAAGCGGGAAATTTTTTGATGTTGTGGAAAACGGATGAGCAAGACGCAATGCGGACGATCGACGTCGATAATTTTCGAGAGCGAACGATTTAGGGTTTAGGTGTTTCGGGAGATTTCGTGTCAGGCTGGGGGCCGAGGTCCGAGAGTTTGGCTTGAAGCTCGGCGATTTGGGCTTGCATCTGCTGCACGTCGGACTGCATGGAGTCCAGTTTATCTTTGCTGGCCATGTCGTGCTCATGATCTGGATTGGAATAGAAGGTGTCCTGGTCAAGAGCAATCTCCCGTTGCAGGAGAGTAAGGCTTTTCTGTTTATCCGCGATCTCCTTCTTTAAAGCTTCAACTTCAGCCTTCTTACTGTCTGCATCTTCGGCTGGGGGAGCGGCAACGGTTTCGGGCTGTGTCGCTGAATCCGAAGCGGGCTTCGCGGCGGGTGCGGAGGAATCCCCTTGCGGCGAACCGGCAGGCGAGGCGGAATTTGCGGCAGGAGGGGGAGTGAGCGTGTCATTATCAACGACATGGGCCGGTTTTGATGAGGCTTGCTTCTGCTGACGGGCGCGGCGCGCGGCATCCGCCACGGAAGTGTCGTCTTGTGCTGCCAGACGGATCGAGAAGAAGGAGACGGCCGCGACCAGCAGCGCCAGAGAGCGCAAAATCATCCTTGGTGACATGGGAACCTCCTCCAGCTTGCCGGGCCGGAACCGCAAACCCAAGATGGCGACGTACCGTGCCTCTAAGTGAGGCCGGGACAAGGGCAGGGTGGGAAGCGGGCACGGTCTGCCGTGCCCCTACAGGATACGACTGGGGAGGAATAGGCTCAACGAGGAAGAGCGGAGCGAAGCGAAACAGGCAACGGCGGTGGATTAAGGTTACCGGGAGGTGGAGGGAGAAGCGGGGGAGACGTTGCGGAAAGAGAAATGGGTCTGAAGACCGGAGACGGGCTTGCCATTGAGTTCGGCGTAGGGATAGATGAAATAGTTGAGGGGATCGCCATGCTGGTCGGGAGAGAGGCGGAGGTCGCGGCCGTAGGTGAAGAAGACGCGGTTGACGTCATGCGCGCCAAAGAAATAGTCGCGCTTGGCGGGATTTTTCCAGGCTTCGGAAGCATCGACGGGAACCCAGCCAACGCCATTGAGATAGAACTCGGCCCAGCAGTGGTAACCGGGAATGTCTCCTTCGTCCTTTGATTCAGGGAGCGGGAAACCGATTTCGAAGCGCGCGGGAATGCCGGAGGAGCGCATCATGCCGATAAAAAGAGAATGGAAATCGGTGCAGTTGCCCCGCTTGGAGGTGCAGGCCCAAACGGCATCGCCGCGCCCCCAGCCCTCGCCGGACTTGTCGTAGCGCATGGTGGCAACGACGTAATCGTAGATATGGCGGGCCTTGACGAGTGTGTTTGTGTCACCGGCGGTTTGTTGCTTGGCGAGATCGGCGATCACGCCGTTGAGGGGGACAAGCTTGTCAGGCTCGAGGTAGCGCTGGAGGTCAGGGGCGGAAGAGGAGTTCATGGCGACAAGTTTGGCCGAAGCGGAATCCAGAGGAACCTTGTGCTCGAAACGAGTGGCGACGAAATGGACGGTAACGTCGAAGCCGGAATCTAATTGCGCGGGAATGGGCTGGAAGAGAACGTAGGAGTTGCCATATTCCGATTCGTGGCCCTCCGAATAGGCAACAGAAGATTCAATTTGGAGGTCCTGGATTTTCTGGTAGGCGTCCTGCTGAGGGAGCGGGAGCCACAAGAGGAATTTTCCCGCCGGGTCCTTGGTGGCAGGGACGTGGACCTGGTAGGTGAAAGCGAAGGTGCGCGAGGGAGGCGCAGGCTGATCGGACGGTGAAGAATGGGTGCGAGCCGTCAAAGTAAGGGAGGCGGCAGAGAGAACCAGACCGAGGGAGAAGAAAAGCGAGGAGCGTCGCATAGTTATATCCGATGAAGATCCCGCTAAAGAAGCTACAAGAGGCGAGAGTCTAATGCGAGAAGGTTCAGAGGGCAAGAGCAGGGCGGATGGGCAGGGTTGGAAGAACTTGCGACGAATGATTCTGTGCGTGGCCGCGATTCCTCTGCTGTGGATGAGCGGCGTGAAGCTTGTGGCGCAAACAGCCGGAACCCCAGCGAGCGGCGGGGCAGAGACAACGAAGCAGAACACGGAGAAGTTTCGATTGAACCGGGAGACGTACGAAAAGGCAGTGACGTACTCGCGGGCGGGGTATGCACTGCATTTCGTTTCGGTGGCGTGGGGGATCGTCGTCCTGGTGGCGCTGCTGCAGAAGAAAGTGGTGGCGCGGATGAGGGATTTCGCCGAAGGGCGCAGCCGGAAACGAATTTGGCAGGGGGTGATTTTCGTGCCGGCGTTATTTGTGCTGCTGGGAGTGCTGCAATTGCCGATTGAGATGTATTGGCACCGATTGTCGCTAAGGTACGAGCAGTCTGTGCAGGGCTGGGGTTCGTGGTTCTGGGATTGGACTAAGGGGGAAATGACTAGCGTGGCACTGGGGCTGGGAGCAGTGCTGATCCTGTTCGCAGTGATCCGGTGGAAGCCGCGAAGTTGGTGGCTGTATTTCTGGTTCGCTTCGATTCCGCTGGTTCTGTTTGTAATTTTCATCAGCCCATGGGTGCTGGATCCGATGTTCAACAAGTTCCGGCCACTTGGGGAGAAGCACGCGGATCTGGTCGAATCGATTGGCAAATTGACGCAGCGCGCGGGAATGCCAATCCCGCCGGAACGAATGTTCTTGATGGAGGCGAGCGAGAAGACAAACCAGATTAATGCGTACGTGACGGGGATCGGGGCGTCAAAGAGAGTGGTGGTCTGGGACAACACGATCCGGAAAATGGCGCCGGAGGAAGTGCTGTTCGTGGTGGGGCACGAGATGGGGCACTACGCGCTGGGGCATGTGGTGAAAGGGATCGTGTTTGCGCTGGCGGGGATTCTGTTGGTGTTGTACGTGTCGTACCGCGCGCTACAGTGGCTGCTAAGCATTTGGGGCGAGCGATGGGGAGTACGCGGGCAACAGGATTCGGCGGCGCTGGCGGTGCTGCTGCTGATTGGGAGCGTGGTCGGATTTTTCGGAGAGCCGATCGGGAATGGATTCAGCCGGATGCAGGAACATGCGGCGGACGTGTATGGATTGGAAGTGACGCACGGCATGGTGCCCAATTCGAACGAAGCGGCGGCACACGCGTTCCAGGTGATGGGAGAGTTGGACCTGGCGGATCCGAATCCTCCGCGAATCATCACGATCTGGTTGTACAGCCACCCGCCGTTGGCGGACCGATTGGAGTTCGCGCATAACTATGATCCATGGGGAAAGGGAGAAGAGCCGAAGTACGTGAAATAGATGCGATGGGTACGTTGTGAAGCGAAATGGGTGGCCAGCAGCGTAGGAACAGGACGGTCAGGAGTCGCGGTGGCGAGTGGCGTGGCGGCGTAGGAAGGTAGAGACTTTGTGGCGATTGCCGCAAACGGCCATAGAGCACCAACGGCGGCGATGCGTGCGGGAATCATCGTAGAAAAAGAGGCGGCAGGCGGGGTTGGCACAACGGCGGATGGGAGCGCGCGGGCCTTCGACGAGGAGCTCAGCGGCGGAACGAGCAAGGGCGGCAAGGAGCCAGTCCAGGCCACTCTCGCGGGCGACGAATTGAAGCGACCACACCCCCTTGTGGGAGACAAGCTCATCGTGACCTTCGGTGATGCGGAGGATTTCGTTGATCGGCTCCACCCAGGAAGCGGGAAAGGATTCATCGCCGACGAGGGAGGCGAAGACGGCGCGGAGAGATTCGCGAAGACGGAGGATGCGGAGGAGAACGGCATCCACGGCCTGAGGTTCGGTAGAGAGAAGAGGACGGAGACGGGCGGCACGATCCTCGGAGACCAAGCGAGCATCAATAAGGAAAGAGACGAACTCGTCCCAGGAGAGATCGCGGGCGGAGGGAGAGAGGTTGGCGAAATCAAGGGCGAGACGACCTGCGACGAGGTGAGATTTGGAGTTGGGGAGGGACGAAGGCACGATAGAAGGCTCGAGTTTGGACGATGATTAACTGTTCTAACTTCAGAGACAGCTTATAGCATATCTCGGGGCAGGTTAGTGGATGGATGAGGAGCACCTGCCCGTGGTTCGGCGGACTCCCAGTAGGAATGATCGAGCGAGCATAGCACTGCAGGTGAAATACTAAGACAGGAAAGAGAGCGGAAAACTTGCCATTGGATCACGAGCCAGAGCAGCAGGGAAAGCCCACGCCTGATCAGTCGAATGAGAAGTTGTTGCCGCAAGAACGCCTGCCGCTGGCGCCGATAAATCTTTTCCGGGGACAATCCACGGCGCGGTCCTTGGTGCGCCTTTTGATCTTCTTGGCACTGGTGTTTGTGTTCTGTCCCGCACTCGTGAACGAAGCGGCCAGGGACGTCTTTGGATCCCTCCGCAGCATGGATTCCACCACGATCCTGCTGTTTTTTGAGGCTGGAAACTTTGCCCTTCTCCTGGGCGTCACGGCGGGCATGGCAGTGCTGGAGCGTCGACGCATTGGGGATTATGGTTTGCCGGTCAACGAAATTTTCGGCAAAAACTTTTGGTTGGGAGCCTTGCTTGGTTTAGCGGAGGTTTCCGTTCTGGTCGGATTGATTACGGTGTTCGGTGGATACTCCTTCGGAGCCTTTGCGCTACACGGGGCCGAGGTAGTGCGATGGGGACTGGTGCACCTTTTGCTGTTCCTGTTTGTAGGTTTGTACGAGGAGTACCTGTTCCGGGGTTACGCGCAATTCACGCTGGGTAAGGGGATCGGGTTCTGGCCAGCAGCGATAGCGTTATCGTTGGGATTTGGCTACGTTCATTTGCATAACGGAGGCGAGAATTGGATTGGGGCAGCAAGCGTGGCGGTGGTCGGCCTGCTGTTTGCGTTCACGCTGAAGCGCACCGGGAGTTTGTGGTATGCGGTTGGGCTGCATATGGCTTTCGACTGGGGCGAATCATTTCTCTATTCGGTTCCGAACAGCGGGGAAGTGCTTCGGGGACACCTTTCCAATGCCGTGTTGCGAGGTCCAACGTGGCTGTCGGGAGGGACGGTAGGACCGGAGGGCAGCGTGTTCTGCTTTCTGACGATTGGAATGCAGTTTCTGGTGGTGATGTGGTTATTCCCGGCGAAGAAGGGCGAGCCAGTGGGTGAAGGGAAGATCCCCGCACAGAGCGCCTAGTGGACCAAATCGGAGGCGTGGACCAGGTGAATGCCCTGGGCTTCGGCTTGGGGGAGGAATTCGCTGAGGGCGCGCAGGGTTTCCGGGTGCGGATGGCCAATGGCGATGGCTTGGCCTTTTTCGCGAGCATCTTTGACGGCAAGCTCCAACTGGCGGCGAATAGCGCCGACTTCCTGAACATCATCGAGAAAGGGAACGTTGCGGAAGGCGCAGGGGACTCCGGCGGACTGGGCTGCGTCGTAGGCTACCGTTGCGGCGGTGGTGCGGCTGTCGATGAAGAATAAATTGTGCTTGCGGAGAGCCGGCATGAGCTCGGCCATAAGGTGAGGGTCGGAAGTGGCGAGCGAGCCCTGATGATTGTTGACCCCCATGGCGTAGGGCACGCTAGTCAGCATGGAACTCAACAGGGAGGAGATTTCAGCGGGAGGCATGCCAGAGCGAAGTTCCTGGGATTCCGGAGTTTCGTTGGCGAGGGATTGCATGGGGAGATGGAGCATGACCTGGTAGCCGCGCCGGTGGGCTTCCTGGGCAATCTGCGCGGAACGTGGATGATTGGGGAGGATGGAGAGGGTCAAGGGATAGTGCAAAGAGAAGACCGCGTCGGTGGCGGCGGGATCGCCTGCGACATCATCGAGAATAAT
>Ga0187816_10000292_pt1 | contig 14537 bp, 9 predicted proteins | sample NC_wetland_sal_i_16_FD_132960 | JGI IMG/M metagenome (GOLD analysis project Ga0187816, IMG submission 132960) | Wetland sediment microbial communities from Neuse River Estuary, North Carolina, USA - SO4_1 | ecosystem: Environmental > Aquatic > Freshwater > Wetlands > Sediment | place: USA: North... | reverse complement strand
GCCCGCAGGAATAGGTCTTTGCGGTTTTCGTCGATGCGTGTTGGTGGCTTCGCCATATCAGCCGGTGATGATGCGACCAGTTCTGGATAATCATAGCAGATGGGCCCCGGAAAGCGCTGCTAACGGATATGGCGGTAGGACGTCTACCCTAGCCAGGGTAGAATCTCTACTACCATGACGCCCAAGAAGACACCTAACCGCACCGAGCTGCTGCAAGGTACGCTCGATATGTTGATTCTGCGGACACTGCTTTTCGGGCCGGCTCACGGCCACCAAATCGCGAAACACATTCAAAGGACCACGGACGACGTGCTTCAGGTGGAACACGGCTCGCTCTATCCGGCGCTGCATCGCATGGAGCGCAAGGGGTGGATTGTGGCGAAGTGGGAGATAGCCAGGGAACGGAATCGCGAGTTCAAGTATTACCGATTGACGCCGGCGGGCAGGAAACAGCTTCTCCGCGAAGAATCGAGATGGAGGCAACTGGCGGCGGCCGTGGCGACGGTGATGTGGCCGGCTCCGGGGGATCAGGCATGAGTGCGCGGAATTGGATTCGCTCGCGCTTCTGCGGCGTCGTGCGACGCGGCCATCGCGCAAAGGAGTTGGATCGCGAGCTGGAATCGCATTTGGAGTTGGAGGCCGAAGAGCAACAGGAATCGGGCTTGCCGGCCGAGGAGGCGCGTTATGCTGCGCGGCGAGCATTCGGCAACACGGCTCTGGTGAAGGAGGATGTGCGCGCGATCTGGAGTCTGGTGTGGCTCGAACGATTTGGCCAGGACGTAAAGTATGGGTCGAGACTTCTACGCAAGAATCCTGGATTTGCGGCCGTCGCAATTCTCACCCTGGCGTTGGGCATTGGCGCCAATACCGCAATTTTCAGCGCCATTGATGCGCTCATGCTGCGGCCGCTGCCTTTCACTGCCGCGGACCAACTCGTGCGTATCTACTCCATTCAGAAAGGCGTGTTTAATACCTTTGCAAATCCTGATGGACCTTCGGCACTGGACGTTCGGGACTTCGCGCAGAGAAGTCGCAGCTTTCAGAAGATGGTGGCTTATGACACCTGGCGTAAGAATGTGAGTTTCGGAGAGTCCGCGGGCCAACCGGAGCAGATGGCGGTCGGATTGGTCCCAGCAGCGTATTTCGAAATCCTCGATATTCGACCCATCATCGGCCGGCTCTTCTCCGAGGATGAAAATCAGGAAGGCAAAAACTACGTGGCCGCGATCAGCGCGCAGCTGTGGAGAAACCGGTTCGATGGCGACCCGTCCGTGCTGGGCCGGAAGATTCGCATCAATGGGGAGGCCTACACCATTGTCGCAGTGATGCCGGACGTGATTCCGGCATGGGTGGAGCCTGGGCGGGACAGCGAAATTTGGACTCCCTTTCCCTATCCACCCGACATGTGGTCGGAAAGTGGGAGAGGAGAGCGCGGGTACGCAGTGTTGGCACGTCTAAAGCCTGGAGTGTCGGTCGAACAGGCGCACGCAGATCTCTCGGTGATCGCGGCCGCGCTCGCAGCAGAACATCCGGTGGATCAAGGTGTCGGTGTAGCCGTGAAGAGATTGGCTGACTCCCGGGTAGGAGCGCTGCGGCCGATGCTGTACTTGTTAATGGGAGCCGTGAGCCTGATCCTGCTGATAGCCTGCGTGAATCTGGCCAATCTGCTCATAGCGCGCAACTCGGCGCGTCAACGGGAGCTGGCGATGCGGGCGGCTTTGGGTGCGGGACGAGGCGGGCTTGTCGGGCAATTGCTTGCGGAAACGCTATTGCTGTCGCTCCTCGGCGGAGTGGTGGGATTTGCTGGTGCGGAGATCGGATTGAGAGCTCTCGCGAGGATGCACCCGGAAAATCTACCCCAACTCGGTTCGTTGGGAATCGATTGGCGAGTGCTGACGTTCACTTTATTGGTATCTCTTGTCACAAGCTTGCTTTTTGGGCTAGCGCCGGCGTTCATGGGCACTCGGCTGAACCTCGTGGATGCACTGAAGCAAGGCGGGCGATCGGGGACGCCCGGAGGTTCGAGTCAGCGTGTGCGCAGCCTGCTAGTGATCACGGAAATGGCGATGTGTTTGATGCTTCTGGTGGGAGCGAGCCTGCTGGTTCGAAGCATCATGCGTTTGGAAGGTCAGAATCTGGGTATCCGTCAGGACCATTTATTGAGAGGCCGCATCTATTTGCCGCCTGTCCGCTATACAAACCCCGGAGTAAGAACGCGCTTCTGCAATGATTTTGCAACGAGGGTCCGGGCATTGCCCGGCGTGATTGAGGCGACGGTGACAACCGTCTACCCGCCGAATAACGGGTGGACTCAGATGTTGGTTATTCCGGGGCATCCTGTCACACGAATTCAAGATGTTCCGTCGGCGCAGTTTGGAATTGTGGACCAAGATTTCCTTCGAACCTTGGGAATTCCGCTGATTCGCGGAAGAGATTTCGCGGACTCTGACGGCGCCACGAGCCCTCCGGTGGCACTGATTAGCGAGAAATTCAAGCGGCGCTATTTCGGGACAGAAGATCCCATCGGCCGGAAGATTCACATCGGGCCTCCACAATCACTGCAAATCGCTGCTGAAGACAATGTAACGGACGATGTGGACGTCACAATCATTGGTGTTATTGGCGATTTCAAAAATGCTGGTCTGGCCCTCGCGCCGCAACCACAGATTACCGTGCTGTATTCCCAACACCCTCTGGTGAATGGGGGGTTCAAGGATATTGTGATTCGCACGGCTATGGAGCCGCACCGAATGGAATCGGAAATACGGGAGCAGCTTCATGAGCTGGATTCCGACATGCCTTTGGCCGATGTACGCACGATTGATGAGATCGTGGAAGCTCAGACGGGTGGACAGCGATTCACGACAGTTCTTTTGGCTTTATTTGCGGTGGCCGGATTGGTGCTTGCTGTTGTGGGCATCTACGGCGTGGTTTCCTATCTTGTGACGCAAAGACGGCAGGAAATGGCGGTGCGGATTGCGCTGGGGGCGAGCCGCGGGAACGTGCTGTGGCTGGTGCTGAAACAAGGACTGGAAATGGCCGCGATTGGCGCGGGAATAGGACTCTTTGGCGCGTGGGCGGGGCAGAAATTGACCAGCGGGCTTCTATTCGGGATTTCGCCGGTGGATCCTGCCACGTTTGCAGGCGGGGCGGCTTTTTTGCTCGCGGTGGCGGCCATCGCGTGTGCGATTCCCGGCGCGCGCGTGATGCGCATCGATCCGGCGGAAGCGCTTCGTCAAGACTAGGACTGTGAAGAGCGAATTTCCAGGTGGCCGGCCATTCGGAAACTGAATTGAGGGCAACACTGCGATATTGAGGGTGGACGCTCGCCGCTCCCCGGAGGATTCGGCTGTATAATGTGGGTTAGTCTTGGGGAGCTAAAGCCTTACATGACTTACCACCTGGGCTATTGGAGCCTGGCGCTTTACATAGCTAGTTTCATCTGCTACGCGCGAATTCTCTACGTGCCCCACCTGTGGCTGGGACGGGCGGCGAGCCTGCTACTGGCGGGCGGTATCCTATTGCAATATTTCGCCTTGCTGGAGCGCTCGCGGTGGACTCATAGCGTGCCGTATAACGATTTGTACGGGTCGATGTCGCTCTTCGCGTGGCTGCTGGGAATTACCTACCTGGGACTCGAGATATTCCATCGACAGCGATCCGTGGGAGCATTTGTGACGCTGTTGCTGGTGATTTGGATCGCGCTGCTGCATTTGCTGGCGCCCCCCGGACTGCCACCTCAACCATCCGAGCGAGGACCGCTCTTTGCTTTCCATGTAACGCTGAACACCTGGGCGTACGCTGCGTTTGCGCTTTCCTTTGTCCTCAGTGTTATCTATCTGGTGCAGGATCGCGTGCTCCGGTCGCGACGCCTGGGGACACCCTTTTGGCGTTTTCCGGCGCTGGACGTGCTGGACCGCATGGCGCGAAGCAGCGTTTATGTGGGGCTTGGGGCGCTGATTATGGGCGTGGTGATGGGCCTCATCTGGAAGCACCGGCTGAGCGGCGGGTATTCCTGGGGGGATCCGAAAGTAGTGGTGACGCTTGCGATTCTGGTGGTGTATGCGGCGTATCTTTGGCTTTCGCGCAGCGCGGCGTGGCGGGGCGCGCGCGCAGCACTTTTGTGCGCGCTGAATTTTGTGATCGTGCTTTTCAGCTACACCTTCGTAAACTTGTATTTCACCAAGTTTCACCGGTTCTTTTAATGGGAACAGCTGCGAAAGCGGAACGGTCTGGGGGCGCGGTGCGGATTCATATCGCGCTGATCGGCTGCAATCACCGGACGGCGCCGGTGGAATTTCGCGAACGCGTGTCTTTTACGCCCGAGCAAGCCGTGCATGCTGCCGGGGAATTGCGGGAGCGGGGAATCCTCGAGGAGGCCGTTGTTCTCTCGACCTGCAATCGCAGCGAACTCTATGGAGTTCCGGGGGAGACGGGGCCGGCAGCCGCGGAAGCGATGGAAATGTTCTTTACCTCGTTTCACCAGATTCCGCGGGCGGAATTGGATGGGCGGCTTTACCGCTGGATGGGCGCGGATGCCGTCCGGCATCTTTTTCGAGTCGCGGCGGGCATCGATTCGATGATGCTTGGCGAAGCGGAAATTTTGGGGCAGCTTCGGACTGCCTATAACCAGGCGCTCGACCATGGGTCGACGGGGCCAGTGCTGAACCGCATGTTTCAAGGCGCGCTCGAGGTGGGCAAACGCGTACGCGCGGAGACGGAAGTGGGCGCGCGGCCGATGTCCGTGGCGCTTGCGGGAGTGAAACTGGCGGAACGGGTCTTCGGAAATTTGAAGGGACATTCGGCGCTGATTGTGGGGGCTGGGGCGGTGGCCGAGCAGGTGGTGGAACATTTGCGGAATCGCGGAATCGGAAGCGTGCGGGTGGTGAATCGGTCGTACGAGCACGCCGCGGAACTTGCGCGCAAGATGGGCGGGGAAGCGGTGGCGTGGGAATCGCTCGAGAGCGTGGTGGGCGTGCCGGACATTTTGGTGACTTCGGTGGGCGGGACCGGGCCGGTGCTGACGCGCGAGATGCTCGAACGGGCCATCGCCGCGAGGACCGGGCGGCCCGTTTTCGTGGTGGATTTGGGCGTGCCGCGGAACGTGAGCGCGGACGCGGCGGGGCTTTACAACTTGTATCTCTACAACATTGATGACCTCGGCGAAATCGTGGAGCAGAACAAGAAGTCGCGCGAAGCGGAGATTCCGCGCGCGGAAGCCTTGATTTCCGAGCATTTGTCGAAATTCGAGGCCTGGCGGGCGGCGATTGAAGCGGGTTCGATCGTGGACGACCTGCGCGACCGCTTTCATCAGCACCGCGAATCGCTGATTCGCGAAAAACTCGCCGAGATGAAGGACGTCTCTCCGGGAGAGCGGGAGCGCATCGCGCACATCACGGAAGAGCTGATCGAGCGCGTGCTGGAACATCCGACGCAGAAGATGCGCCAGGGCGGGAGAATGCGCGGGCATCTTGCGGGGCTCGATGCGCTGCGGCACCTTTTTGGTCTCGATGAGGAAAAAGATTGAAGCCGCTGCGCATCGGGACTCGCGGCAGCGCGCTGGCTCTGTGGCAGGCGAACCATATCAACGCGCGGCTGGCTGAAATTCATGGGATTCAATCCGAGCTGATTCGTATCCGCACGTCGGGCGATCATTTTCAGACTGCGGTCGTCGCCCAGATGGGAACGAAGGGCGTATTCATCAAGGAATTGGAAGATGCTCTGCTGGCGGGCGAAGTGGACCTTGCCGTTCACAGCATGAAGGATGTGCCGACGGAAACGCCGCGCGGGCTTGTGTTTCCGGCGATTACGCGGCGCGAGGACGTCCGGGATTGCTTGATCTCGCATGACGGCGTGACGCTGGAGAAGCTTCCGGCGGGGGCGCGCGTGGGGACGAGCAGCTTGCGCCGCCAAGCGCAGATCCGATTGCTCCGGGCGGACCTCCTGCTCGCGGAGCTGCGGGGCAACGTGGATACGCGCATCAAGAAAGTGGAAGCCGGCGAATACGGGGCGATCATTCTTGCGAAGGCTGGAGTGGACCGGCTGGGCTTGAGCGAAAAAATCACGGAAGTTCTTCCGACATCGCTGATGCTGCCGGCCGTCGGCCAGGGAGCGCTGGGCATTGAGACTCGGGCCGCGGATCGGGAGACGACGGATTTCGTGGCTGCGCTCGACGATGAAGACACGCGTTTCTGCGTGACCGCGGAGCGCGCGCTGCTTAGCGAGCTCGAAGGCGGGTGCCAGGTGCCGCTCGGCGCATGGGCGAGATTGGGAGCGGGAGGGCTATTGCTCGAGGCCATTGTGCTTTCGCCAGACGGGCAGGTGCATTTGCGCCGCGAGCTGGATGGCGCGCCCGAGGAGGCCGAAGCTATCGGCAGACAGCTCGGCCAAATTCTTCTCGAAGCAGGCGCGGGAAAAATCCTGCGGCTTGCCGGCCGGGCTTCAGGATGATGGCGTTTCAGTCCGATCGTCCGCTGGCGGGGAAGCGTATTGTTGTCACGCGCGCGCCGGAGCAGGCCGACGAGTTCATTAGCTCGCTCGAATCCTTCGGCGCGGAAGTTGTGCTGCTTCCCACGATCGCTTTCGCGGAAGTCGAGGACACCGAGGTGCTCGACCGCGCTGCGAGCGAGCTCGCAATGTTCGATTGGGTAATCTTTACCAGCCGCAACGCCGTGAGATTCTTGGCGAGCCGTTTGAAAGCGCTGAAGTATCCGCTGAAGCGCGCGAATCCTCCGCAGCCGAAGCCGAAAATTGCCGTGATTGGGTCCGCGACGGGCGAGGAAGCATGGAGCGAGGGCTTCATCCCCGATTACGAAGCGGCCGAATCGCGGGGCGAGGTGCTGGCGCGGGAGTTGCTGGAAAAGGTCCGGGGAAAGCGCGTGCTCCTGCCGCGCAGCGACAAGGCGGACTCCACGCTGCCGAAGTGCCTCCGGGAGGCAGGAGCAGACGTCGTGGAGGTGGTTGCCTATCGCACCATCGCGCCACCGCTCGACGAAAAGGCGCTGGAAGACGTCCGGGAGGGCGCGGTGGACGTAATTACATTCCTAAGCCCCTCCGCATACCAGCATCTCGCCGGCGAAATTGGAGTGGAAAATTTGCGGCGCCAATCGGGTAAGATAGTGATCGCTTCGATTGGGCCAACGACTTCGAGCGTGATCAGGCAGGACGGCCTTGAAGTGGCGATCCAAGCATCGAGTGCATCCGCGGTGGGAGTTTCTGAAGCGACCGCGAACTATTTTCGGGAACGAGCACGATTAGGAATGGCGAGTTAATGACATTTCCCGTCCATCGTCCGCGGCGATTGCGGCGCAATGAAGCGCTGCGTGGCTTGGTGCGCGAAACGCGGCTTGCGACGGACGGGCTCGTCTACCCCATGTTCGCCTGCCCGGGAACGAAAGTGCGCACGGAAGTCATCTCGATGCCGGGAATTTTTCAGCAGTCGGTGGATCAGATCGTCGAGGAGTGCCGCGAGGTTGCCGGCCTTGGCATTCCTGCGGTGATTCTTTTCGGGCTGCCGGAGCACAAGGATGAAACAGGCTCGGAAGCTTCGGCTGCGGATGCGGCCGTGCAGCGATCGGTCGCGGCAATCAAGAAGGCCCTGCCGAATCTGATCGTGATCACCGATGTTTGCTTGTGCGAATACACGAGCCACGGGCACTGCGGCGTGATCAAGGACGGCGAGGTGGCGAACGATCCGAGCATCGACATTCTGGCGAACGCCGCCCTTTCCCATGCGCGGGCCGGAGCAGACATCGTCGCCCCTTCGGACATGATGGACGGGCGCGTTGCCGCCATTCGTCGCAAGCTCGACGAAAATACTTTTCCGGATGTGGCCATCCTCTCCTACGCGGCGAAATATTGTTCCGGGTTCTATGGCCCGTTTCGCGAAGCCGCGCAATCCGCGCCGCAATTCGGCGACCGCCGCAGCTACCAGATGGATCCGGCGAATGCGCGCGAGGCGTTGCGCGAAGTGGCGCTCGATCTCGAGGAGGGCGCGGATATGGTGATGGTGAAGCCCGCGCTGCCGTATCTCGATATTATCCAGCGCGTGCGCGAGCGTTTCGATGTGCCGGTCGGCGCCTACAACGTGAGCGGCGAATACGCGATGGTGAAAGCCGCGGCGCGCAACGGCTGGATCGACGAAAAGCGCGTGGTGCTGGAAATCCTGACCGGCATCCAGCGCGCCGGGGCGGAAATTATCCTGACGTATCACGCCAAGGACGTCGCGCGCTGGCTGAAGGCCTGTTGAATGGCCAGCCCCGCAAACAAAGGCGCGCAGGAACCCATGCCGGCTGATGTTCGCCCGCGCTCGAAGGAACTTTTCGAGCGGGCGCAAAAAATCCTTGTTGGCGGCGTCAACAGCCCCGTGCGCGCATTTCGGGCGGTTGGCGGCACGCCGCTGGTGATTGACCACGCCTCGGGCTCGCGGCTTTACGACGTCGACGGCCGCGAATATATCGATTACGTTTGCTCCTGGGGCGCGCTGATTCTGGGGCATGCGCACCCGGACGTGGTTGCCTCGGTCGCCGACCAAGCGGCGCGCGGGACCAGCTACGGCATGCTCTCGCCGCTCGAGATCGAGCTGGGTGAGCAAATCGCGCGCGCGCTGCCTTCGATCGAGCGTATCCGATTCGTCAGCTCCGGCACGGAAGCAACCATGTCCGCGATTCGCGCGGCGCGCGGTTTCACGAAGCGCGACTTGATCCTCAAGTTCGAGGGCTGCTATCACGGCCATTCCGATAGTTTTCTTGTTGAGGCCGGCTCGGGGCTCGCGACGCTTGGCATTTCATCGAGCGCCGGAGTGCCGGATGCGTTTGCCAAGATGACTTTGAACGCGCCCTACAATGATTTGGAATCGGTGGAGGATATTTTCCAGGAGCACAAGGGCAAAATCGCCGCGGTGATCGTCGAGCCGGTTGCCGCCAACATGGGAGTGGCGCCACCCACGTTTGTATTTCTGGAGGGATTGCGCGAACTGACCGAGCAGGAAGGCGCGCTGCTGATTTTCGATGAAGTGATCACCGGCTTCCGCATCGCGTATGGCGGCGCGCAGAATCTTTACAAGATTCGTCCAGACTTGACCACACTTGGAAAAATTATCGGCGGCGGATTGCCTGTCGCAGCCTATGGAGGGCGCCGCGACATCATGGAAATGGTGGCGCCGCTCGGGCCGGTTTATCAGGCGGGAACTCTTTCGGGGAATCCGCTGGCGATGCGCGCGGGGCTGGCCACGCTTCCGAAGCTGGAAGCGCCCGGCTTCTACGATAGCCTCAGCCGGAAATCGGGACGGTTGGGCGAAGGGCTCCGGCTGGCGCTTCAGGAATCTGGCGTGACCGGGCAGGTGAATGTAGCCGCGTCACTGATGACGCTATTTTTCAATGCCGAGCCGGTCCTCGATTACGCCGACGCGAAGAAATCGGATACCGCGCGCTATGCGGCGTTCTTCAACGAGATGCTCAAACGCGGCGTTTTCATCGCGCCGTCGCAATTCGAAGCGCTCTTCGTTTCCGCCGCGCACACCGACGAAGACATCGACCGCACGATTGAAGCGGCGCGCGATAGCCTCGAAGCCATCGCCGCCAAAAATTCCGCCGCATAAATTCCCTGTTCTTGTGGGGATGCCGCCTACTTTGGGATGTCGTTCCGGACGATCTCACCGCCCTTCATCACGAATTTCACATGCTCGAGCTGCCCGATGTCGTCGAGTGGGTCGCCGGTCACGGCGATCATGTCCGCGAATTTTCCGGCCTCGACGGCGCCGATCTGGCCGGCCCAGCCCATTAGATCGGCCGCGTTGATGGTGGCGGATTGAATCGCCGCCAGTGGTGACATGCCGTAGCGCGTCATCCATTCAAATTCAATGGCCTGGGTGCCGTGCGGAAACGGGCCCGCATCGGTGCCGAACGCGATTTTCACGCCGGCGGCGAGCGCCTTCTTGAAGCTGGCTTCGTGGAGAATGACGCGGGTTGTTTTCCCGCCCGACTTTTCGAGGTCAATTTTTTCGAGCGCGCCGGCATAGACATAGAGCGTGGGAACGAGATAAGTGCCCCTTGAGAGCATGTGCTGGATGGCTTCGTCGTCGAGCTGGATGCCGTGCTCGATCGAGGCCACACCGGCATCGATGCAATAGTGCAGCCCGGGCCCATCGTAGGCGTGGCAGGCGACCTTGATGCCTTTCAGGCGCGCCTCGTCCACAATGGCCTGAACTTCCTCGAAAGTGAAATTCGAGATGCTCACTTCCTTTCCATCGGGCGTGAAGCTGTAGCGGTCCGTGCCGTAGATCTTGATCAAGTCCGCGCCGTAATTGAATTGCTCGCGCACGGCCTTACGCGCTTCGACGGGGCCGTCAACGGTCTGCACACCGATGGGGACCGTGACTTCCGGCGAATAGCCTTCGAGCCCGTAGCCGCCGGTCGAAGAGATTCCGCGCGTCGAAACTTTCAGGCGCGGGCCTGGAATCAGGCCCTGGTTGATGGCGTTGCGCACGTCCACGTCGCTGTACATTGCGCCTTCGGTTTCGACGTCGCGCATGGCGGTGAAGCCGGCCTCGAGATCGCGCTTCACGTTGAGGGTCGCGAGAATGGTCCGGTATTGCCAGGACTGCTTGAGCAGGATGTCGTCATAGTGCGAATCATCGGTGTCGGTGAGCATGATGTGCGTGTGGCAATCGATCAGACCGGGCAGCACGGTCGCACGGCTCAAATCGACCACCGTGGCGCCTGCGGGAATGGTTACATCGCTGCTTGCCGCGACGCGCTCGATGCGCTCGCCGCGGATTATGATCACCTGGTTCGTGAGCATTTTCCCGGCACGCACGTCGAGCAGTTTCCCCGCGCGGACGTAGGTTTCCGGCGGGTCTCCTGCCAGGAGCGCGGGGGACGGAAATAGAGCGGCAACGAAGATCAAGACGAACAAATTCACAATTCGACGCATGTGGCCTCCTGAAACTTGCAAAGTGTGCGGGGGATTCTAACTCGGATTGTGGAGGGAGAGAGAAGTCGTTTCCTGCGGCTAAGGCGAGAAGCGAGGAATTAAATTGATACCAATTTGCCTGTTGAGCGTCAAAGTGTGCAGCGGTGTGTCTGCTTTAGTGTCCGTAGGATAGAATTACCGATTCTCGTGCTTAGCCATGTCAAACATTTGAACGCGCGGGACGAAGGGAGACTTGCGGAATGGCTTTGAATCCGAGCGGTGGGCGAATGAGGCGGGGCGGATTGCTGGTTTTGATAGCAATGGTCGCGTATGGCGGCGCTGCACTGCGGGTGATGGGCGCGCCGCAGGAGGACAAAGCAGGAGCGTCCGGCCAGGCCGAGGCTAAGAGCGAGAAGAAGGACGAGGGCCTGCCGCTCAAGACTACCCGGAAAATCAGCTTCACCACCGACGAGGGCACCTGGATGTCACTCGATCCCTCTCCCGACGGCAAGGAGATCGTTTTCGATTTGCTGGGCGATCTCTATATCGTCCCGATGACGGGCGGAGAAGCACGCCGGCTCACGGACGGGCCGGCCTGGGATTGCCAGCCGCGATTCTCGCCGGACGGAAAGCAAATTGCGTTCATCAGCGACCGCAACGGCAGCGACAATCTCTGGCTGATCAACGTGGACGGCAGCGGGCTGAAAAAGGTGAGCGACGAAACGGACGATCAGCTCGGTTCTCCCGCGTGGGCTCCTGACGGAAACTACATTGTGGTCCGCGAATATGGCCCCTACCCGGGCGCGACCGATTATCTGCGCTGGACTAGCCTGTGGATCTTTCACAAGGATGGCGGGAAGGGCATCGAGCTGGTGAAAGGAAAGGGAGAGACGGAGATCAGCTCCGGCGCGGTGTTTTCTCCCGACGGCAAGCTGGTCTATTTTTCGAGTCACTCGGGAACCTACAAGTACAATGTGGATATCGGGCGCTTTCAGGTTTACACCTACAATCGGGATACGGGCGAGCTCGAAAAAATCACTTCGGAATATGGCGGCGGCTTGCGGCCGATCGTTTCGCCCGACGGGCGCTGGCTCGTCTACGCCTCGCGACACGACGCGAAGACGGGACTGCGCATTCGCGACTTGACCACGCGCGAGGAACACTGGCTGGCGCTGCCCATCCAGCGCGACGATCAGGAAGGATTTGCGGTGAACGACTTGCTGCCCGGTTATTCGTTCACACCGGACTCGAAAGCGGTCTTGTTCACGCACGATGGGCATATTCAGCGCGTGGACGTCGCCACTCATGAGGTGGCGACGATTCCGTTCACTGCCAACGTCGAGCAGAGTCTTGGCCCGCGCGTGCACACCGATTGGCCGATTGACGATGGGCCGCTCACGGTTCGGCAGATGCGCTGGACCAATCAATCACCCGATGGGAAGCAGATCGTTTTCAGCGCGGTGGGCAAAATCTGGGTGATGGATTTGCCGGATGGGAAGCCGCGGAGATTGACGTCGGGAATTTTGCGCGAATACTGCCCGACGTTTTCACCGGATGGGAAGTGGGTAGCCTACGTCACTTGGTCGGATTCAGACGGAGGCGAGCTGTGGAAGATTGCGGCGTCGGGTGGTGCGCCGGTGAAGCTCAGTGCTGTGGCCGGCTACTATTCAGCGCCGCAGTGGTCTCCGGATGGCAGCAAACTTCTCTTTGTGATGGGCTCGAGGCGCGGATGGCTTCGCGCGGACGAGGCGGATATTCAGGAGGTCCGCTGGATCTCCGCCGATGGCGGCCCGAGCCATACGATTGTGGCGCTCTCGGGGAATGGCTACCAGCAACCGACGTTTAATGGCGACGGGACGCGCGTCTACTACATGGAAGATGGCCCGCGCCCGACCGAAGGGCCGGGATTCCCGCCGCGCATGCTCCGCTCGGTCCGATTGGATGGCGTGGACAAGAAAACACTTTTTCATTTTGACGGCGAGTTTGTTCTCGCGATTCCTTCTCCGGACGGCGAATGGATTGCGATTCAAGACCGTTACGATGCTTATCTCGCCGCGTTTCCGAAAGTCGGCGACACAGTGGTGAATCTCAACTTCAAGGCTCCGGCGGTGCCGCTCCGGCGTGTGACCAAGGAAGGCGCGAATTATCTTTACTGGGCGGATGGCGGGAAAACGCTCACGTGGAGTTTTGCGAATGAATTTTATCGCGTGAAGCGGGAGACGGTACTGCAAGCCGAAGCGATCGTTGAAAAAACTGGTGACAAACCGGCGGAAAAGCAGGACTTCAAATCGGATGCGAAGCCGGAGGCCAAGCCCGAAAGCAAGGAGCCTGCCTGGAAGCCGGAGGCGTTCTCGATCGCCCTGCAAGTGCCGCGCGATATTCCGCAGGGCGCGCTTTATCTGCGCGGCGCACGACTGGTGACGATGAAGGGGGAGGAAATCATCGAGCGCGGGGACGTGCTTATCGAGAACAATCGCATCAAGGCCATTGGACCATCGAGCGAAATGCACGCGCCCGCCGGCGCAAAAGTGATTGACGTCCGAGGCAAGACAATCATGCCCGGCTTTGTGGATATTCACTCGCACCTCCGCACCGAGCGGCCCGAGATGACGGAGGAGGAGTGGTCCTATGCGGCGAACCTGGCCTACGGAGTGACGACCACTCGTGATCCTTCGATCGAATCGAATACGGTCTTCGCACAAGGCGAGCTTGTCTCCGCGGGCGACTTGATCGGGCCGCGCATTTATTCGACCGGGACGGCCATCACCACGGAAGCCGCGAGTTTGACGAGCCTCGAGGAAACGGAAAACCTGGTGAAGCGATACAAGGCGCACGGCGCCGATTCATTGAAGGAGTACATGCAGCCGCGGCGCATCGAGCGGCAGTGGTTGGCCATGGCTGCGGCGAAGGAGGGAGTAAACATCACGGCCGAGGGTGGCGGCGACTTGAAAACGGATCTGACCATGGTGCTCGACGGGTACACGGGCGTGGAGCACGGGCTGCCGGTGGTCCCGATTTATAAGGACGTGATCCAGCTTGAGGCGCAGGCCGGCACCACTTATACGCCGACGTTGATCGTTTCCTACGGTGGCGAGTTCGGCCAGTTTTATTGGCGCCAGCGGATGGACATCCATGCCGATCCGAAGGTGATGCGCTTTACCCCGCACGAGCAGGTGGATAGCGTGGCGCGCCGGCGAGTGCTGCTCTTCGATGAGGAATATACGTTTCCGTTGATGGCCCAAGGTGCCGCGGGAATCGTGCGGGGGGGCGGCCACGTGGCGCTCGGCTCGCATGGCGAGCAGCAGGGGATTGGCGCGCATTGGGAGCTGTGGATGTTGCAATCGGGGGGCATGACGCCCTGGCAGACTCTCTACTGCGCCACGATGAACGGAGCCGAGAGCATCGGCCTTGAGAAGCAGGTGGGTTCGCTCGAGCCGGGGAAGCTTGCTGACTTACTGGTGCTCAATTCGAATCCTATCGACGATATTCACAATTCCCGGGACCTCCTGTACGTAATCAAGAACGGAAATGTGTATTTGGCTGACACTCTAAATGAGATTTGGCCGCAGAAAAGGACGTTCAAGCCATTCTACTGGATCAAGGATGATGATGAACTTAGGGGAGTT
>Ga0187816_10000291_pt1 | contig 14628 bp, 17 predicted proteins | sample NC_wetland_sal_i_16_FD_132960 | JGI IMG/M metagenome (GOLD analysis project Ga0187816, IMG submission 132960) | Wetland sediment microbial communities from Neuse River Estuary, North Carolina, USA - SO4_1 | ecosystem: Environmental > Aquatic > Freshwater > Wetlands > Sediment | place: USA... | reverse complement strand
TCCCTCGAACCCCTGCTCGGCGAACACGTCCAGGGTCGCCTCGATGATGGCCTACTCGGCCGCCTCGCTACGCGGGCGGCCGGGCCGGCGGACGGGCGCCGTGGCCGACCCGGACACCGGGTCGGCCACGGTCACGGGCTGCATGGCGGTGTCACACCTCGCGCTCTGCGGGCTTGAGCATGTCTTCTTCCATTATGGCCAGCTAGGCCTCGTAGTCACGATCCTGCGCGCGCGCGGCCGACGCGGCCGGACGCGGGCGCCCCGGCATCCAGCGCACCACGACGAGCGCGCCCGCGACCGCCATCAGCGCGGCGACGATCGTGGTGGCGTGCATGGCGTGGACGAACGCGTCGTTCGCCGGGACCAGCAGCGACCGCCCGGCCGGGCCCAACTGCTGGGCGACCGCCTGGGTGGCGGTGATCGACGAGGAAGCCAAGCCGCGGGCGGCGGCGGGCAGGTGCGTCAGCGCCGGGCTGAGCGAGCCGCGGTAGAACTCGGCCAGGATCGAGCCGAGGACGGCGACGCTGAGCGCCACCGCGACCTGCCGGGCGATGTTGGTCAGCGCGGACCCCGCGCCGGCCCGCTCGCGCGGCAGGACCTCCATGACCGCCGCGGTGGCGGCCGGCATGACGGCGCCGATCGCCGCGCCCTGGACCGCGAAGATCACGCCGAGCAGCCAGATCGGCGTCGCGGTGCCGAGCGTGGCGTAGCCGGCCAGGGCCGCGGCCATGACGAACAGGCCGGTGGCGCCGACCGCCTTGGCGCCGTAGCGCCGGACCAGGCCCGCGCTGCGCGGCGAGAACAGCAGTTGCCCGGCCGCGAACGGCACGGTCAGCAGGCCGGCCGCCAGCGGGGTGTAGCCCCGGACGTTCTGCAGGTAGAAGCTGGTGAAGAAGAACACGCCGCCCATGCCGAAGAACACCAGCGCGATAGCTCCCACCGACGCGGACAGCCGGTGGTCGCGGAACAGCCGTACGTCCAGCGACGGGTGCGCGATCCGGGTCTCGTACCACCCGAACGCCGCCAGGATGGCCAGACCGCCCGCGATCGGGCCGAGGACGGCCGGGTGGATCCAGGAGCCGATGTCGCCGCCCTGGACGATCCCGTACACCAGCAGGACCAGGCCCGCGATGGACAGCAGCACGCCCAGGTAGTCGATCCCGCCGGCCTCGGTGTTGCGCGACTCGGGCACCAGCATGAAGGCCGCGATGGCGCCGAGCACGGTGACCGGCACGTTGATCAGGAAGACCGAACCCCACCAGAAGTGGTCGAGCAGGACGCCGCCGAGCACCGGCCCGGTGGCGATCCCGAGGCCGACCGCCATGGCCCACAGGCCGATCGCCCGCGCCCGCTCGGCGGGCTCGAAGACGTTGGAGATGATGGACAGGGTCTGCGGCATGACCGCCGCGCCGCCCAGGCCCATCGCGGCCCGCGCGAAGATGAGCTGCTCGGGCGTCCGTGAGTAGGCCGAGAGCAGCGAGGCGATGCCGAACAGCGCGAGCCCGATCATGAGCATGCGCTTGCGGCCGATCTTGTCGCCGATGACGCCGAACGTGAAGAGCAGCCCGGCGAAGACGAGGGTGTAGGAGTTGATGGCCCATTCGAGCTGGCTCTGGCTCGCGCCGAGGCCCCCGCGAGGCTCGGCGATAGTCTTGAGCGCCACGTTGAGCACCGTGTTGTCGATGACGATGGCGAGCAGCCCGACGATCAGCACGCTGAGGATGACCCAGCGGCGACGGTAAATCGTCTGCGTGTCCATGTGTCCCTTCCGGATCACTTGAAGCTTGCGCGCGGAACCGGGAAGACGCTCGCCGGGCGGGGTGTTGCCGTGATCGGGAACCCTCCGGGTACCGCATTCATCGATACGGAACGGTCTCGTATCGGAATCTATTTCCCGAGGCGGCCCGGATTTAGGTGATCCAGGTCACATCCCGGCTCAGCCCGCGACCCGCTGCGGGTCCTGCTCCGGTGATGGTTCCTTTTGGCCCGAACGAGCGGTGGTGCCTGCCCCGCTCCGTGCCTCCTCCGCGAACGGACCGGCTGGGTCCGCCTGGGCGTTCTGGGTCCGGGGCGGCTGTACGGCCAGGCTGATCAGGGCGCCGATGAGCAGCGCGGTGACCGGGACGGCGATGGCGTACCGCATCGCGCCGACGTATCCGTGGCCGGCGGCCAGCCGGTTCTCCAGTACCGCCAGGACGACGGCGCTGCCGAGCGCCGAGCCGGTCTGCCGGAAGGTGTTCAGGACGCCGGACGCCGCCCCGGCCAGATGCGGATCCACGTTCCTGGTCGCTATCGTCTGCATCGGCGACATCGTGCATCCGACGCCCAGGCCGGCCACCAGGAAGCCGGGCAGCAGGTCATACCAGTGCGAGGCGGGTCCCGCCACGGCGACGATGATGACCAGCCCGGCGGCGTACAGGGCCAGGCCGCACATCAGCAGGTACTTGCCGCCGCGGTCGGCGAGGCGGCCCGCGAAGGGCGCGACGAGCCCGGACACCAGCGAGGACGGGGCCATGGTCAGGCCCGCCTTCAGCGGGCTGAAGCCGAGCTGGGTCTGCAGGTACAGGGTCAGCGGCAGCGCCATCCCGACCAGCCCGATGGAGACGATCACGTTCGTGGCGCTCATGAGCGCGTAGTTGCGGTCCCGGAACAAGACGAAGGGCAGCAGCGGCGCCCGGTCCTGGCGGCGCGCCTGCACCAGGCCGAACACCCCGAGCAGCACGACCCCGGCCCCGATGATCAGCGGGATGGTGACGAACCAGATGACCCGGCCCCAGTCGTACGTCTGGCCCTCGATCAGGCCGTACGTGATGGCCACCAGCGCTCCGCTGGCGAGCAGCACCCCGGGCGCGTCGAGCGGCTGCCGGCGGCCGGTGCGCACCTCGGGCAGGATGAGGGCGGCGAGCGCCACGGTCAGCACGCCCACCGGCAGGTTGACGAAGAAGATCCACCGCCAGCCGAGGTAGGTGACGAGCACGCCGCCGACGGTCGGGCCCGCGATGGTGGCCAGCCCGGCCACGCCGCCCCAGATGCCCATGGCCGCGCCGCGCCGGTTGGCGGGGAAGGTGGCGATGATCATGGCCATGGTCTGCGGCAGCAGCAGCGCCGCGCCGAGGCCCTGCACGGCACGCGCCGCGATCAACTCGGCGGCGGTCTGCGAGATTCCGGACGCCGCCGAGGCGAGCGTGAACACGATGACGCCCACGATGAACAGGCTGCGCCGGCCGCGCAGGTCGCCGAGGCGGCCCGCGGTGATCATCAGCACGGCGAGCACGATGATGTAGGCGTTGATCACCCAGCCGATCTGCGGCAGCGAGGCGTGCAGCCCGCGGCGCATGGCGGGAATGGCGATATTGACGATGGTCAGGTCCAGCAGGGTCATGAAGAACCCGAGGCTGAGGGTGACCAGGATGGCCCACTCGTTGCCGCGCCACCTACGCATCGCCGGCCTCCCGCTCACCCGAGAAGTCCTCGGGATCGCGCACCTCGTGCACGTGGTCGGTCCCCGCCGGGTCCCACGCGAGGCGGCCCTCGCGGATATCCGCGACGACCGCGCGCAGCCAGTCGAGCTCGGCGCGCTGCAGGGCGATCAGGTACTCGGTCTCGATCAGGTGCACCCGGCCCAGGTTCATCCGCTGGAACCTGGACTGCTTGAGCGAGGCGTCCATTTCCGCGTTCATCGCGGACAGCTGCGCCTCGACCGCGATGGTGCGGCGCTCGAGCAGTTCGGCGACCTCGTCGGGGTCGAGCAGGTTGGCGAACGTCAGCGCGGTGGCCAGCCCCGGGTAGTCCGGCGTGGTCCGCATGAGACCGTTCCGCAGCGCGTCCAGGAGCAGGTCGCGGCCCAGGTGAGTGATCTCGTAGACGGTCCGCTCCGGCCTGCGGCCCTCCCGGCTGGTCTCCACCTGCTGGATCAGGCCGGAGGCCGCCAGCCGGTCCACGGTGCTGTACAGCGTGCCGTGCGTCACCTTCATCACGCGGTCGATCTCCTGGACGCGGATCAGGTGCCGCATCTCGTACGGGTGCATCGGCTGGCGCCAGAGCAGCGAGAGGATCGCGATCCCCGGCGGCGTCAGCTCGGCCGGCGGCCGCTGACGTGACTGAGCCATGGTTGCCTCACATCGTCTACTTCAATTAGTCGATTTAGACTATACGAAGCAGACTAGTCCACGTCAACCGAGATTCGGTGGTTGTGTCGTGGTCAGGCGTGCTCGTCGCTGAGGCGCCCGGCCGGCTCCACCGTGACGGCGGTTCCGTGCGCGATCACCTCGGTGATGCCCTCGCCGACCTCCGTACTGCCCAACCGCACCCCGACGACGGCGTTGGCACCGCGTGCGCACGCCTCCTCCCACATGCGCGCGCGGGCCTGGTCGTAACTGCCGAGCAGACGATTGGCCAGGCCGGGTGCCTCGCCTAGGGCCACCGTCTGCAGGCGCACACCGAACGAACTGAACGCGCGTACGGTAAGTCCGAGCACGTCACCGTGCACGCGGACGATCTGGTAGCCGGGAATCTCGTTCGTGGTGACGGCGAGCATCGGCGGATTAACCCGCAAGCCGGGGTACTCCAGATGCTTGGTGGCCATGTCGGCGGCCAGGTCGCCGAGGACGGCCGCGGCAGGATCACCATGTTCCCGGTAGCCGTCATTGGCGGTGTGGCACCACACGCACGTCCACGGCTCACCGTCCCGCTGGACGTACGGGACATGGCTGACCGCCTGGCATTCCGCACAGCGTCGCAGGTAATAAGAGGATCCGCACCGGCAGTTCCAGTACGCGGCGCCCAGATCCGATGAGATGCGGACGGAGGTGCATCTGGGGCACCTCAGTTCGACCGACCCGACATCCATCGCCCCAGTTTCGCACCCGACGCGGGCTAGGGAGCGATGTCGGCCTGACGGAGCAGGCCGGAGGCCGGATCCACGAGAACGGTCAGGACGAGCCTGGCGTGCTCGCCGGCCAGTTCCGCGCCGGCCAAGGCGATACCGTCGCCGGCGTTGTACGCGGTGAGACGGCACGGGCCGGCCCACGCGGCCGCCATGCGGAGTCGGCGGGCCAGCAGGTGCGTGTCCACGGTGGCGTCGGCGGGGATGGACGGCGGCCAGGTGCGGTCGGTGCCGTTCAGCCACGCGAGGACGTCGTCGAGGGTGCGGGCCAGCGGCGAGCCGGGAGCGGGCGGCACGGCCAGCGTGAGCGATTGCACCCGGGGCGGCAGTTCCGGGCTGAGCTGGATCTGTACCTGGACCACGCCGCGCTCGCCCGCGAGCCACCAGCGGCAGTGAGCGGGCGTGTCGAACTCCGGGCGCCGGTCGGGGTCGTCGCGGAAATCGCCGATGCGCTCGCGGATCAAGGCGAGGGCGTGCCGGCGTTCGGCGAAGGGGGCGTCCTGCGCCACGTTCGGCGTGAACAGGCGCGTCGCCTGGTCATCGTCCCAGGCCCGGAGCAGTTCGCCGATCTCCCGCCGAGCCGCGAGGGTGGCGGGCCAGGGACCGGCGTCGCGCGCCTCGCCGACCGGGGCCAGCGCCACCTGGTACCCGTGAACGGGCGGCTCGGCCTGCCGCAGGACGATGTCCAGGAGCCGGGCCGCGAGCGGCTGCATGGCGGAGTAGGTGCTGTTGCCGAGCGCGATCACGCCGGTCCCCGAGGCCGGGTGCCAGCGCATGTTGCTCCCGAACCCGGGGTACCCGCCGCTGTGGCTGACGATCCGGCCGTAGGCCGGGTGCTCCTCCACGAACAGCCCGTACCCGTAAGCGGACAGCGCGGGCGCCACCGAGCCCGGGAAGCCCGCCCCGGCGTCCCACCCGGTCAGGACCTGCGGCAGCTGCATCTCCCGCCGGGTGGCACGGCGGACGGGGTGCGCGCCGCCGGCGTCGGGGTCCCAGGCCGGGAACGCGGCGGCGAACCCGGCCACCCACCGGGTCAGGTCACGCACGCAGCTGAACACCCCGCCCATCGGGGCGAACGCGCCGCACGGGTCAGGGGGGACCTCGGACCACCCCTCGGGCGCACGCCGGTACCCGCGGGCGAGGTCCGGCTCGGCGAACTCGGCCGCCTCGAACCCGGTGCGGGTCATGCCCAGCGGGCGCAGCAGGCGGTCGCGGATGTGGTCCTGGTAGGCGGTCCCGGTGACGGCGGTGATGACCAGGCCGAGGATCGCGTAGCCCATGTTGGAGTACTCGAACCGGGTGCCCGGCGCCCAGTTGATCCCCACCCCGCCCGCCAGGAAGGCGGCGAACTCATCGAGCGGGAGGCCCTGCTGCCGGTCCCCCCACGGATCGTCGGTCGGGAAGCCGGCGGTCATCGTCAGCAGGTGCCTGATGGACACGCGCGGCGCGTCCGCGGAGGCTGACGGCCAGCGGCGCAGCTCGGGTACGTACGCCTCGGCCGCGTCGTCCAGCCGCAGCCTGCCGTCGTCGCGCAGCGCGAGCACCGCGGACGCGGTGAAGCTCTTGGTCATGGAGGCGATCCTGAACACCGTGCCGTCGTCCGGTACCGGTCCCCCGGCGTACCGCTCGCCGAGCCCGGCCGCGTGCACGAGCTCGCCGCCCAGCACGATCCCGTACGCCATCCCAGGCTGCCCGGCGCGCTCCTGCCAGCCCGCGGCCAGGGCGTCGACGTCCCCGAAGTCGGTCACCGGGCCATCCTTGCAGACCAGAGGGGCATTCCGCCCACCGTTCGCGGCGTGCCATCATGAATGCGTCCGGGTACGCCGCGAGGGCGACACGAGACGTGGAGGTAATGCAGATGTCAGAGCATGCTGACGTGGCCGCGACAGGGCAGCGGACCACCACCCAGGCCGAACCGCTGTACGGAGGGTCGGGCGCCGGCCGCCGCGTGACCGTCCGCGACATCGCCGCCGCCAAGGCGCGCGGCGAGAAGTGGCCGATGCTCACCGCGTACGACGCGCTCACCGCCGCGATCTTCGACCAGGCCGGGATTCCCGTCCTGCTGGTCGGCGACTCGGCGGCGATGGTCGTCTACGGGCACGACACCACCATTCCGGTCACGGTCGACGAGCTGATCCCGCTCACCGCGGCCGTCGTCCGCGGGACCAGCCGGGCCCTGGTCGTGGCCGACCTGCCGTTCGGCTCCTACCAGGCCTCCCCCGGCGCGGCGCTGGCCGCGGCGACGCGGTTCCTGAAGGAGGCCGGGGCGCACGCGGTCAAGCTCGAAGGCGGCCAGCGCGTCGCGCACCAGGTCGAGGAGCTAGTCGCGGCGGGCATCCCGGTGATGGCGCACCTCGGGCTGACCCCGCAATCGGTGAACGCCTTCGGCGGTTACCGCGTCCAGGGCCGCGGCGAGGACGGCGAACGCCTGCTGCACGACGCCAAGATGATGCAGGCGGCCGGCGCGTTCTCCGTCGTGCTCGAGTGCGTGCCCGCCTCGCTGGCCGCCCAGGTGACGCAGACCCTGAGCATCCCGACGATCGGCATCGGCGCCGGGCCCGAGTGCGACGCGCAGGTCCTGGTCTGGCAGGACATGGCGGGCCTGTCGCCCCGGACGGCCAAGTTCGTCAGGCGGTACGCCGACGTAGCCACCGTCCTGCGCGACGCCGCCACCGCCTTCGCCGCCGACGTCACCGGCGGTGCATTCCCCGACGCGGAGCATTCCTACCGCTGAAAGCGCGCCTTTCCCGCGGGCATATATAAGTGAGCGAGGCCCCTCCATGTATGAGATGGAGGGGCCTCGCCCGGCCTCGCTGCACCGGCCGGCCAGTTACCTGGCTATTGCGGCGCCGCGTGCCCGCCACCGGGGCCAGACACCCGAGTGAGATACCGGTTTCCCGATTCCCCGCACGTTCCCCGGGTTTCCCCTGGGTGGTGCCCGTTTCCGGCGGTGAGCTATTTCTAATGCCTCCGCGACCCGCGGCGCAAGGGTTTCGCGCAAAGTAATCGGGCAGATTTTCTCTCCACACTTTATCCACAGGAAATACCGACGTTATCCGCATATGAGGGCGGTTACCCACTAGTTTATTAACACCATATCCACAGATCGCTCGGGTAATTCCCTTAATAGGTCGACAGTGGTTACCCTGTGTAATCGAGCATTCTTGGTGGCGGTTTCCGCCGGAACCGCCCGGTGCGGGTCAGCCGCGCCAGCGGAAGAACGCGACGGCGGCTAGGTACGTGAAGCCGCTGGTGGCCACGAGCCAGTCGTACGGGTGCCCGTTGCGCCCCTGGGCTACCGCGACCATCCAGGCCACCATCAAGGTGCCCAGCACCGCCAGCCCGGCCACCGCGGTCGCGCGCAGGTCGATCTGGGCGAAGCGCTCGTCGCGACGGGTGGTCAGGCCGCGGACGGTCTCGCTGTGCGGGGTCAGCAGCGAGATGAGCAGGCCGAAGGCCGTCAGGATCGCGAGGGACACGAGGCCCCCCACCAGCTGGCCGCCCAGCCAGTTCACCGCGAGCAGCACCAGACCGAGCCCGAAGCAGAACGCCGTCATGAACCACCGGGACCGCGTGATCGCCGGGCTAGCACCCTTGGTCATCGAACATCTCCTCGACCGTGACGCCGAAGTAGCGGGCCAGCGCCATCGCCAGCGGCAGCGAGGGGGTGTACCGCTCGTTCTCGATCGAGTTGATGGTCTGCCGCGATACCCCCATCGCGTCCGCTAGCTGGCCCTGCGCCAGGTTCCGCTCGGTCCGCAGAGTGCGCACGAGGTTCTTCATCGCCTCGGGGCGGGCTCACCGACCGGGCGGCGTCGCCCGGGCCGGCAGCGGCGGTAGGTGCCGGGCCAGGCCGCGACGACCACGGCCGGAAGCCAGGCCACCGAGACGACGGGCGTCCAGTTCCCCTGCCTGACCGCCTGCACGATCGAACTCACCGCGACGAACGCCGCCGCGACCCCCGCGATGACGTAAAGCCACCGGATCCAAGGCCTCATGACACGGCCTCCTTCTGTCAAGCTTACTTGTCATAGACAAGCTAACTTGACACCCGGCCGCTGTCAAGCCGACTTGTCATGCGAAGGCATGCGGGGATCCCATACGTCCCGTGCGCCCCGGTGTCCTCCCGCGCCCCTCGTCTCAGCCTGATGTCCGCTCCGGCCGGGATCGCGGAACCGATGGGTGCTGCACCCTGGGGGCGGCGGCGCGGCCCCGGCCGGCGCTAGGCGATCGCCTCGGCGAGCAGGGCGATCTGGTCGAGGCTGGATGAGGTGGGGACGAAGATGATCTCGTCGCAGCCCGCTGCTTCGAACGCGGCGGCGTAGGCGCCGACCATCTCGGCGCTGACGGCGGCGCCGGCGGCGATCATCCCGGCGATGTCGCCCAGCCAGCCGTAGTAGTGGTGCAGGTAGCCGTCCGCCTGGTCGCGGGCGTCGGGTCCGAGCGCGAAGTAGGCGAGCGTGAGCTTGCGCGGCCGGTCCGTCCGGCCCGCGGCGGCCCAGGCCTGGTCGACGCCGGCCGCGGCCTGGGCGAACATGTCCGGCGTGCCGCCGCCCATGATCCAGCCGTCGGCCAGGCGCGCGGCCCGCTCGAAGCTGGCCGGGGTCGACCCGCCCAGGATGATCTGCGGGCCGCCCGGTCGCACCGGTTCGGGCCCGATCCCGCCCGCGAATCCGAAGTGCTCGCCCGACCAGACCCGCTTCATGAGCGCGATCTGGTCCTCCAGGACCTGTCCGCGGCCGTGGGTCGGCAGCCCGCTGGCGGTGAAGTCATCGTCGCGGCCGCCCAGGCCCAGGCCGAGCACCAGGCGCCCGCCGGAGAGCCGGTCGAGCGAGGCCGCCTGCTTGGCGAACAGCGCGTGGTTCGCGTACAGCGGCGCCAGCAGCACGCCGGTGGTCAGCCGGATCCGGCTGGTGACCGCGGCCGCGGCGGACAGGGCGATCAGTTCCTCGTAGTTCGGGTACACCAGCCGGCCGATCGTGCCGAGGGTGCTGAACCCGGCCTCCTCGGCCTGCCTGGCCCAGTCGACGAGCGTCCGGCCTTCGGTGTCAGGGACCGTGTTGGGCAGGCCGATTCCGATGTCCACGCGAGTACCTCCGCAGGTTCAGGTGCTTATCCGTCCGGGGACGAGCGTACTCGGCGCGAGGCCGGGGCGGATCGGGGCGGGCACCAATGTCCGTTCGGGAAAAAAGGGGTGTCAGATATCGGTGATCCGGATCCCGGCGTGCGCCTTGTAGCGGCGGTTGATGGAGACCAGGTTGGCCGTCAGCGCCTCGATCTGGCCGCAGTTGCGCAGGCGGCCGGCGTAGACGCCGCGCGCGCCAGGGATCCGGGCCGCCAGGGCCTGGACCAGGTCGGTGGCCGGCCGGTCGTCGCCGAGCACGAGCACGTCCAGGTCGATGGTCTCGACCTCGGGGTCGAGGAGCAGGACCGCGGACACGTGGTGGAACGCCGCCACCACCCGGCTGTCCGGGAGCAGCGCCGCGGCCTGCTCGGCCGCGCTGCCCTCGGCGACGGGGAGCGGGTACGCGCCGCGGCTGTCGAAGCCGAGCGGGTTCACGCAGTCCACCACGATCTTGCCGGCCAGGTCGCCGGCCAGCCCGGAGAGCAGCTCGCCGTGGCCCTCCCACGGCACCGCGGCGATCACCACGTCGGCCTCCCGGGCGGCCTCGGCGTTGGGCAGGCCGCGCACGTGGTGCCCGACCTCCCTGGCCACGGCGTCCGCCCGCTCGCGGCTGCGGGAGCCTATGATCACGGGGTTCCCGGCCATCGCGAACCTGCGCGCCAGGCCGCGGCCCTGTTCCCCGGTGCCGCCGAGGATGGCGATGGCCAGGCGGTCGACCTTCGGGGTTTCGTGCTCCGTCATGGACTCACATCCTGCCAGACGACACGCCGGGCCGCACGGGCGGTACCTGCGCGTTCGCGCCGATGGCAACCCTCTGTACGTTTATGGCTGCGCAAACGGACTTTTACGGGCACCATTAGATACGTGGACGCGAACCAGGTGGCTACGCTCCGTGAGCTTCTGGCCTCGACCGGATGGATCGAAAGGACCCGCGCGTTCGCGCGCGGAATGCGCAAGGCCACCCGGACTCCGGGAGGTCTCCTCCTGGTCGGCACCCCCGACGACGAGCCCTGGCACCTCGCCGCGCACCTGGACGAGGAGAGCCGGCTGGCCGCGATCCCCGAGCTGATGCCGACGCTCGTGCGCTGGCGCGTCCCGGCGCACGGGCCGGCGCACCTGCGGGTGGGCCTGGAGCGGCTGGAGGCCGCCCAGCGCGGCGAGACGCTGTTCGTCGTCACCCCGACGACCGCCCCGGTGCCGCTGCTCGAGCGGGTCAGCGACGCGCGACGGGCCGGGGCCACGATCTTCGCGCTGGACCAGGGCGACCGTGAGCTCGACTCGCTCGCCCACGAGGCGATGGCGATCCGGCCGGGGGCCGGGGCGCCCGTGCTGTCGTTCGGCGTCGCCCAGCACCTGGTCAGCGCGGCGTGCGGCGAGCTGGGCGGCGAGCGGGCCGCGGCGGGCGGTGAGTTCGGCGTGGCCGGACCGGCCGGCCGCCCCGGGCAGCCGCGCACGCCGGGGCCCGGGTACCAGCGTTACCGGCCCGGCGTCCGCGGGCTGAAGGACCGCGTGGCGCACCTGCTCGAGGTGGTCAGCGGGCCGAACCCCTGAGGAGCCTCAGGCGTCCAGGGTCAGGACCATCGTGGGCCGCTCGATGATGTGGTCGGGGCGCAGCGGGCGCACGGCGGTGCCGATGGCGAAGAACTCGGTCGTGTGCGACCCCCAGGTGTGGCTGTGCTGCCGCAGCTGGACGCCGACGATCCCCTCGGCGTGCAGCGCCTCCGCCTCGGCCTGCATCCGGCTCATGGCCAGCTCGCGGGCGTCGTACAGGGCCTGGGTGAACTGCTCGATCTCTACGTTCCGGCCGATGTTCGCCATCTTGGCCCCGAGCCGCTGGTGGGCGATGTGGTACACGCACGTGCCCATCACCATGCCGAGCGGCGCGTAGCCGGCCCGGATCAGCGTCCAGAAGTCCTGGCCGGACAGGTCGGAGGTGAACGGCTGGTTCTTGTTGTTGCGCCAGTTGGTGACTCCCCCGCCGCCGGCCCCCTCCTCGGCCTTGACCGCGGTGCCCACGGCGATGAACTCGGCGACGTCGGCGCCGAACTCCTTCAGCTCCACGTCCAGCCGGACCCCGACGATCCCGTCGGCGCGCAGCGCGTCGGCCTCGGCCTCCATCCTGGTCATGGCCAGCTCACGCGCGTGGTACATGGCCTGCGACAGGACGTCGAGCTCCTGGTTGCTGCCCCACCGGCCGATCTGCAGGCCGACGTGGTAGATGGAGCTGCCGAGGACCAGGCCGAGCGGCCGGAAGCCGACCTCCCGGACCAGCAGGAACTCGTTGACCGACAGGTCCGAGGTGAAGATCGAGCCCGGCTTGCCCGGCTGCAGTTCGGCCAGGCGGGCCATGGCATCACGCGGGACGCCCGCGGCGTCCAGCTCGGTCGCGATGTTCCCCTGCTCGGTCATGCTCTCTCCTATGCGCTCGTGGTCGAGCTAAGGCTGTTATATCCGGATCCTGGCCGCCTGGCGGCGTTGCGGGTCCAGCGACATGACGGCTAGCGTCCGTTTGCCGGAGCCGCCCTGCAGCGAGGCGGACGAGAACCTGACGATCGCGGTGCCGATGTAGGTGGCCTCCACGACGTGATCGCGGCGGCCCTCCATCGCCGGGCACTCGCGCTCGCGCACCCGCATGTCCATCTCGGCGATCACCACGCCCGCGCCGCCCAGGCGCCTGACGTCCTTCTCCAGCTGCACCCGCGAGTCGTGCCTGGCGTCGTTGACGAGTTCGGTGTAGCCGGTGACCTCGGCGTTGCCCGAACCCCACCGGGTCTGGCCGACGGTCAGCCAGTCGTCGTGCCTGGAGCCGATCGAGATGCCGAGCGCCAGCCCGGCGGGCACCCAGCCCTTCATGATCAGCTTCGTGAAATCCTGCCCCGACAGGTCGGAGGTGAACGGCTGCCTCGTGCCCGGCCCCCGGGGCCCGCCGTGCCAGGCCGACACGGGGGGGACGCCGGGCGCGCGGATGGCGGTGCCGATGGCCTTGAACTCCAGCCCCCCGGCCGGGAACCCGCCGATGGTCAGGCGGACGCCGACCACGCCGTGCCCGCCGAGCGCGGCGCACTCGGTGGTCATCCGGTCGAGGGCCTTGTGCCGCGCCTCGTACATGGTCCGCACCAGCGGGGCGAACGACCCGAAACCGCCCTGCGAGGACACCTGGGTCTGGGTCCTGGCCGGCATGCCCCACTGCCCGTACCCGCCCCAGGCCCCCGGGCAGTTGTACCCGCCGACGTAGCCCACGTTGTAGACGGCGGCGCCGAGGACCTGCCCGACGGGTTCGAAGCCCACGCTGCGGATGGCCGCGAACTCATCCGACGTCAGCGCGGATCCCCACGTGCCGCTGCGCCGGATCTCCTCCATCCGGGCCTTGGCCGCGGGGGGAAGTTCTTCGCTCACGCCTCTAGCCTAATATCGCGGCCGGGATCCTAGCCCTTCGCGTCCCACTCCTCGTTCCTGCGCTCCACCGTCTCGAGCGCGCGTTCCGCTTCCTCCCGGGTCGCGTACGGGCCGAGGCGGTCCTTGCCCGGGGTGGGTCCGTCGTCGTCTTCCACGGTGTGGGTCTTGAGGCTGTACCACCACCGCTTTCCCTGTTCGCTGTCCATGCCCATTAGACTCGCAAAGCATGGCGACAGTGCTTCACCCGGGCCGGCTTTCACCGACCCGCCAGGTTCCGGCGGACATCCCGCGCCCCGAGTACGTGGGCAGGAAGCACCCGAGGACCGGGGAGCCTGACGTCAAGACCCCCGAGATCATCGCGCGGATGCGCGTGGCGTGCACGCTGGCCGCCCAGGCGCTGGCTCTTGTCGGCGAGGCCGTGGCGCCCGGGGTCACGACCGACTACCTGGACCAGGTAGGGCACGACTTCCTGGTCAGCCACGGCGCGTACCCGAGCACGCTCGGGTACCGCGGCTACCCGAAGTCGCTGTGCACCTCGCTGAACGAGGTGATCTGCCACGGGATCCCCGACGACACGGTGATCAACGACGGCGACATCGTCAACGTCGACATCACCGCCTACATCGGCGGCGTGCACGGCGACACCAACGCCACCTTCTGCGCCGGTAACGTCGACGAGGAGTCGCGGCTGCTGGTCGAGCGCACGCACGAGGCGATGATGCGCGGCATCCGCGCGGTGGCGCCCGGCCGCCCGCTGAACGCCATCGGCCGGGTGATCGAGTCGTACGCTCGGCGGTTCGGCTACGGGGTAGTGCGGGACTTCACCGGGCACGGCATCGGCCGGACGTTCCACTCGGGCCTGATCGTGCCGCACTACGACGACCCCGACAACGACGTGATGATGGAACCGTGGATGACGTTCACCATCGAGCCGATGCTCACCCTCGGCACGATCGAGTACGACATCTGGCGTGACGGCTGGACCGCGGTGACCAAGGACCGGAAGCGGACCGCGCAGTTCGAGCACACGATCCTCGTCACCGAGGACGGCTACGAGATCCTGACCCTGCCGTAATGGGCTGTGGTCGTGGGTGAGTTTGCCCTTGACGCGGACACCCGGGTCTGGCCTTCTTCCGGTTCGGGTTCCGGTTCGGGTTCCGGTTCGGGTTCGAGTTCGGGTTCCGGGGAGTTTGCGGCGACGGTGACCGGCCGGTGGGGCGGG
>Ga0187816_10000289_pt1 | contig 14672 bp, 17 predicted proteins | sample NC_wetland_sal_i_16_FD_132960 | JGI IMG/M metagenome (GOLD analysis project Ga0187816, IMG submission 132960) | Wetland sediment microbial communities from Neuse River Estuary, North Carolina, USA - SO4_1 | ecosystem: Environmental > Aquatic > Freshwater > Wetlands > Sediment | place: USA... | reverse complement strand
AGGCTGCCCACCACGATATCGTCCCTCGATGCGACGTCGTGCTCAAGATCAAGCCCGAAATAGTTACCCGTCGCGTCGCTGATCAGTTCCGGATGAACTCCTCCAAATACGCCGTCGGGTCCGGCATAACGGAAAAAGAATGCAAACTGCTCAGCCTGGACGTCGACACGCAGCGCGTGTTCGTTCGGGGGAGCCAGATACATCGCTGCCCACGCTTTGGATCCCACAAACGTGAGGCTAAGAATCTCGAGTCCCACAATGATAATTCCAAATGCAACTACTGGCTTGTGGCCGCCCGGCCAATTCTTGATCTTTCCCTTTCGACCACCGAATGCCCAGACAAATCCCGCCAGAATCAACTGGGAGGAAATGAAGAGAACGCCGGTTCCCACCATTGTTTCGTCCAACTGGCGGTCCACACTTGGACCGGTCGTCGAAATCGTCGGAGGCGGCCACCAAGTGTGCGCGATGATGGGATAGACCGAAACGAGAGTGATGATCACTAAGAGGACACAAAATACCTTGCCCATCTGAATCACCTCCGCCAGGCTGGAAAACCCTCACTCCCACCCGAGAGAGGGGACGCGCCTGAAACCCCATGCGGCTGAACAGCCACCATTTTTCAGTAGCCGTATCCTTCGGCTAGTACGGCAACGCGTGGAACTGGAAATCAGCCTTCGCTTCGCCGCCGCTCACCGTTACTTGCTGCGTCAGCGTACCCATGTGCTCCTGCCACGCCGTAAGTGTGTACTTTCCCGCAGGCACGTTCTTGATCGCGTAGGTGCCGTCATCCCCCGTCACCCCGTAGTGCGAGGTCTTCAACACGACGAAATACCCGTGCATCCACGGATGAATATTGCATTTGACGGGAATGAATTCCGCCTTGTCCCACTTGACGTCGATGGGCGGTGCTCCTGGCGGCTGCGACTTGTTCCATTCTTCATTGAGCTTGGGCATGGGATGGATATTATGGGCCACCGGATCATCCGTGTAGATTTGGAGCGGCTGATTCGCCTCCATTGTCAGAACGTGCGGTAGGTATTCGCAACCCTTTTGATCGAAGCGGACGGGGGTGGATGGTGTCGCTGCGCCCTCGTCGCCGGCTGAAATGTACACCACCACATCCTTCAGGGTGTCGCCAGGACCAGCTTCCACATCCTGCGTCTTGATTGGTGGATTGTGGAGCTTCTGGCAATACGGCTCCTTCGACATGTCAATTGGTCTCATTTTTGGCGGGGTACCGGTAAACGTCGCCTTGCCCGTGATCGTCCCGGAACCTGCGGGACGCGCGCCGGTGACCAGCATCGCAGAACCTGCCAGAATGAGAGTAACAAGCGCAAGCCCGAACTTGATTCGCATGATGTCAACTCCTCTTTACGCCTGCTTCTTTATCCTATGATTTCTCCCAAGCCTCTCGGGGAAAATTACTGCCCGGCAGAGTCCGCCCCGATCGGCTTGATGTCCTTATGAGTCTTCACGTACTCGAGCCACAAATCTCGCGATTGCGATTTCACGTGCGGCTGGAGCGTGCGCAGGAAATGAACCAGGTCCCACGCTTCCTCAGGCTTCAGGTTGTCCACAAACGAGGGCATCGGCGTTCCGTCCAGTCCTGTCATGAAAATCTTGTAGAGGTCCTGATTCGTTTCTCCGCAACGAAACCGAGTCCCATCATGGAAGTTGTACGGGCGGATGGGCAGGCCTTTGTCATCGGTCAATGTAACTGCCGAAGGTCCGTCGCCACGGCCTTCCGGCCCGTGGCATTTCCAGCATTGCAGCTTGTCGAAGGTCTCCCTTCCGCGCAATACGCTCTCGATCGTGGTTGGCGGTTCCGGCGGAATCGCAATCGGCGTCCCTGGCTTCTGCGTTTGCCACTTTGTTGAAAAAGTCTTGATGTACGCAACCAAGTCCACGCGTTCCTGCGGTGTAAGCGGTCTCCACGACGGCATAAATGTGTCCACCACGCCGCGAGTAATCGTGTCGTACAGGTCCTGGTCGGTAGGCAGCGAACCGGTGGGCGTGGAACGCCAGCGGAATAATGCGGTCGTAAAATCGCGCGGCTTCGGATCGATCCACTGCGCATTGTTACCCTCGCCGTTCCCCTCTTCTCCGTGGCAACCCACGCACCACCGGCGATAATCCAGCTTGCCCGCTTCCGCGCGTCCCGTCAGGCCTGCGGCGTGCGCACCCGTATCCTGAGCAACCGCAATGCCCGGGATCGCGAGGGACAAGCCGAGCGCACACAGCATCAAACCGTGCTTCACATTCTTTGACATGGTCATGTGCACCTCGCTCCTTTAAAAGGCAAAATCCGTCGCTAGGAACAGGCTGTTGCTGCCGATGTGGCAGGGCGCCGCTGGGTTAAAGCAAGTGCTTCCAAAGGCTCCCCCTTGATTAGTGATGTCCGTCGATCGGATGTAAGACCACTCCGCTTGGATAGCGAGTCCGGCTCGGCTGAACATGAACGGGTTCCAGCGGCTTGCAAACGTATACGCGTCGAGATTGCTCAGCGAGCCTGGCGCTCCCACAACGCCTTGCTGGGCCATGCGAATCAATTCATACCGGCCAAGCAGCACCCACTGCGGGGATATCACGTACTCGGCTTCGAGGAAGCCGCCATTCCACGAGGTCGATTGGAAGCCCGTGGTATCAGGGATGACGTGCCCCAAATTGCAGGCAGTGACATTGGCGAGGCATAGGCTGTCCCATCCGTGCAGGTACACGCCCTTGAGATTCCAATGCGTGGTGTACCAGAGCCATTCAGCACCGGCACGATAGAATGGCTTGTTCCCCAAGCCATATAGCTGGGTGGTGCCGCCGGTCGTCTGCCAGTACGTCGGAGCGAACCCGTAGTAACCGTAAGCGCCGACCTTCATATAGCCGAGGTTACCGTTACCGATATTGAAGGCCTGCTCAAAGTGGCCGTAATAATCGAGGGTCCGGCCGGCCGGCGTGGAGCAGTTGGTATTAACGGCGGTGCAGCCATACGCTAAATTCACGCCACCATCCAAACTGCTCACGGCAGAGATGGCGTAGCGCGTGTAACTGTTGGCGCTATGCCCCGTCAGCTCTACGCCAGTCTGGTTGTCGCCGATCCCGCCGAATATGTTCGTGTCATTCGCTGGGATAAAGTGGTAGATGTAATAGAACCCGCCATTCCCGGAAAGTGTCCATTCCCGCTTTTCCGACACGGGCAAGTCCAACTCATACTTTCCGACTTTAAGATTGAACCAGCGGCTGCCTCTGATATTGTCAAACCGGACGTAGGCATTCTCAAAATGGAAGGTGGCAGTCGAATCCGACGACGGAAGTACGCTAAAGGAAATGTTATTGAAAAGCGTCCCCGCGAACCACATATCCATTCCGGAGAGATCGAATCCAGCTTGCGTTACCGTCCCTTTTCTTTCCCCGTCCTCCGTAGTACCTGGAGTGACATCAATAGTCTGATTGTTCGCGCTCTCCCGATGCCATTGCGGCGTTATTCGAATGCTCGCCGGGAAGTACGACGCATCTCGCGTGATCGGACTGTCACGCTCGTTCATCAGCTGATACCCGTTGTCCCGGAACACTTGGCCAAAATTCGTAAGCTCCGGCCAAGTAATGTGGCACGCGGAACAAGGCAAGCCATATTTCCGCGCAAATGCAGGAATCGCATTTGCCGGCTTCGGGCTAGGCAGCATCAGTGCCAGAAGGACCAGCAGCGCGGGCACGCCCGCGATCATGCGGTCGGCCCATTTTGGAAGGTAAGGGGTTTTCATCCATGCCTCCTGAATTTCGAGACTCGATGCTCTTTAACTTCGCTTGAAATATTCGCCGCGGCAGGAGTGGCTGTAGCCGCGCGTCTAACATGAAGGCGGAAGTACACTAACGTGGAAAGGGTATTCATCTCCGTTGCGCAAAATACTCTGTTAATGCCATGTTTCAATTATTCTTTGGATAGATTTTTCAGATGGCGATACGCACGCCGCGCCCCCTACAGTAGGAACTAGCCCACCCGTACCTTTCGATATGCCTCCAGCCATCCCTTCCCGCCATTCCACCCGGCTCCTCCTCCGCGTAACTCCCAAGCCGTGAAAAGACTCTAACCATAAGCTGCGTAGCCTCTTGATTTGTGAGAGAATCCCCGCGGTGGCGCGACCGACTAGACCCCAGCTTTCGGTCCGGCCCGGCCGACAGGGTTGTTTCTAACTGGCCATTTGGTTTGCTGCTTGTCGTTGCATAGGCGGATAGCTAGCGGAGCAACGCGGTGTCTGCAACAGCTCACAAGCCGGCACTCACCATGGACTCGGATCCCCTCGCCTATCGTGCCCTGCTCGATTCTCTTCCCTTCCCGATTTGGCTCACCGATCCTTACGGCTCCTGCACTTTCGAAAATCGCGCCGCTCTCGATTTCACCGGGTGCAAACTCGAAGACGTCCTCGGCCACGGCTGGCGCAACCATGTCCACCCCGAGGACGCCGTGCGCTTCGCTCGCGAACGCGTTGCCCCTTCTGCCGCTCGCTCTCAATGGCAAATCGAATTGCGCCTCCGCTGCGCAAACGGCGAGTTCCGATGGTTCCTCGCCACCCTGTTCCCCCTGGCCGATCCCCGTGGATCTTTCCTCGGCTACGCCGCCTGCTCCACCGATATTCACGAGCAAAAATCGCCCGCCGGATCCCTTCCTGCTCCGGGCTTTCAACTCGATGAACCCATGCGGGACCGCTCCCTTCAACCCACCCAATCCGACGAACAGCGCAATCGCGCCGAAGAGCTCGCCCGCGCCAATCAAGCCCTAAAGCAGACCCTCGATATCCTCGCCACCGAAATCGAAATCGATCACGTCCTGGGACACGTCTTGAGTGTCATCACTCAAATTCTCGGCGGCTCCGCCTCCACTCTTTGGCTGAAGGATCGCGAAAGCGAAACCATCGCCCTCCACCTTTTCTATTGCGATGGACGCCTTTTGCCAGGCGCGGAATCCGGCCACCGCCTCGCCGGCGAGAGCGTCAATCTCAACCGGCAGGATTTATTCGCCCTCGCCGTATTCCGCCAAACGAATCCCATCTGGCACGAGGTTGAAACCAGTGCCGCCCTCGACGACGCCGCCCGCGCCTATCTCAAACACCAGGCCGTCATGGGCCTCCTCGGCATTCCGCTGGTCCTCGGCAAAAAAACGATTGGCTCGATTGTCGTCCGCTTTCCCCAACTCCGCCGTTTCGGCTCCGTCGAGCTGGAGCTGGCCCAGGGCCTCGCCCAACAGGCCACTTTGGCCCTGCAGTTGACCCTGCTCGCAGAACAAGGCCGAAAATCCGCCATCACCGAGGAACGCAATCGCATGGCCCGCGAAATCCACGACACTCTCGCGCAGGGCTTCACGGGAATTCTCGTCCAACTCCAGGCCGCCAAGCAGGTCCTCAATGGCGCCAATCCCGACGTCAAAGCGCACCTCGACTCCGCCACTTCCCTCGCCCGTTCCGGCCTCGCCGAAGCGCGCCGCTCCGTTCAAGGCCTGCGCCCCCAATTGCTCCGTGGCGGCGATGTCTCAAGCGCTCTCAAGCGCCTCGTCCGCCAACTTTCCGGCGAATCCTTGATGAGAATCTCGCTCTCGGTTGTGGGTGAACCTCAGCCCATATCCTCCGACGTCGAAACCAATCTCCTGCGCATCGCCCAGGAAGCCCTCACCAACGCCATGAAGCATTCCGGCGGCAACCTGATGAATGTCAAGCTCGACCTCGCCCCTGACGTCATTAAACTAATGATTGAGGACAATGGTGATGGCTTCGATCCACACGTCAGCACTCTCAGCCGCGGCTTCGGCCTCATCAGCATGCAGGAGCGCGCGGACCGCATCGGCGCCGATCTCACCATCCTCACCAAGCCCGGCGCCGGCACCAAATTGCATCTTCTCCTCCACCTAACGCAAAATATGAAGTCCGGAGCCGTCCATTCCTAAGGGAAACCCAATTCGCATCCTCATCGCCGACGATCACCCCATCGTCCGCGAAGGCTTGGTCGCCTCGCTCAATCGCGTCCCGGATATGTCGGTCGTCTGCGAAGCCTCCACGGGAAAAGAAACCATCGACCTCTTCGTGAAATATGTACCCGATGTCGCGCTCGTCGATCTCCGCATGCCGAAAATGGACGGCGTCGAAGCCATCGAAGTCATCTGCGAGCAATTCGCTTCCGCCCGCATCATCATTCTCACCACGTTCGAAGGCGACGAAGACGTTTACCGCGGCCTCCGCGCCGGCGCCCGCGCCTACTTGCTCAAAGACACGCGCCTCGAAGATCTCGTCCAGTGCATCCGCATCGTCCACGACGGCAAGAACTATATTCCCCCCGCCATCGGCGCCAAGCTCGCCGAACGGATGAAAGTCCCCGAGCTGAGCACCCGCGAGCTCGAAGTTCTCCGCCTGATGGCCGGCGGCAAGTCCAACAAGGAAATCGCCGCCGCCCTCTTCGTCAGCGAAGGCACCGTAAAGGGCCACGTCAATCACATCCTCGCCAAACTCGGCGCCAGCGGCCGCACCGAAGCCGCCAGCATCGCCATGAAACGCGGCCTCGTCCGCACCGATTAGGCTTACTTCGTTTCGCCCCGCTCGCAGTTCCTGAAGCCACCCGACCATTCGTCCAACCGGCATCCTAACTTCTTCCCCGGATAGCCCAGCCACTCGTGCCGTCAGCAGCGCCGAAGGTCCGTCCCCTTTCTCTCAGTTCGATTGACTTGCCTCTCCACGCAGCCTAAGATTCCGCCGCCCGTGCTCTGATTTTTACGATTGACGCGAAGGACCACCCAGGAGAATCACGATGTCAGACTGGCAATATGCCCAAGCGGATCGCAGCGACGAACTCGCGCAAATCACCCACTACGCCATGACCAAGCACGATCAGGGCCGGGAAATTGTCTTCCACATCACCGTAAGAGAATTCGTCACTCCCCCCTCCGGCCAGCACTCTCGCTTCTTCGCCGAAGCCGATAAACACGTCAATCAAAAGACCGCCGCCGTCCTCCCCTTCGGCTGGGGCGATTCGCTCCTCAAAGCCCTCTCCGATTGCATGCGCATGATCCGCCAATTCCCTTACGAGGACTGACGCCCCGCGCCCCGCCTTCCCTCCGCTCATTCCTCCCGACGTCATCCTGAGCGCAGCCGCGCGCGTTTCTTCTTTCCCGCCGTAGTTCGGCGGGCACGGGGCGGAGTCGAAGCATCTCTCCTGCACTTAGGCTCGTACCGCAGGCATCGTTCCTCCTCTTGACGCACCCCCCGCGCAATAGTAGCTTCTACTCGATCCGCGAACATGACTCCGTCGTCATGCCGCATCGCAGTCAAAAGGCTCTCTTGAAACTCTCGAAGAAACAGATCAAGCCCGGCCTCGTCGTCATCGAGCTCACCGGACGCGTCTCCATGGGCAACGATTGCCTCGAGATTGACCGCCACGTCGAGGAACACATCCTCCACGACGAAAAGCATCTCATTCTCGACCTCACCGGCGTCCACCACGTCGATAGCGCCGTCATCGGCCAGATCGTAAAATCCCATTCCCGCCTGAAAAAATCCGGCGGTATGCTCCGTCTCGCCGGTGCCACCGGCATGGTCGAAGGCGTCCTCCGCCTCACGAACGTCAACAAAGTCATCGAAATTTTTCCCACCGCCACCGCGGCCTCGGAAAATTTTCCCGCCGAAAATTGATTCCGCCTGTCCGCGCAAAACGCCGCGATTTGTTTCACTGTCAGGTGACTGTGACATTGCGCTGCATTTCTCTGACAGCGGACGGATAACAGCGTCCGTATTTCCCATTTTTCCCCTCGAAATCTCCCTATTTTGGCGCGGGAATGAGCATCGACAATCTGGCGTTGAACTTGCCTGAAGCTTTCCCGGTCGAAATTTCTCCTGCACTTGGAGGCGGATTGCGATGAGGAAGCAACTCGTATGTCTGCTCATCTTTGCGCTTACGTGCCCTCGGATCTGGGCAAACGCTGGCCCTGATCGGAAGCAAATCGCCAGGGTCAAAGAGAAAGTGGCCGCATGCCTGGAACACCACCGCAGTGTTACCATCGAGACCTACGACGATCGGCTTCTCCAGGGCTTTGTTGGCGAAGCCGGAACCGATGACTTCACATTGGTCTATAACGTCAAGTCCAGCACACTGAACTATGCCGACGTCAAGAAGATCAAATGGCCATCGGAAGTATCGAGGCAGGCCAAGATTGCCCTCGAGGTAGCAGTCCTAGTCGGCGCAATGTTCGGATTGGTGGTTTTATTTGGTGGGCTCCGAGGCTAATAGGCCTCTTCGCTCTCAACTTCGATTTGACTCGATTCTAGGGGGTTGGTGCTGTCTAGCAGTCCTCCCATAAATGGTTTTCGTCACGGCACGGCTTCAGCCGTGCTGAAAAGTTTCGCAGATTCAGGGGTTTTAACCCCTGAGGTCCAAGTGCCGATTGATCGTCGCAATTGTGAGATAGGTTGCCTCTGTTGATATCCCACTTTCTTGGCTCCCCACCAAGCGCCAGAGGCGCGACACAAGTTAGCCCAGCCCGCCGTTTTCTGGAGGGCTGGGTACCAATTCGCCGTGATTTCGAGCGCCGTAGGTGCGCCACCCTTATTCCAAAACCCTAACGAACACCCGGGATGTCAACAGTGCCAGATAGGTCATAGCCAATTTCACTTGGAGGCCGAGCCGAATAGCCGGCAATTACTCACTTAGCGGAATTTGAGCCAGCTCATAGGGGCTCCGACAACCTCCTTGTGTCCTCCGTCACAACCAATCGTCACCTCCGTCACATCCCCTTTCCGCCAAATGCTTGACAATAATGCCGGGGAGAGAGATGGGAGGCGAAAGCTAATGGTCCGCCAAGACTTCCTTTTCCTTGTGCTGCTGCTGACAGTTCTGTACCTTGCCCAGTGGGGAGCGGGGCACTGGAAGCACTGAATGTCTTTTCATGCCACCAGCGCACACAACACGTAGGCGGTGCAAAACACCATGAAAATACGAGGCGGGAAAATTCGAATCATTGTATTCCTCTGCTTGGGGTTCGCGCTCATCTTTATCCAGCCGTCTCCTAAATGGCTGCCGTGGAAGGGCGGGGAGCTCATCCCTGCCGTCTCGGGTGCCTCTGACCGGGCGCCGTCTCCTTACGCGTCGCCCTTTCACCGAGGACCACTATCTGCCGATGACCTCATTTCAAGCGCAGCCGCAGCGCAGAATCGAGCGCCGTCACATCAGCAATATGACCAGTTGATCCGTTCGCTGGAGGGTCCCGATCTCTTCCGCGCCTACTGCGCATCCTGCCACGGTGTGGACGGAAGAGGCCACGGCCCGGTAGCGCCCGCCTTGAAAGCGACAGTCCCTGACCTCACGCTGATTTCGAAGAACAACAAGGGGGAGTTCCCGGTCGCGCGCGTTCGCAGGATTCTCCAGGGCGAAGGTATGATCGTTTCGCACGGCTCACGAGAAATGCCCGTGTGGGGCCCCATTTTTCACCAAGTTGAAGAAGACGTGGACCGCGGAAATGTGCGCGTCGAAAATCTCGTGAAGTACCTGGAATCGATCCAGACCATCCAATCAGCTCAAAATGAACCGGCCAAGAACGCTCCGCCTGAAGCTGCCCCCTCAGGCGCGCAGCTCTACAAGAAATATTGCGCCGCCTGTCACGGAAACGACCTGAAGGGCAATGGCCCCGCCCCCTACCCTTTCAAGGACATGACACCCGACCTGACCATGCTGGCCAAGAGTCACGGTGGCAAATTCCCGGACGAGTTTGTCACTCAGGTGCTGCGATTCGGCGTCGTTTTGCCCGATCATGGCCCGCCGGAAATGCCCCCTTGGGGGACGGATTTCAAAGTTAGTGACCGATTGAATGAGGCCCAAGTAACGCAGCGGATCACAAATCTAAAAGACTATATTAAGTCTCTTCAGGCAAAATAGCGCAGCGACCGGCAAACCTTAATATTGGCGGTCTCAAGACGGATCGCCAATCCCGAAAAGCATCAAAATCCTCTCTCTATTTCAACTTTATCTCGTTTGAAACCCCATCCTTGACCACGAACTCAAAGTCAACCTTGACGCGCCAAATTGCCTCATTATTGCGCTCCAACACTGTCCCAATGTGGCGCACCCGACTCCGATTTCCTGAATCCGTCCCCCTGAATTCCCTTTCCAACTTTCGTTTAGTACCTGCTGGTATCCGCGTACTATAGGCACACGGCACCTCCGTTCTGTAAAGTGGGCTCGCACACATAAGCATGTCGCGGAGGATGGAAATGGCCACAGCCGTCCAGGCCCCGAACGCCTCTCGGGTGTCCTTTGAGAAAGATTCGCACAGCAAGCACGAGCCTCAGAAAAACGGCCGCCGCAGAGAACGTCTGAAACTCCGCCTGCCGCTCCAGGTCCGCCCCTTCGATGCGCGTTTTATAGACATTGAGGACATCGGCGAAGTCGTCGATTTCACTCGCGACGGCCTCTATTTCGTCACCTGTATGCCGCACTATTTGCTGGGGATGCGCCTGATCGTCACTTTCCCATTCGGTGAGAAAGCTTCCGCGCACCATCGATTCCTTGGCTCAGTTGTGCGTTTGGAAGACCGCCCCGATGGCACCCGCGGGATCGCTGTTCGCTTCATTGTCTGAACTGCGTCCGGGAATAGTCTCGATTCATGGTTTGCCTTTGGGCAAAGCACCGGGGATTGCTCTTGTAAGGCCTCTAAATCACCAGCGACAATAGCGATAGAAGTTTCCAAGAGCTCGCTGCTCAAGTGCGGTCGTATTCAAATTTCAGGCGGGCAAGCTAGGAATAAACGATGCATGAACACGGGCAGAAAAAACACACGCATGCCGGATCGGGCGCTCAGAATTCCTCAGTAAAAGAGGCCGAGCGCCGCGGCACCGAACGCCACACGTTCACGGCTGGCGTGGATGTCATCGAACTGAACTCGGGCGCGCGGTTTTCCACCCGCACCACGGATCTCGGGCCCGGTGGCTGTTTCGTCGACACCACCAATCCTTTTCCCGTGGGCTCCAGACTTCGCCTGAAACTCAACAAAGGGAAGTCAGTGTTTGAAACGGCCGGCACTGTCGTGTATTCGCAGAATGGTCTCGGAATGGGCGTCTCTTTCGACGGATTGGATTCCGCTCAGCAGGGGGCGCTGGCAGGGTGGCTTTCCGAGGTGACCGGGGAACCTATTGTCGCGCATGCTCCCAGTCACGTCCCCAAGCGCGCCTCCGACTTCCAGCATCACGCTGAATCACCTGCCCTCGTCCGGCTGGTGCGATTGCTCATTGGAAAGGGCCTCCTTACGGAAGCGGAGGGCTCGTCTATATTGATCAATCCAGTTCTCTAAATTCTCGCTCCAAGCTTGGAGCATCTCTCTCTTGCTTTCCGTAGCCCCATTGTCGTCGTTGGGCTTGCCGGCAAAGTAACTGTCAAGATGTCGAACTCTCCTTTGTCCCCTCTCGCTGCGTCTGCTCAGGCCAAGAACATCCCGAACTGGGAAGTGCTCGTGGTCATAAGCAGAAGTCCCATGAAGGCAATAGATTGCAGCTCTAGTTTTAGTACGGATTTACTACTCCCGATAGGCATCAATTTCCCGTACTAGGAAATTTTTCCACGATTCATCCCAGTTTTTCACGCCTCCTATCGGCCTAACCTTCGTGTTTTCAATCAAATTCAATTCCCCTACCCCTGGCACCCCTCGTGCATCCAAAGCAGTAGAGGTGACCCATGGGAGAACGCAGAAAGGCTCGGCGCTACGAAGTTTACCTCCCGGTTCAGGTCTGTCTCTCCAAGCAGCGCCCCGCGGAGTTCCATACGGGTCAGCTTCGGGATGTCTCCCGCTCGGGCATCTTTTTCCATTCCCATGTTCCCATCGCCGCTGGTGCGGGCGTGGAATTGACGTTCTCTCTTCCCGGCGAGCGCGACCGCGGTATGTCCGTCCTGGTTCGCGCTAGCGCAAAGGCCATCCGCGTTTCCGAACTCTCTGGCGAAGTCACTCCCCTCTACGCTGTCGCCGCCTCAATCGACCGCATAGACTTCGTCCGGCCAGTCGTTTCAAGCGCCGCCTAATCGCTTTTCGCGTCGTTTTCGCAGTTTCGCTCCTCCATCTGCCTCCTCCTTCTGCCTCCTAACCGCTCCTCTCACCCCCGCAGCTATTCTCATATGCTCCGCTTTCTGGCTAGAATTGCTATCATGTCGAAGCATCTAAGCAGCCATGGCCGCTGAACCCGATTCAGATAATGTTGTCCCGCATGTACTTGCGCTCGAGCGCGAAATCCTCCGCTCGCTTTGCATTTCGCCTGATCCCGCCCTTCCGCGCCAGGCCATTCTGCGTGCTCTTTCCTCCCACACCTGGCATGACCCTGACCATCGCGTCGTTTACGAAGCTCTTCGCCGCGCCCCCCCCAGCCCACCCTCCGCCATCCGTAGCCATTTGCCCGCCGCAGCTACGCGCATGGGCTTTCCCGACGTAGATTGGCAGCCCTATTTGAAACCCGGTGAAACGCTGAACCCGGCCGAAATCGAAGCCCTCATGCGGGCCTTGCTCCCCCCATCCGCCTCAGGCTCACAATGACCATGAATCCGCGCACCCTTCGCTGGTTCACTCTCGCCGACGTCAACCTCTTGCCCATCTTCGTCCTGTGCTTTATCTGGCAGCTCCAATTCACGGCTCGCTGGACGTGGCTTCTTCTGCTCGCCTGGATTCTCGCCAGTTTTCTCCTCCATCGCGACACGCCCAAAACTCTCGGCTGGCGCGCCGATAACCTCCTCCCCGCCACAAAGCAAGCGGTCACCATCTTCGGCGCGATGTCCGCCGGGCTCGTCCTCATCGGCCTCGTCCTTGGCGCTCCGCGCCAGCTCCCCGAGCACCTGATCCACTGGAGCCGCCTCGAAGGCTATTTTGCCTTCTGCGTACTCCAGCAGGTCGCGCTCAATTCCCTGTTCCAGAATCGCATGCTGGCTTTCGTTCAAAGTGCGCGAATTGCTTCGATCGCCTCTGTCGCGACGAGCGAGTGGCTGGCCTCCATTCTCACCGGAGTCATCTTCGCCGCGTGCCATTGGCCCAACCCAGTTCTCGTTCCTCTCACCTTCATCGGCGGCACCGCCATGGCCTGGATGTTCGCCCGCCAGCGCAACATCATCCCCTTAGCCATCGGTCAAGCAATTCTCGGCTCGCTCATCTTCTGGGCCTTCCCAGTCGCATGGCATCACCATCTCCGCGTCGGCCCCGGCTACTACCATTGGCCTCACTAGCCGGCACTGAACGGCCGCGACACACCTCCGCGTTTACCCATACGAGTAGTACTCCTCGCCCATTTTCACCGCACGCACGTTGAAGGATTATGCTTGATAGGTTGCGCCAGAATTGGACGTCGCCAACGGGAGCCCGCCGTGAGCCGCATCTGGGATGCGCTGAAGGAAGCCGAAAAGGATAAAGCCCGAGCAAATCCGCGCGCCCGCGCAGGGCATCCCTTAAAAGACGGCGCGGATCGCCGCAAAAGCACGCGCTGGAACCAACCCGTCCCCGTCCTCGTCTACGGCTCGGACGCGGAAAAGCAGCCCTTCCACGAAGAAACCGAAACTCTCGACATCAACGAAGATGGCTGCGCGTTCCCGCTCGAAACCCCCGTCGTTCGCGGCCAGGCTCTCTTCCTCACCAACACGCGCAATCAAGCCGAACGCGAATGCCGCATCGTGCACATCGGCAAACGCCTCCACGGCAAATGCCGCGTGGGCGTCAATTTTCTCCGCCCCGGCACCAATCCCGAACTCCCCGGCCACTCCCCCGACTTCTGGCAAGAATCCTGACCGCCCGCTGATCCGGCCGCCTCGGCGTATCCGTCACATCGTCACGCTCGCCTCTACGCCGGCACCAGCTCATAGGATGACGTGAGCTGAATGGCATTATGCAGCGTGCGATACAACGGGCAATTCATCGCGTAAAGTCCATGCACGCGCTCGACCGTCGCCCGCGACGCTTCAGGCGCCACCACCCGCATGGCCACATGAATCCGCCGGATCACCAGCACGTTGTCCTCTGTCTCCACTTCGCCCGTCACGTCCGCCGTCAGCCGCCCATTGCTCGCATCGATTTGACGCGCTTCCAGCGCGCCTCCAAATGTCCCCATCATTCAACCGGCAGTCCCGGCGATCACATAATCAATCGTCGCCGCGTGCGATTCCGTCAGCTTCGACGGATCCACCTTGTAATGTTTCGCAATCCCGCCATGCACGCTGAAAATCACCGGCTGCGCCTCGCCCGGCAAATGCGCGATCCGCACCGGCCCCACCTTCCTCTCAATCTTCACCTTCGACGTGTAAACCACTTCGCCCATATTCCCCTCCCCCTTCGCTCGCCGGCGCCCGCTCCCGTGGCGCCCAAGCCGGCCGCACAAGTTGGTGATGATTTCTCGCCGCTCAAAGATTCAGATGAGAGTATTTTGAAGCGGCCACTTCGCGAGCGCGATCAAAAATCTTCTGCGGAGTCTTCCCGCGCGGGTTCGTCCAGCGCCCGGGAATCTCGAGCCCGCACTTCGGGCAGCATCCATTTTTCAGCCGGTTCTGCTGCACATCGTGCCACGACCGCCGAATCAGCAGCGTCCCGCACGAAGGGCACGAAGTGTGCGCCGCGTCGCTGAAAATATTTCCCTCGTACACGTAATGCAGCCCCACGTCGAGCGCAATCGCGCGCGCCCGGTCGAGCGTCT
>Ga0187816_10000288_pt1 | contig 14677 bp, 8 predicted proteins | sample NC_wetland_sal_i_16_FD_132960 | JGI IMG/M metagenome (GOLD analysis project Ga0187816, IMG submission 132960) | Wetland sediment microbial communities from Neuse River Estuary, North Carolina, USA - SO4_1 | ecosystem: Environmental > Aquatic > Freshwater > Wetlands > Sediment | place: USA: North... | reverse complement strand
GGAGTTTCAGAATTACACAAGTATGACGACAGGGCTGGCAAACGACATCGTCTACGGCGTTGCTATTCAGGGTGAATTTGTCTGGGTAGCGACGACCGCCGGCGTCAATCGCTTGAATACTCGCACGGGAGAATGGTCGATCTTCAGCGAAAGAACGGCGCCGATGCATGAACCATGGTCCTACGGCATTGCGGTAAGCGACCAGAAAGTCTACGTCGCCGTGTGGGGCGGCGGAGTATTGGAGTACGACATCGCGGGCGGCTACTGGAAGCCCTACAACGATCCCGACGGCGAGATGGAGCTTGTGCTCTTCAAGAATCAAGGCTTGATCCATGACATCGTCAGCGGAGTTTCCTACAACCACGACACAAAAATGTTTTGGGCCTCCACCTATTTCGGCATGAGCGGATACGACGGGCACAACTGGTACAACTACCTCTCGACCGACAGCGGCCTGGCATCCGATTTCATCAATGCCACGCAGACCCGCGGCGACGACGTCTGGGCCTGCACCGACAAAGGACTGAGTTATCTCAATTTCAAAACAAACACCTGGGTCACGTATCGGCCCAACAAGGAAACCGGAAAAGGTGAAATTGTAATTACCGGCCCAGACAAAAAAGTGACGAAGGTCGACACGCCAACTTCCCTCGCTCACAACTACATCCTGAACATGGCGTTTCAAGGTGAAGACATTTGGGTGGCCACGGCCGCGGGGCTGAGCCACGGTATGCATGAATCCCACAAGGAAGGTAAAACTAATGAGCAAGCAAGAGCTAGTCGTTGAAACTGCCGAACCGATCGAAGACGCCGCCTCGCTGGTCCAAAAAAAGGCCATCGAAGCGCCGTCGGTCTTGAACGAGGCACATAAATATCCAAAGCCGTCCTCCTTCTCTCGGGGAATGCGCATTGATATCAAGGGCATCACCATTCTGCTGATTTCCGGCACAGCCAGCATCGATGAAAAAGGCGTCTCGGTCCATATTGGCGATTTCCGCGCCCAGACGTTGCGCACCTATCACAACATCACGGGCTTGCTTGCCGCAGAAGGCGCCACTTGGAAGGATGTCGTCCGAACCACCTGCTATCTACGCGATATCGAGCGCGATTACGACCTGTTTAATCAAATTCGCACACAGTTTTTCAAGGAGCAGGGCTTGGACCCGTTGCCCGCATCCACTGGCATCCAGGCGATTCTCTGCCGTCCGGAATTGCTCATCGAGATGGAAGCCATGGCCATTTTCCCAACCGATCGCACGGCCTAAGCCGAAGAGAACTTATGCGGTCGCGTAGTGCGCTGTTTCTTCCTGGCTCTCCATCGGGAGAGAAGCTAGGAGAAAGAAGGGTTCCATGAGCATTGCAGGGAACGTGGGATTGAGTGACTTACCCAGGATATGTCCACTCATCAGCCGACGAGTGCAATCGTCTCCGGGCGGCACGGAAACACGCATTGTGGCCGTGGGAGCGGTGCGATTCGGGGACGTTCGCCCCGTCGTCATCGCCGGCCCTTGCGCCGTCGAAAGCCGCGAGCAGACGCTTGCCGTCGCACGGGCCGTGAAGGCCGCGGGCGCGGACATGCTTCGTGGTGGCGCGTTCAAACCGCGCACTTCGCCACATGATTTCCAGGGACTCGGCGTGGAGGGGCTGCAGATTCTGCGTGAAGCCAGCCGCGAAACAGGCTTGCCAGTCGTCACGGAAGTAATGGATCCACGCCTGGTGGAAACCGTGTCTGAGTACGCTGACATGCTTCAGATCGGTTCGCGCAATATGCAGAATTATCCGCTGCTCATTGAGGCAGGAAAGTCCGGCAAGCCCGTCCTATTGAAGCGTGGCATGGCTGCCAGCCTTTGTGAATGGCTCGGAGCCGCGGAGTATGTGGCGAAAGAGGGAAACTTGGAAATCGTGCTCTGCGAGCGCGGAATTAAGGCCTTCCCCGCTGGTGAATATTCGCGCAACGTTCTGGACCTGAACGTGATCCCGGCGGTGAAGAACGAGACATTTCTTCCCGTCATCGTGGACCCCAGCCACGCAACGGGCGTTGCCAGTATGGTGGAAACAGCCAGTTGCGCCGCAATTGAATTCGGCAGCCACGGATTGATCATCGAGGTGGCCTGCGATCACGCGGGCGCCGCGAAGCCAAAATGTGATGCGGCCCAGGCCATTAATCCTGCCACGCTGAGAAAGATTGTCAACTTCATAGAGACGCGCACGGAACACACCGCGTTGAGGAAAGCCCATGCTGTCTAGAGGAAATCTTGTCGGCCGGATTCTTTGTGCGGGGTTGTTCGGTTCATTTTTGTGGCTTGTCGACATACCCACACAAGCTCAGTCCCCCGATCCGGCAAAAGCCGACAGCCAGACGCCTACGGCGAATCAGCGTTACGCAAATATGCCGGAAGATGCCGTCCCCTATCGAAAGTTTACCAAGCCCTACAAGGAGTGGTACCTGACCGATGACACGCTCGCCTACTACGGCGCCGCACGCGAGCGGGTCTCGAAGGAAATGGATGAGTCTGAGACCGTAAACATCGGCTTCCTTGGCCCCATCCAAAACAATCCGGAATCGCCCTATGGACTTGCCATGCTCCATGGCGCTCAGCTCGCCATTGAGCAGGCAAACGTCAAAGGTGGATATCGGGCCGCGGGGTCAACGCACGCGAAGCTTTACGAACTGAAAGTACACCCGGACTCGGCGCAGTGGGGAGCATCTTCCACGGAAGCCGTCAAGATGGTCTTCGACGAGCACGTGGTGGGTATCCTGGGGTCTGTCGATGCGGCGTCCACGCACATCATGCTCCGCGTAAGCCTGAAGCTGGAGTTTCCCATCATGGATACCGCAACAACCGATCCGACCGTAACTGAAACGCGTATTCCCTGGCTGATTCACGATTTTCCGGACGACCGCCAGCAGGGGTACGCTCTTGCCGAGGTCGTTTTCAAGGAGCGCAAGCTCAAGAGAATTGGCGTGATCCGTACGCAAAGCCGCTATGCCCGGATGGGCGTGCAGAAGTTTTTTGATGAAGCCAAGCGGCTTGGTCATGTGCCTGTTCTGGAAGTGAAGTTTGAACGCGGCGACCAGGATTTCTCCCAGCAATTGCGCATGCTACAAAATGCTCACGTCGATGGTGTGGTCATCTGGGGCGAGGTTCCGGAGGCTGCACAAATCCTGAAGCAAATGCGCGCCATGGGAATGAAGCAGGCGGTGTTTGGCCCCAGCCGTTTGTGTTACACACAGATCATTGACGCCGCTGGGCCAGCCGCTGAAGGCTTGGTGACCACCGCAGCGATGGACCCAAGCCGGAGCGATGCGCAGTGGCTGAAATTTAAAAAAGATTATCGCGCCAAGTTCAACGAAGAGCCGGATGCCTATGCAGCCTACGCTTACGATGGGATGACCATCCTGATTTTAGCCGTCGAAAAGGCTGGGCTGAATCGCGGAAAAATCATGGATGCCCTTAGAGACCATCAGGGGCAGGAATATGAAGGTGTGGCGGGCGACGTAATGTTTGACCACACTTTGAATAACATCGCGCCAATCACCATGGCACGTGTGGAAGGCGGCAAATTTGTGTATTCGCCGCCCAAAGCGCAGACAGCGGCCTCGGCCAAAGAGGCTGCAGGCGAGCGTTGATGTGCCCGCAGCTCAAATCTCGGACGATGGAGAAACACACCCTCAATTGTGCGTTTGCTATCCCGGGATTGAAATGCCCGCGGTGGCTCCTTTTGTTGGCCGCTAGTTTCGCCGCTTGCTCTTCTATCAGGGCGCAGTCTGACTCCGTCGCGACCAAGCCCTATGCCACTCTCGATCGCCAAAGTGTCTCTTACCAGGGCCCAACTCGCGCAATTGAGAAAGATATACCAGATGGGGCAGCGGTCATCGGCATGATTCTTCCATTGCGGGGACCGCAGGAATCGGAGGGCAAGGCGCTCCTCGCAGCCGCACAACTGGCGCTGGAAGCAGAGCAGTTACTCGGACCTCTCCCGGATGGCCGCCGGCTGGTCCTGGTTGTGCGCGACGAAAGTGGTCCGTGGGGTCAGGCCAGCAGTGAGATCTTGAAATTGATCGAGCAGGATCACGCGCTTGTGCTTCTCACTTCCGCAAACGGAAACTCCGCCCATCTGGCGGAACAAATCGCGAACAAGATCAGCATCCCGATCTTAACTCTCTCAAGCGATCCGACAACTACGCAGGCCAATGTTCCCTGGCTCTTCCGGCTCGGCCCAAGCGATACCGACCAAGCCTATGCTTTCTGCCAGCGCATTTATACTCACCTTGGACTCCGGAAGGTCCTGCTCATCGTGCAAAAGGACCATGACGGCAGCGTCGGTGGCGCTGAATTCGAAAAGGCCGCGAGAAACCTCAAGGTTGTTCCACCCATCCGCTTGGAGATTTCCGATTCAGCGTCGAATCTTGAACCTGTCGGCGAGATGCTTCAAACCGAGGGCCTTGATGCAATCGTAGTTTGGACCGACGCTCCCCTCGCAGACAAACTGCTTCCCCTCATCCACCAAGGCCAGCCGTCTACTCCTGTCTTCCTCTGCCGCAAAGCCGCACAGCTGAGCACCGAGAGCGGGAGTGACAGTGGCAACGCTGCGCTCGTTTCTGCCCGAGAACCTCAGAGCTCCGGGGTGCACTTTACTGTACGTTCGTTGCAGCAGAGGCAAGAAGCCGGGCAGGCTAAGTTTCAGCAGCTTTATCTTGCTCAGACGGGGACGACAGCAGGCATTGCCGCCACCGAAGTATACGAGGCTGTGCATGTGATTGCGGCCGCACTCCGCAGCGCCGGAGCCAGCCGAGCCTTGCTGCGGGATTATTTCGCGAACACGGGAAAGTCCGGCAATACTACGGGAATCATCTCCTTTGACCCAGCCGGCAACAGCGTGCAAGAGTTCGCGATCGTCAAGCTCCGCACCTCGGCCGGCCAATGACGGCCCGGTCGTTCAACAGAAGAACTACACTCACGAGTCTTTGAGCTTCCGGTAGCGGCGAATCACTGCATTCGTCGAGCTGTCGTGCTTGAGCGGCGGCTCCGTCTTGTTCTCCAGTTCCGGAATGATGCGCTGCGCCAGCACTTTGCCCAATTCGACTCCCCACTGGTCGAAGGAATCGATGTGCCAGATGGTGCCTTGTGTGAATACCGCGTGTTCATAGAGGGCGACCAGCTTGCCCAGAGCCTCCGGCGTCAATCGCTCCAGAAGAATCGTGTTAGACGGACGATTCCCTTCAAAAACGCGATGAGGCACTAGCCAATCCGGCGTGCCTTCGGCCTTCACCTGCGCCGGCGTCTTTCCGAACGCAAGCGCTTCGCTCTGTGCGCAGACGTTCGCCACGAGCATGTCATGGTGGCGCCCAAGGGGATTGAGTGTTTTGGCAAAGGCGATGAAATCGCATGGAATAAGTCGAGTGCCCTGATGAATCAATTGATAGAACGAATGCTGCCCGTTGGTGCCCGGTTCACCCCAGTAGATCGGACCCGTCTCGTAGTTGACCTTGGTTCCATCCAAGGTCACGTGCTTGCCGTTGCTCTCCATCGTCAATTGCTGTAGATAGGCGGGAAAACGCTTCAGATACTGCTCATACGGCAAGACCGCAACCGTTTGCGCGCCGAAGAAGTCGTTGTACCAAAGATTGAGTAGTCCCAACAACACAGGGATATTGCGTTCCAGGGGAGTTGTGCGGAAGTGTTCATCCATCTGATGGAAACCGTTCAGCATGGCCCGGAAATTATCGGGACCGATGGCAAGCATCGTGGAAAGGCCGATCGCGGAGTCCATCGAATAGCGGCCGCCGACCCAGTCCCAGAATCCAAACATGTTCGCGGTATCGATGCCGAACTTAGCCACTTCCGCAGCGTTTGTGGAGACAGCGACAAAATGTTTTGCCACGGCCTTTTCGTCACCACCGAGGCCTTTAAGGACCCAGTCGCGAGCGGTATGCGCGTTGGTCATGGTCTCGAGTGTGGTGAACGTTTTTGAAGAAATGATGAAGAGTGTTTCCGCAGGGTCGAGGTCAACCACTGCTTCGGCAAAGTCCGTGCCATCTATGTTGGAAACAAAGCGAAACGTCATGCCGCGTTCGCTATAGTGCTTGAGGGCTTCGTACGCCATCACCGGACCCAGGTCGGACCCACCGATCCCGACATTGATCACGTTGCGAATGCGTTTTCCCGTGTGCCCTTTCCAGGCTCCGCTCCGCACGCGATTGCAGAAGTCGGTCATCTTGTCTAGAACCGCATGGACCTCCGGCACGACGTTCTTGCCATCGACAACGATTGAGGCATCTTTTGGCGCTCGCAGGGCAACATGAAGCACGGCTCGGTTTTCAGTGATGTTGATCTTCTCGCCGCGAAACATGGCTTCCGTGCGGGCCTGCAATCCCGATTCCCGCGCAAGATCGAGGAGCAGCTTAATCGTCTTCTCCGTAATCAGATTCTTGGAATAATCGAAGTAAATCCCCAATGCATCCACAGTGAACCGATCACCACGCTTGGGATCGTCCTCGAAGAGCTTTCGCAGATGCGTCTGCTGAATCTTCTTATAGTGCTCTTTCAGAGCGATCCAAGCCTTCCGCTTTGTGAGCGGTTTGATGGATGAAGCTTTTTTGATGCGTTTCGTACGTGCTGCCATGATCAAGCTCCTTTGGAGTTTTCGAATTTATCGGGATCGAGTCTTCGGGGCGGGCTTGGAGTTTTGACCACCCTCTCCGCTCCACAGTCGGAAGCCTCCGAGAAAGGCGTTGCGGTTATTTCCAGCCCGGCAGCGCGGCGGCAATTCCTTCAGCTTCTTCACATTCCCTCCGCCGAGAACAATTTCATCCGGTTCCATAGCCTCCGACAACTTCTTCACAACGTCCGCCACATGCTTGCGCCACTTCTTTTTGCCCCGCTTTTCCAGGCTGCGGCGTCCAACGTAGTCCTCGTATGTTCCCTTTTTGTAAGGAAGGTGTGCAAGCTCCATGGGTTCCACGATGCCATCCACGACGAAGGCTGTTCCCAAGCCCGTGCCCAAACCAAGAAATAACATTCGACCTTTCCTGTAACTTCCCAGCGCCTGCATTGCCGCATCATTCAGCACTTTGACCGGACACCCAAAAGCGCGTTCAAATTTGAATCCCACCCAACCTTTGCCCAGGTTGTGAGGCTCCATGATCGGCCGATTGCGCAACACTGGTCCTGGATAACCAATCGAGACAGCATCGTACTTCCAGTCCTTCGTTGTTTCCTTGACGCGTTCAACCATTTCGTCGGGTGTGAGGTCCGGGCCAGATTCGAATTTTCGCGGGGTGTCCTCGCCGCTGACAAGTACCTTGACGTTCGTTCCTCCAACATCGATCACCAGTACTTTCATCTCCAAGCCTCTCCTTCGGTAGAACCTTCCGGAGTCAAGCGGCGGCGCACCGCCCCAAAGAGTGTACCCAAAACTAGCCCCTCTCGGCTCCCACCAAACTGTAAAAAACAGAGGGACAGAGGGTGCTCGCATCAAAAAAGCGGATGCGGCAGATTTCTTCCTTGGTTTACCCGCATGAAAAGGGGGCGCGAAGCAGCCTGTTTTCCCAAAACCAGCTTATTCAAAGTCTTGCACAGGGTTTTTTGAAACATCTGCTTGACACAACCGCCATTGAGAAGTAATTTTCCCCAATGTTTTTTCCAGGTATCAACGCTTGGTCCTTGCCGTTGGGAAATTGTCAGACCAGGGGTCTGAAGATCGCCATCTCCTGCTTTACTTGTGTTTTCGGGATGGACGTGCTTCCCGGCGCATGAGGAGGACGGCGCTTCGTTCTCTTTTCTGGCTTTGATTCTGGAACATTCGTTTTTTGGGGTGCGGAGAGGGGTGAGGGGAATGCGCAGGACAATTCTTTTTGCGTTCATCGTGTGTATGGCGCTGGCTTGTTGCGGACAGGCAGCGTATGGCCAGGCCACAGGGAGTTTCTTGGGGACAGTGACTGATAAGTCCGGCTCCGCGATTGCCGGCGCTGCAGTCACGGTCACCTCACAAGGGACGGGCGCAACTCGCCAGACTGCCACCGATGAATCGGGCCATTACATCGTCAACTTGCTGCCGGTATCCATCTACACGATTCGGGTTGAGTTTAAAGGGTTCCAGCCCGCGGAGAGCAAGGATGTAAGGTTGCAGGTGGATGAGCAGCGCGAATTGGATTTCACCTTGGCCCTCTCCACCGTGAGTTCCACGGTGGAAGTCGTAGCAAACGAAGTGGCGGTGGAGACGGCGAGTCCCTCTCTCGGCCAGGTCATCACCTCTCAGCAAGTCGCACAACTGCCCCTGAACGGGCGCGACTTCGTGCAACTCGCGACGCTCACCCCTGGCACAACGCAGGAGACCAGTACGACCAGCTTTTTTAATGGCGCAGCGAGCAGCGAAGTGTCTGCGCGCGGTTCCTTTTCTCTCTCGATCGGCGGCTCCCGCGCGAACAGCACAGACTGGCTACTAGACGGTACCGACAACAACGAGCTGACATCAGGGGGGATTTCAATTTTTTCCTCGATCGACTCCCTTCAGGAGTTCAAAGTTCTCACCTACAATTACTCTGCAGAGTACGGCACGCGCGCGGGGCCGACTGTGTTGTTAACCACCAAGTCGGGGAGCAACACCTTCCACGGATCGCTGTTCGAGTTCTTTCGAAATACCGATTTAGACGCAAAGAGTTACTTCGCAACTTCCACGGAAAAGTTCAATCTGAATCAGTTTGGTGGGAGCTTCGGAGGACCAATCCGCAAGAATAAGACCTTCTTCTTTGTGGATGGTGAGCAAAAATATCAACGCCATGGCATCCCCTTTACCGGATTAGTCCCCACGGAAGCAATGCGCAATGGCGATTTCACGGACAATGCCCTCGGCCAGCCGAACCCCGTTGGTACAGTCTTCAATCCCAATGTGAGCGGCGCTCCGAATAACGATTTTCTGTGCACCGGCACCGGGAGCAACATGATCCCTGTGACGCCAAACGCGGATGGAAGCCAGACGCCGGTTTCGGGGAGCCACGCATGCAATATAATTCCGCCGCAACTGTTCAGTTCCATTGGGCAAGCGATGATCAATCTCTTCCCGGCGCCAACCCCAGGCTACAATGTGAACGGAAGCAACTTCCTGAACGAACCGGTGCGCTCGCTCGACGAAACGAAATTTGACATCAGGCTGGACAACAACTTTTCCAGCGCAGATTCGGCGTTCGCCCGCTTCAGCTATGATCAGGCCACCTCCTACGTACCTGGAGGCTCTACACCTCCGGCATTTGCCGAGGGGAATGCCTTCGGTAGCAACCAGGGAATTATCAACCATGGACGCAACGTTTCCATTGGGGAAACGCACGTTTTTTCCCCTACAAGCGTGAACCAGTTTAGCTTCGGGTATAACCGGATTTTCGACTACATCACTTCGCAGGGGACGAGTACTTGCGAGTCGAACAAACTCGGGATTCCCGGTGCCAATCTGGGATGCGGCCCCATACCGGATACGAAATGCGCGGGCAGCAGTTGCGGGTTGACCTCCACTCTTATGCTCGGCGGTTACTGGTCGCTAGGAGATCGCGGTTACTCCCCTTTTCAGGGCGGCACCAACGTCTTCACGATTAATGACTCCTTCGACATGATTCGTGGCAAGCACGACATTAAGGTTGGGGGCGGGATCCGAATCAATGAAATGAACGTGCGGGCCGTAGGCTTCCAGGACGGGTTTTGGGTAGTAAGCGGCGCTTGGACAGGCGACGCAGCCGCGGATCTTTTGCTCGGGCTCGCGAGCGAACGGATTCACGACCAGAACTTCAACGGAGATATCACCGGCCGGCGCTGGAAACTCTTTCGCCCGTTTGTTCAGGACGATTGGCGCGTAAACAAAGATTTGACGCTGAATCTTGGCCTGGCTTGGGCTATGGCAACGCCAATTTCCGAAGCTGCCAACAGGATGGCGGATTTCATTCCTTCCCCGACGAGTTATCAGTGGCTGATTCCTACACCTGGGTGTACGGCCGAACTTCAAGCAATATCTACATGTCAGAATTACATCGGGCCGGGTGCCGGGGTCCGAATGGATTGGACCGCCTTTGAGCCGCGCCTCGGCGCCGCCTGGAAGGTGTTTGGCAGCGACAAGACCGTGCTTCGCGGCGGCTACGCTATGTACCACGACTCGGCTTGGAGTATGGGCGCCCAGGGACTATGGCAGAACCCGCCGTTCGCTGCGGAATCCTTTGCTGCGAATTTTAGCGGCGGCTGCACGTATCCGACTGCCGCTTGTCATTTGACATATGGCCAAACTCCAGGGGCCGGGATCCCAGGAGGTTTGGGCTTTTCGGATGGGTTCCCTATACTCACGCCCCCGGTTACCCCAGGAAACTTTGCCGGGGCATTTGTCACAGAGAATACCAATATAAAGCAGGGCCGGGTCCAACAGTTCAACGTAAACGTGGAGCGTCAATTGCCAGGTCAAATCGTCCTGACGGCTGGATACGCGGGATCTCGCGGTTCCCATATTCTCAACTATGGAAATAACATCAACGTGAGCTCGCCAGGTGCCTGTGCTGGAGGGCCCTATGCAGTGCCTGGATACACCTTGGGCTGCGGACCTGGCGGAGCGTATCTTGGCTTGGCCTATCCTAATTTCCCATTCTCAGACGTCTACAGCATCAACGACTCCGGCAGAGCTCACTACAATTCGCTGCAGATTAAAGCGGAGACCAAGAGCTCGAGGTACGGAATTTACGCTTTGATCGGCTACACGTATTCCCGGACGTACGACACGGGCTACTCCGATGGTTTGAGTACCCCTATCGGCGCACCCTACTACCCACTACCCGGATGGCCGAATCTGGACTGGGCTCTGTCGCAGATCAACCTGAACAACAATTTCACTGCCAGCGTGATTTATGATTTGCCGTTCGGCAGAGGCAAGAAATTCGGCAGCGACTGGAACAGCGTCACGAATGCGCTCTTAGGGAACTGGCAGGTGACCGTCATTGAAAAAATCACCTCCGGTTTCCCCGTATTCGTTATCGACAGCAATGACGCATCGGGCGCCAACTTCTTAAACATTGGAGCGGCAAGCTCCTATAACCGACCCAACGAGGTGGGAAATCCATTCCAGGCGGGCACGATCGGGACCTGCGTGGGGCCGAGCACGCTAAGTGCAAAGGGGTACTGGTTTAATCCCTGTGCGTTCGCAGCTCCCCCGACAGGGGAACTGGGGAACGCATCCCGTGCCCCACTTTCAGGCCCAGACTTCGTGAATACCGACTTCTCGGTCATCAAGCGATTTGCGCTGCCTTGGGAGAGTATGGGACTTGATTTCCGGGCAGAATTCTTCAATCTGTTCAACCATGCTCAATTTGCCCTCCCAAATAGCGACATCAATGCTCCGACGCAATTCGGTCTAGTATCTTCTACAGTCAACAACCCGCGCGTTATTCAGTTCGGACTGAAGTTCACCTTCTAGAGCTCACCCTCAACTCAAGCCAATTCGCCGCCCCACCGGAACTCGGATGGGGCGGTTGTTTTTTGCAGGGCGCGAGTTTCGGATATTCAGCGTGGGTTAGGCGAGGATGGTTGCACAGAGGGATTCTGTTCGCGCAAAGTATAGACGAACTGTGGGATTTCGTGGCGTTCCCGCTCGGCCTCCGCGTCTTTCTGCTCTGAGAGCTTCTTGAACTGTCCAATTTCTTGGTTGGCCTTTTCGGTGTCTCCCATGCGGCGGTATACCTGGGCAAGGCGGAAATGCGCCTCGTCGGGAACGGGTGTAATTTCGATAGCTTTCTGAAGGGCGACGATTGCGGCAGCAAAATCCTCCCGCTCAGAGCAAAGAATACCAAGGTACAGATAAGCGTCGCCGAGATGGGGATCGAGTTTGATCGCAGTCTTTAGCTCTGCTTCCGCTATATCGAAACTGCTCGGACGACGCTCGCCTTGTTTAATGAGGGAAACTGCATAGAGATAATGCGCCATGGCATTTTCTGGATGGAGACTGACGAATCGCTTCATTCTGTCGGTCCAAGCGGGCGGCACGATCTGTTGCGTCAGTTGAAGTCTGCCAAGGAAAAGGTAGGGAATAGGATCGGAAGGGTTCAAATCGGAGGCCTCCAGAAAGATCTGCACGGCCTGCTCCTTCGAGCGTTCTGCGTACCACGCCGCGCCCAGCCCCAGCATCATTCGGCTGGACTGCGGATAGAGTCGATGCCCCTTCGTGAAAACCTCGATGGCCGGTTCGGGAGCGTGATGCAATAGCAACTCTGCGCCCCAGGCAAAGAGATGCGGCTCCGTGGGCTGCATTTCCGCTGCGCGCTGGTAGTCCTTGACGGCTTCGAGAGGGTGGCCCTCCCTTTCTTCAATTTTGGCAAGCTGAGCGTGCAGGTCGGCGTTGTCTTCCCGAGCAAGCATGGCTCGAATGGCGGCTTCCTGCGTGGGCCCTATCTGAGCAGATTCGTTGGATCCAGCGCTAGGCTGCGTGGAGTTCTCTCGCGCCAGGGAAGCAGTTTCCTTTGACAACGTGTTGCTGTTTCGCATGATCGGGCCAGACGCATGTCCGCCCAGGGCCGTCGTATCAGTAACACCTGCCACAGTGAAGTGGGGTTCGTCCGAGAATTCAATGGCGCTGGCTGCGTCCTTACTTGCTCCAGTTGTCTGCACCTTCGTCAGGAGCAGCGCGATCGACTTTGCTTCTTGCTCGTGAAGAACGAATGGCCCTTCCCTGCCCTCCTGGTAGCCTTCCACCTTTGCGCGCACCGTATAGGTCCCAACGGACACTGCCTCGAAGCGGAAGCTCCCGTGAGTATCTGTGGCTGAGACAAGAGTGCGTCCGGGATTGGTGCTCTCAAGGGACACTACAACGCCAGCGAGCGGACGGCCTTGGGAGTCACAAACTTTTCCTTCAACCACAGGAAGGGTTGCCCTGCCCTCTTCCTGCGCATGAAGCTTCGGAGCGAACGTCATCAACGATACACAAAGGAGGCTGATGATCCGAAGCGATCGAGTTGAAGATGTGTTCATACGGCAGAAAAATGTCAAAGGCTGTCCTGAGCTGTAATTCTAGCTGGAATATCTCACGAGATACAATTTTGTCCGTTGTTCGACATCAGGGATGTCATCCTGAGGGGCGCGTCGTCTGCGCTCCGAAGGATCTCAAGCGATACACCGTGCAAGACTCCATGGCTGAAATGCGCGCACGGGCTACTGCTCCACCTGCTTCAATTCTTCTTTGGCTTGCGCATGATCGGGGTGTTGCTTGAGAAGTTCCAGTAGAACGGTTTTTGCTCCCTCGCGATTGCCTTCGATAGCGTAGACGCGTGCCAGATTCAGATACGCCTGGTCGTACGCCGGCGCTACGCGAATCGCCTGCTCAAAACTGCGTTTCGCCTCTTCCGGACGCCGTGTATGCAGATAGAGAATCCCAAGATTGTTGAGCGCTTCTGGATAAGCAGGACGGAAAGCCAGAGCCTTTTGCAAATAATCGTAGGCATGCTCCGTGTCATTCTGTTGGGCATAAACCATACCGAGACTGTAATTTGCTTCCGGGTCATCGGGACTCAACGCGAGGGCACGTTCAAGCACGCGCTTGGCCTGAGCCCAGTCCTTTTTTTGTCGGTAGGCATTGCCGAGGTTCTGCAATGCAATGGTGTGTTCGGGGTCGATTTGAAGGGCGCGTTGAAAATATTGGATGGCAAGATCGAACTCCCCTTCGCGTGCAGCTAAAATACCCAGGTTATTCCAGGAATTGGGCAGCGTGCCCGGATAACTGGCATGAAGTTGGAGAGCACGCTGAAAACATTCGCGGGCCTCGTTCGCCTTTTGCTGTTGCAAGTAGGCGCTGCCGAGGCCGTAGAGGGCTTCGGCACTTTTCGGATCGTCCGTGAGGGCCTGCTGGAAAAATGCCTCCGCGTGTTCGAAATAGCCGCGCTCGAAAAAAACAAAGCCAAACGACAAGTAATTTCGCCCAAAGTCATAGGACCCGCTCACTCCGGCAAAAGGAAGGGCTTTGGCTATACGCTCCGCATCGTTCTGCGGAATGCTTCGAAAATCAGGCTCGATATGCTCCTTCAAAAGCGATCCCTGGTAAATCTTCACAATGTTTCCCGCTGGATCAATCAGAAATGAGATGGGAACGCTCATGTCCCGATGGCGATCGAACAACTGGCGAAAGAGAAGGTTGTACGTAGCAATGACATCCTGAGAGGAATTAAGAATCGTGAAGGAATGATGTCCCTGAGGCGCCTGAGCCTGGCTTGCCCCTTCGTTTTGCACCGCATCGACATTGATCGCGAGCAGTTGCAATCCTTTTCGCGCCCATCCTCTAAACGATTGTTCAAATTCATCCAGATCTTTCTGGGCGCCTGCCAGGGCCGCGGACCAGAAATGGAGAAGCACTGGCTTGCCCCTATGGGCAGACAGAGTTACGACATGCCCGGCAGGGTCGGGAAGAGAAAAATCGGGTGCCGGTACCGGCACAAGCAGCCAAGTCTCCACCGACTGCGGCAAAACTTCCATTGTGGGTGGGCCTGCTGCGGTCGCGGTCAGACTTGAAGACTTGGCAAACGGCTCCATTCGCGACGGCGGCGATCCTTCCTCAACCCAGATCCGGTGATTCATAGGCAAGTCTTGCAGCTGCTGGGAGAGGCCGCTGGGCCATTGAATTGTGGCTTGAACAGTAGACTTTGCTGCGCCTAAGCCGAAGAACAGCT
>Ga0187816_10000287_pt1 | contig 14678 bp, 13 predicted proteins | sample NC_wetland_sal_i_16_FD_132960 | JGI IMG/M metagenome (GOLD analysis project Ga0187816, IMG submission 132960) | Wetland sediment microbial communities from Neuse River Estuary, North Carolina, USA - SO4_1 | ecosystem: Environmental > Aquatic > Freshwater > Wetlands > Sediment | place: USA... | reverse complement strand
TAAGGAATCACCATCAGCCCGAAGATGATGAGAGTGGGCATCACCACGCCGGCGATCCAGGGGTCGAAATAAACCAGCATTTCCTGCAAACCGAGGAAGTACCACGGTGCTTTGGCCGGGTTCATCGTCAAGTTGGGGTTGGCCGGCTCCTCGAGCGGCGCGTTCAAGGTGATGGACCACACCATCAAAATGATGGTGACGATGATGGCCGCCAAAAATTCCACGCGTAGCAGGAAAGGCCAGACGTGCACTTCTTTTTGCCATCCTGCCTGGAAGGGCCAGGCCTTGCGGTGATGCGTCTTGGCCATCGCCGGATTGGTTTCGAGTTGCGCGATCAAAACGTCATTGGCGTGCGCCTGCCTCCAGGCCAGATAAATGTAGAACGCCAGAAGCGGAATCATCGCGATGATCGGCACATTGTCCGGAGCGGAAAGGATTTCCCATAGTTGTCTCCAATCCATGGCTATTTCCGCGCCTCCTTGACCTCAGAGTCGAGCATCACTTGCGCAGGGCCAGATATTCCTCCGTCTTTCCGGACGCGCCAGAAGTGCACGATCATGAACACCGACGCGATGATGGGAATTCCGATGCAGTGCCAGATGTAGGAGCGGAGCAGGGCATTGGCGTCGACGATCGAGCCTCCGAGCAGGCCAAAGCGCACATCGTTGTACGGTGTCATGCCGAGCTGCGGCCCAAAGGGCCCTTCGTGCCCAAGAAGCGGCGTGGCGCGCGCCATGTTCGTTCCCACGGTCACGGCCCAGAAGCCGAGCTGGTCGTCCGGAAGCAAATAGCCCGTGAACGAGAGCAGCAGCGTCAAGACCAGCAGAATCACGCCGACGTTCCAATTGAATTCGCGGGGCTTCTTGTACGAGCCGGTGAGAAAAACGCGGAACATGTGGAGTTCGACGGCAATGACCATCAAGTGCGCCGCCCAGCGATGCATGTTGCGCAACAATTTTCCGAAGGGGACGTCATGCTCGAGATACAACACGTCGCGAAACGCCTGCACTTTGCTCGGGTGGTAGTAAAACATGAGCATCACGCCGGTCAAGGTGAGCACGAAAAACAAGTAGAAGGTAATGCCGCCCATTCCCCAGGTGTAGCTGTAGCGCACTGCGTCGCGATTGATCTTTGCAGGATGCAGATGCAGGAAAACGTTGGAGAGCACGCCCAGCGCGCGATTCCGAGGGGTCTCATCGTGCTTATGGCGAAAAATCGAAGTGTAGACCTGGGTCTTGGTGGGTTTCTTGAGGATCTCGACCTGTTCTTTGACCTTGGCAGGCATTTCCGTCTTCAAGGACTCGAGGTCCTCCTTGACGCCTGCCTTGACGCGCTCGACCAGGCCTACCGACTTCCCGTTGTTACCATTCGGGCTTTTCTCTTCGGGCATCGTGCGCTCCCCCGTACTCGACTCGCTCGAATTCTTCCCCTTGCTTCTCCTTCACAGTTGCTCTCGACAGCCGCGTTCCCGCCTACGCCGACAGATAAGAATCCGGATCGTTGAAATGGCTCGGCTGTCCCTTGGGCCACGAAAAAAGACGCGAAGTGTCCACCTGGATCTGGCCGTCGGGAGCCAACTTGACCAGGGCACGATCCATGGGGCGCGGCGCAGGGCCCTCGAAGTTGATGCCTTCGCTGTCGTACCCGCTGCCATGGCACGGACATTTGAATTTGTTTTCGCTGGCTTTCCAGTCCGGCGTGCAGCCCAGATGGGTGCAGCGCGCGTAAATGACAAAGATGCGATCCGGTGTGCGGTCCACCCAGATGCGGTATTTCTGCTGCCACTTGGTATCTACACCCAAGCCATAGTCGGAGGGATAGCCGATCTTAAAGACTGTAGGCGGCTCGAAGAGAGTACGCGGCAGGAAGAATCGGAGAAAGGCGATGAACCACGCGCCCAGGAAGCCGGTGACGGTCACCCACACCAGGCGGCGCCTCTTTTCATTAAGCTGGCTGGGCTCGGGGCCGACGGAGGCCAACCCTCCAGCAGCCGCTGCTTTCGAAGTACCAACGGCGGGCGTTCCAACATACTTTGTTGCGTCGCCGCCGGGCGCAGCAGACTTTCCTGCTTCCGGCTTAGGTTTGACCGTCTCGCTCTCCGGTCCCGCCATTCGGTACCTCCTCGATAAAGTCTCTCGAACTCGTCTGGCGGCGCATGCGAATGCCGCCCGTTCTCCTTGCCGCTACGTGCTGGTCAACGGATCACTGATCCGAAGAAGCGCAAAATTTTTAAATTCTGGGCGCACTTCCAAGCCGTCTGCGCGTGTGACGAACATCACCTTGTGATGGGATACCCGACTATAGGGCATGAGCGCGGAGGCGAACACCGTCCGGGGCCCGTCGGATTGGAGTAGCGCTTTTTGAAAACATCGCGAGGTCCTCGACATTCGCTGGACCCCCCAAAAACGAAACGGATATTACTTAAATCAAAAAAATTCGTCAATGCGTGTTTACACCTATTCTGCTGGCCTCACCTCCCGCGCGGCGGCGGCATCCATCGTATCCATCCGTTGAGATGCCACAAAAAAGCGAAGAGATGCGCAAGAAGCCGCTTGCGCTCACAAGAAGCTGTGATATATTCCCCCCGATTTGCATTTCACAATTTCCGGTTCGCCGGGAATCCGCGCGGCGCTTCAGGGGAATGGCCGCCAGTCCAACTTGGGAGGTCGTGCTTCATGGGCCTCGTTCTGATGATCGTCATTTGGCTGATCACCTTGGTCAGCACGTATTTTTTTATCGCCAAAACCTGGTGGCTACCAGTCGCAGCGTCGGCAGCAGCCGCAGGCATTGACCATCACTTCGCAACATCGTTTGTATTGATGGGCACTGTCTTCGTGGCCGCGCAACTCGCTCTGGGCGTTCTGGTATGGAAGTACCGCGCCGGCGCGTCTTCCGAGAAGGTGGACTATTCCCACGGCAACCCCACATTGGAAATTGTCTGGACTGTGCTTACTGCCGTGCTGTTTGTCGGCATGAACCTAATGAGCAGTTCGATTTGGGCCTCCGAGAGGTTCCGGCCCGCGGAAGCCAACGCCGTGCACGTGGAAGTGACGGGCATGCAGTTCGCCTGGTATTTCCGTTATCCCGGGCCAGATGGAAAATTTGGCGTGACCAAGCCGGAGTTGGAAGATGCTTCGGCCGGCGGAGAAGCGGCCCTGGGCCTCGATCCCAAGGATCCAGCCTCCAAAGATGACGTGGTGAGCGGCGTCATGGTCGTGCCCGTTAACCGCGAAGTCGAGGTCATCCTGCGTGCCCACGACGTCATCCACAGTTTTTTTGTTCCTGCCATGCGTTTCAAACAAGACGCCGTGCCTGGTCTCGCCATTCACATGCATTTCACGCCAATTCAAACGGGCGATTTTGAGATTGCCTGCGCGGAGCTTTGCGGGCTTGGCCACTATAAGATGCACGGCATTCTCCGCGTAGTGACGCAACAAGATTTTGATAAGTGGTTGGCGGACCGGGAGGCGGAGAAGCAATAATATGGATGCTCACGCACACGCAGCACCCCAGGGGTTCATTCGCAAATACATATTCAGTCTGGACCATAAGGTCATCGGCCTGCAGTACTTCTTCCTTGCGCTGACTGCGGTGTTTGTCGGCATGTTCCTTTCGCTGCTGATGCGCATCCACTTGATCTGGCCGACAGCCTCATTGCCGTTCTTTGGCGAGATCAAGCCGGAGACATATCTGAGTCTCCTGACCATGCACGGCACGATCATGGTTTTCTTCGTGCTCACGACGGCTCCTCAGGGCGGCTTCGGCAATTATTTCCTGCCGATTCAGATCGGCGCGCCGGACATGGCGTTTCCGGTGCTGAACATGCTGTCGTTCTGGACCACGTTTCTTGGGTTCATCGTCTTGCTCGCCGCGTTCTTTGTGTCTGGGGGCGCGCCTCTTCACGGCTGGACGGGTTACGCTCCGCTGAGCGCTTTGCAATCGGCTGGTCCTGGTGAAGGCTTGGGCGCGGACCTGTGGATCGCCAGCATCGCGATTTTCTGTATCGGCGCGCTCATGGGCGCTCTGAATTTCATCACCACCACGCTCGATATGCGCGCCAAGGGCATGACCATGATGCGCATGCCGCTCACGGTCTGGGCTTGGTTCATCACTGCCATCCTCGGGCTGCTCGCGTTTGGCGTGCTTCTCTCCGCTGGCATCCTGCTTCTGATGGACCGCAATCTGGGCACCAGCTTTTTTGTTCCACTCGTTACGGTCAACGGACAGCTCACGGGGCACAAGGGCGGCTCGCCTCTCTTGTGGCAGCACCTCTTCTGGTTTTTCGGCCATCCTGAGGTGTACATCGCGATTTTGCCGGCCATGGGCCTGTGCTCGCAGTTGCTCTCCGTGTTTTCGCGCAAGCCGATCTTCGGTTACAAAGCGATGGTCTACGCCATGCTCTCCATCGGCTTCCTTGGCTTCATGGTGTGGGGCCACCACATGTTCATGAGCGGGATGAGCCCGTACACGGCTTTTGCTTTCTCCATCATGACTATGGGTATCGGCGTGCCGTCGGCCATCAAGACATTTAATTGGCTGGGCACCCTCTGGCGCGGACGCATCCGATTCACTGTTCCGATGTTGTTCGCCATCGGTTTTGTCTCTCTGTTTGTCACCGGAGGAATTAGCGGCCCGTTCCTCGCGCAGCCCGTGCTGGATATCTACCTGCACGAGACGTATTTCGTGATCGCGCACTTCCACTTGATTATGGGCGTGGCCTCGATCTTCGGAATATTTGCGGCGACCTATTATTGGTTTCCGAAAATGTTCGGGCGAATGATGAATGACACGCTGGGGAAGCTGCATTTCTGGCTTACGTTTGTCGGCGCGTATGCCATTTTCATGCCCATGCATTATTACGGCATGGCCGCGGGGTTGCGCCGGTACTCCCAATCCACGGAAGTGGCCTACATTCAAAGTTTGCTTCCGCTGCAGAGATTCATCACCTTTGCGGCGTTCATCACCATCGCCAGTCAGCTTCTCTTTGTGATCAACCTTTTCTGGAGCTTGTGGAAAGGGAAGCAGGCCAGCGACAATCCGTGGGAAGCGACGACGCTCGAATGGATAACCGCCACGCCGCCTCCTCATGACAATTTTGCCGGACAGACGCCGGTTGTTCACAACGGGCCTTACGAGTACAGCGTGCCCGGCGCGCCTCGCGATTTCGTGATGCAGTCGGACGCCCCGGTTACGGCTGCTCATTAAACCAGCTATGGCCAGCCTCTTCTCAACCGCGACCATCGAAGAGCCCAGAATCTCCCTGGGCCACGGCGGAATTCTTCCGCCAGTTCTCATCGGAGGCGGAGACGATGGACCGGGCTCCGGCAAACCCGATTACGCCACGCGCTTGCGCCGCGCCCGCCTGGGCTTGCTCGTAGCGCTGACGCCGGTCCTCATGGTGTTCGTGTCCTTCACCAGCGCTTACGTTGTGCGCCAAGGGCTTCCCACACTGGATCCGCACACCAACTTGCTGGTCCGCGACTGGATTCCCGTGAAGCTTCCCGTGCTCTTGGTGGTCAACACCTTTGTGCTGCTCCTTAGCAGCGTAGGCATGGAACTCGCTCGACGCCAGTTTCGCGGCGCGGCTGTTCCGGCGTCCCCTAGCGCCAACGGCACAACTTCTTCAGCCGAGCCAGTCCAGATGCCGTGGCTTGCCATGACCCTGGTCCTTGGGCTTTTGTTCCTCTTCGGGCAGTGGAGCGCTTGGCAACAGCTTGCCGCGCACGGTTTTTACGTTTCCACCACACCCAGCAGTTCGTTTGTCTATCTCTTGACCGGAACCCACGCCGTGCACCTGATGGGCGGCGTTCTGGCGTTATTTGTGGCGAGCATTGCTTCGCTTTTTCGCAGGGCCGTAGCAACACGGGCCATCGTGGTGGATGTCACCGCCTGGTATTGGCATTTCATGGCCCTGCTGTGGGTTTACATTTTGTGTTTACTGGAGTTTTCTCGTTAGGCGGATGTTGATCCCGGGACTGTTGGGTCACGGTGGAAATTGACCAGGAGGCCGGACGCATGGCAGATCACGTTGTCGCGCAGGACACGCCCTCGGCTTACGAACCGTCGCTGTTTGGCACGTACTCGAAGAAGATCGGGATGTGGCTGTTCCTGCTCTCCGATTCACTGACGTTCGGCGCGCTGCTCTACGCTTACAGTTACGGGCGCATTTCGACCGCGGGCTGGCCCACGCCGTTCCATTCCGAAAGCATCATCAACGCCACGATCATGACCGCGTTCCTCCTTACGAGTTCGCTGACCATGGTGTTGGCGGTACGAGCCTCTGCTGACGGTCGGCCCAAAGCGCAGGTACTGTGGCTGCTGGCTACCATGGTTTGCGGAACGGCGTTTATCATCCTTCATGGCCGGGAGTGGACCAAGCTGATTGCCGAGGGCCTAACCCTGCCCATGTTCCCCGCTGTACCCGGCCAGGAGGGGGCTGGTGAGTTCGTCAACGTGGCCAAAAACGTGCCGCAATTCGCATCCACCTTCTTTACGCTGACGGGAATGCACATGCTGCACGTGACTCTCGGCGTGGTCTACCTCGGGGTGGTTGCGTTGCGGCGCAAATTCATTCCCATCCTGCTGGTGTGCTGGCTGGTAGCGTGGCTCGCAACGCCTGCGTATAGCCCGTTCCACTACGGCGCGCATGTTCTGTTGGTAGCGGCTGTGGTTATTTCTATCATTCTTTGGCTGAAGCCCAAAGTTTACGATTCGTCCGACGTTGAAGTGGCCGGACTGTACTGGCACTTCGTGGACCTCGTGTGGATGTTTATCTTCCCCTTGGTGTATTTGATGTCCGCAAAGATTCTCTAGGAGCCATACAAAAATGGATCCCATTCAGCTAGCCATTGAGGAACGCGTTGCCGAACAGCATCGCCATCACACAAGGCCGCAGTTTTTCTGGGTTTGGGGCGCGCTGTTGGTGATGACGGCCATCGAAGTCTATCTGACCTATCAAAACATGCAGCCTGTGCGTATGCTGACCATTTTGATGGGCCTGTCATTGATCAAAGCCGCGCTCATTATCGCCTACTTCATGCATCTGAAGTTTGAAATGTCGCTGATGCGGTGGCTGACCATGTGCTCAGTCGTCGCATGCCTGATCCTGATGACGATTTTCTTTTTTCCGGATGCTTTTCGGATTCTCAGTCTGGGTGTGAAATGAAGGTTCGCAATCTAATTCTCGCAGGAGTGCTTTCGCTGTGGGCCGCAACCGCATTCAGTCCGCCTGCCTTCAGCCAGGGCTGCGCCATGTGCTACAGCTCGGCAGTCGCCGCTTCGAAGGAAGGCCAGATGGCCATCAGCAAAGGCGTGCTGGTCTTGCTGGTTCCGCCGATTAGCTTCATGTCGCTGGGTGTCGCCGTGGCTTTCTGGTATGGCAGGAAGCGCGATCTCGAACAGTCCTGACGGGCGAAAGATGCACGGATAGCAGTGGTTTGCAGATCCCGCCTCCCAAGTGAGCATATCCCTCGGAAACGCACACCTCTGGCGGAAATGTCTAACGAAGAAAGCAACCGGGGCAGGGAGACCGCTGCGCAAATTGTGGCGGAGCAGTCTCCTCCGTCCTCAACTCACCGAATCCGCGTGCAGGGAAACCGCGACCCGATGCAGGAGTGATAGTAATCGTCCTTGGAGGGTGCGCTCATCAGGCTGTCGTACACCGTTGTGGGCACATTAAAAAACTGGTACACCCCTCCCTTTGAAAACTCAATTTCCAGGATTTCCGAGTCTTGATGGTAGCCAACCTGACTGATATCGACGGACGAAATGGGGATCCGGTGCATTAGGTAGAGCCCCCTTTCTGAAGGTGACGGTCTCTGGACGCGGCGTTCAGCCGGCCATCTCGTCACAGCCGTCAGGAATGCGAGGGGTTGTGCAAACCTCCCGATTCCCGCTGGCTGCGGCTTGTGGACCATCTCCCCGTGGTCGCGGCTCAATGGGGCGGATTCTAGCATAGATTTTTCGGCATACTGCAAGCGGAAATTTGGATGGTACTACTAGCCCGCAAGAGCTATATCTGCGGCCATGGTGAGGTCAATTCGAATGCCGGCGAGAAATTCCTGAAGACACTTCGGCGCTGTTTTCCATTCCGAAAACGCCAGCATTCCTGTTGCACCAGGTTTTGGACGAGAGTCTGGTGAGACTCTCGCGTGCGCCACTGCGCGAAATGATTCTGAGATTTGAGATTCTTTGCTTCAGGAATCTCTACGCGTAAACGTTCAATTGGCTGCCGGTCGTGCTTCCGTCGCCCGTCTGCCCGACCAACTGCGACTCACTCATCTGCGCTAACGCAATCGCTGTCTGGAGCACTGCCGCGCTGGCGTTGCTTGTGCTTGCGGCCGCCCCGCCCCCCGTGCCCTGCGAGTACAGGCTCAAAACATCCGCACCGCTGGCCTGGCTAATTCCATTGATGGACATTCGTTTTGTTCTCCTGTGCCGCACGCGAGACATTGCGGCACTTCAACCCTCTAATCGGCCAAGAAGCCGAATACTTTAGTGCCCACGGGGCGAATGGCCCGGAGAAAGTCCTTCATTGGAAAGGAGATGTTTCGCACCCAGAAAATTTGAAAAATCTAATCGAACAAGACGATTTCCGTCCAAGGCATTCGGCTACTCAGAAGGAGCCTTCGCCTGTGCCTGCGCGCCAGGCACGATGCTTCTCACAATCACGTACAGCACCGGAATGAAAATCAGATTCAGCGTGGTCGCAGCAATCATTCCGCCAAACACCGTCGTGCCCACGGAGATGCGCCCGGCGCGTCCTGCTCCGCGTGCAAGAACCAGCGGCACCACTCCCAGGATGAAGGCCAGCGAAGTCATCAGAATCGGGCGCAAGCGGATGCGCGCGGCTTCCACGGCGGCTTCGATTACCGTCAGGCCTTGCGCCCGCAGTTGTTCCGCAAACTCCACGATCAAAATCGCGTTCTTGCTCGCCAAGCCAATCAGCATCACCAACCCGATCTGGCAGTACACGTCATTCTGCAAACCTCGCAGCGCTTGCGCCCCAATCGCTCCCAGCAGCGCTACCGGCACGGCTAGCAGCACGATAAACGGCAGAATGTAGCTTTCGTATTGCGCCGCCAGCGTCAGATACACGACGACCAGCCCGAGTGCAAAGAGAATCAACGCTTTGCCCCCGGATTCAATCTCTTCGAGCGACAATCCGCTCCATTCAAAATTCATTCCATTCGGCAAGGTTTTTCGAGCCAGCGCTTCCATCGCCGCGATGCCTTCACCCGTACTTTTGCCTGTCGCCGCGCTCCCGTCGATTTCCGCTGACCGGAACAAATTGTAGTGGCTGATCACCTGCGGATTCGCCGTCTGCTCCACGGTCACAAGATTGCCCAGCGGAATCATTTTCCCGCCGTCCGAGCGCACGTAGTATTCCCCGATATCTTTGGGCTCGGCACGGAACTTCATGTCCGCTTGCACGTACACGCGATACGACCGATTGTTGAAATCGAAATCATTGACGTACACCGACCCCATGTACGCCTGCAATGTATCGGTCACTTGGGTGAACGGCACTTGCAGGCTCTTGGCTTTTTCCCGGTCGATGCGCACGAGATACTGCGGATCATTCGCCGTAAAGCTGGTAAAGAGTCCGGTGACTTCTTTGCTTTGGTTTCCTCGCGCCACCAGTTGATTGGCCGTTTTGGCAATCACCTCCAGCGAATTTCGCCCGAGATCTTCCAGTTCAAACTGGAATCCGCCGAACTGGCCGAGCCCTTGCACTGCGGGCGGGTTGAATGGCACGACCAGTGCGCCAGGAATTTTCGCCAGCCGCCCGCGCAGCCGCTGAATCACCACCGCCGCCGAATGTTCGTCTCCTTTGCGCTGGTCGAATTCCTGCAGATTGGCGAAGATCATGCCGCGGTTTGAAGCATTCCCCGTGAAGCTGAAACCAGCCACGCTGAACGCGCCTGTGATCTCCGGAACTTTCGAGAGCTGTTCTTCCACGGTGGCGCAAATGTCGCGCGTATATGTAAGGGACGCGCCTTGCGGCGACTGCACGACGAACATGATGTAGCCCTGATCGTCTTCGGGAATGAACGCCCGCGGCACGCGTTCGTAAACCAGGTAGGTGCAGCCTAGGAGCGCCAGGAAAACGGCCGCTGCCGCGAGCCGCCAGCCGAGCACGTGCTTGAGGGCGGTGCGATAGAAATGCGTTCCTGCCGCCACGATTTCATTGAACAGCTTGAAAAAGCGGCCCTGCGCCCGTTTCCGGTGATGGCCAAGCAGGATCGCCGAAAGCGCGGGAGTCAGCGTCAACGCGTTGAATGCCGAAATCGAGACGGAAAAGGCGATGGTCAATGCGAATTGCCGGAAGAGAATTCCCGTGGTTCCGGGGAAGAGCGCCACCGGCACGAACACCGCCACTAACACGAGCGAAGTGGCGATCACCGCTCCCGCTACTTCCTTCATGGCCACAGAGGCCGCGTTGTGCGGCTCGGTAATCCCTTCGACGATGTGCCGCTCGACGTTTTCGATCACCACGATGGCATCGTCCACCACCAGCCCGGTCGCCAGTGTGATTCCGAACAGCGTCAACGTGTTGATCGAAAATCCCAGAATCTTTACGAAGATGAATGTGCCGATGAGCGAAACAGGAATGGTGACCGCGGGAATAAACGTGCTGCGCCACTCCTGCAGGAACAGGTAAATCACGATGACCACCAGCACGATGGCCTGAGCCAGCGTGATCAGCACGTCCTGGATTGATTCGCCGATCACCGTGGTGGTATCGAACGCCACCGCATAGTTCAAGCCCGGCGGAAAGTTTTTCGAAAGCCTCAAAAGCTCTGCTTTCACGGCGCGATCCACGTCCAAAGCGTTGGCGCCTGGAAGTTGCGTCACGGCCAGCCCGATGGCATCGTGGCCATTGAATCGCAAAATCGAACCATAGTCTTCTGCGCCCAGCTCCGCGCGTCCGACGTCCTTCAATCGCACCAGCGTGCCGTCTGTTCCCGTTTTCAGGACAATGTTGTCGAATTCCGACGGTTCCGTCAGCCGGCCCACTGCTCGTACGCTGAACTGAAAGATTTGTGCGTTTGAGGCCGGCTGTTGGCCGATCTGCCCCGCGGCCACCTGAACGTTCTGCTCTTGCAGGGCGCTCAGCACGTTTGTGGCGGTCAGGCCGCGTTGCGCCATCTTCGCGGGATCGAGCCACAAGCGCATCGCATACTTGCGCTCGCCAAAAATAATCGCATCGCCCACGCCCGGCACGCGCTTGACGGCGTCCTTCACGTACACGTCGATGTAGTTGCTTAGAAACAGGCTGTCGTACTCTCCGGTTTCCGAGTACACGCCCGCGGCCATCACAAATCCCGTGGCCTGCTTGGTGACGATAATGCCGGTGTTCTTGACCTCGTTCGGCAGCCGGCCAAGCGCCTGGCTGACGCGGTTCTGCACGTCAACTGCGGCGAGGTCCACGTCGCGCGTCACATCGAAGGTCACGGTAATGATGCTGGTGCCGTCGTTTCCGCTGGTCGAGGTGATGTACTTCATTCCCTGCACGCCGTTGATGGTTTGTTCCAGCGGAATCGTCACGGCCGATTCGACCGTTTGCGCATTCGCCCCGATGTACACGCTGGACACCACCACTTGCGGCGGCGCGAGATTGGGGAATTGCGCAATCGGCAGAGTCGGAATGGCGATGGCGCCCGCCAGAATGATGAACAGCGCGCACACCGTCGCAAACACCGGCCGTTGAATGAAGAAGTCAACGAACAAGACAGGGTTCCGATTTCGTTTGGATTTGCGTCATGCCGCTCATGGAGTTTGCAGCGGCTAGTTCGCTGTGCCGCTCTTGCCGGCGTCTTGAATCTGCTCGGTCACGGGCATGCCGTCCTGCAAGAACTGCGTCCCCGAGACAATGACGTGATCGCCCGGCTTCAATCCGTCCAGCACGGCAAAATCGTTGCCGATGGTTCCTCCCAGCTTCAGCCCCTTTTGCCGTGCCACTGTTCCCGTGTTTTCCTTCACAGCGAGGTACGCGAAGAACTGGCCGTTGATCCGCGTGATTGCCAGCACCGGAATCACCGGCCCCTGGCGCGAGCCCCAGGTGATTTGCGCGCGCACTTGCTGCGCCACTCGGAGTTTGCCCTGTGAGTTCGGAATGGTGGCCTTGGCCAAAATCGTCTGGGTATCGGTTTCGACTTGCGGCGATACGAAAGTGATTTGGGTTTCGATTCCCGCATGCCCAGTGTCATCCACGATTCGGACGGGAAGGCCCAGCTTCAAATCTCTGGCGCGCTCCGCAGGAACGTAGATGTATGCCTCGAGCGCGCCCGGCTCGTCCACGTTGGTGAGCAATGTCGAAACCGTCACGCGGTCGCCCACCCGCACGGGGATGTCCCCCACGACTCCATCCATCGGCGAAGCCACCGTGTAGTAGTGCAGCTCGACTTTTTGCTGCGTTACCTGCTCGTCGAGCGCCTTCAACTGCGCTGCGGCCGCGTCATAATTGGTCTGTGCGTTATCTAGTTCTTGCTTGCTGATCACGCCCGCAGCAGAGAGCTTTTGTGCCCGCTCCAGCGAAATCTTCGCATACCGCAGATTGGCTTCCTGCGCGGCTCGCGCGGCCTCCTGGCTGCTGACCGTGGCCTCTTGCTTGAGTGGATCAATTTGCAGCAGCGGCTGTCGCGCGGACACTTTGTCCCCGGACTTCACGAAAATCTTGGTGATGTACCCCTCGACTTGCGGATTGATGGCCGCGGAATGCCGCGATTTCAGGATGGACAAATACTCCGTGGTATCCGCGATTTTCACCGAAGGCGCAATTTGGACTTGCACGGGTACGGCCGGCGCAGCCGCAGCGGCATGGGCGTTGCCGGCAGCGCTCTTCTGGCAGCCACAAACCAATAGGCCCGCAACCATCAGGGCTGTGACACTGGGGGCGCGGCGTTCTATGGAACTCGTTTTCAAGGAGGAACTCGCTTGCATTGCTGAGCTACAAGCCCAGCAGCCAATCTGAAATCTTACGACACTCGATAGCGGGAACCAAATGCCGACACATCCCCGTTCTCTGTTTGACGCCGAGGAAGGCTTTTCGTTACATGGAGTTGGCAGGTCCAGATACTACAACGGCAGGGGCAGGGTCCAACGTCCGTTCCGGCGGCAATCCGCAGGACGTATGAAACGAGCCTTAGTAGAAGTCGCGGGAATTAATCCGCTTGCCGGAAAGCCCCAACTGCAAGACGTCCATCTGCTCGGGCCGGTCAAAGACTTTTCCTGGAAAAAACACCTTCGTCAGCACGCGAACCCCGCCAAAAGCCGCCCCCAACACCACCGCGACGACCATGAACAGCATGGTGGCGATGATGATCTTTCCCAGAATCGTCGCCCACGGCGGATCCGTGATCGTATGTGTCGGTTCGTTCCAGGTGACGTGCGTTTCGTAGTTCACGGCGTCCCGCAGAGCGTTGCCATATCCCTTCGAAGAAGGCCTCAGAACCAACGAGAGCAATGAAGCTTTGCGCTCGATAGTCGTTCCCGCTTGCTGTTGCGCTGGCGAAATCGCCTGCTCCAGGTGACGAAGATGCTGCTCCGCCAACTGCGGCGTGGGATATTCGATCAGCAGCAGCACGGCGTTTTGCGGCCCGCTCTGGTACCGCGCGAACATGGCCTCGGCGCCTGAGTTGAAGCCCGCCTCGCTCGCCAGCCCGGAGAATTCTGACCGCTCCAGCAGTCTCGCGGCGCTCTGAAAGCCAAGCGGCCCGAGCGCGTATTTCTCCGAGCCAAAAATCCGTCCTTCCACCGGCAAATAGGATCGCACCGGGGGAAGCGGCGTCTGATCGGCGTGACTCTTCAGCGCATCGATCACTTGCTGAAGCATCGAAGGTTCCACATGTTCGGAAAGCCCAACCTGCACGACCAGGTTCCCAATCAGCAGCCGCGCGTCATTCTGTTGGATCGCCGAATGTTCCCCCAAACCCAGCGCATGCATTCCTGGCAGCACCGCGAAGCTATAAAACTCATACGCGCTGCTGGGATCCTTGAACTCGTAGACGCGCAGGCCTAGCTGGTCTTTTCCGTTCTTGTACGGCCGGTCCTCAATTCGCGTAAGCCCGCTCTCGGCAAGGATCTGCTCGCCCTCCGTCCAGCGTTCCCATTGCGGCCCAAGGTCGCTCGGCTTTACGGGGATGACCGGGCCGGAGGCCTGCCAACTGGCAAAATGATCGGGAAGAAACGATGGTTGCGCGTGCTTCGAGTCGGACGCCGCCGAAGGAACGGCAGCCAGGAAAAACAATGCGATCACGCAGAAAGAGCGGTTCATGCGCCTTTACTTAGACACCACCAGATTACCGCTGGTTCCGGGATTGGGCAACCGCCGCCGTGACAGGCGGGCGCGCCAGCCCAGGTCTTGCGGGTGTATTGACGGTCACGCTGTTCATGCTCTGCAGATAGCTGGCCACGCCTTGGTAGAGCCCTTCCGCCACCTTCTGGCGCTGCTCGGGCCGCTTCAGCAGTTTTTCGTCCGCGGGATTACTCAGGAAGGAAATCTCCGTGAGGATCGAAGGCATGTCCGCGCCAATCAGCACCACGAACGGCGCCTTGCGCACGCCGCGGTTCTTGATGGCCTTGCTCGGCGTTTGTATGCGCTTCGCGAGCGAGTCCTGAATGTCTTCTGCGAACTCCTTGGACTCCTCAATTTTTTCGGTCTGCGCGATTCGCTT
>Ga0187816_10000285_pt1 | contig 14693 bp, 12 predicted proteins | sample NC_wetland_sal_i_16_FD_132960 | JGI IMG/M metagenome (GOLD analysis project Ga0187816, IMG submission 132960) | Wetland sediment microbial communities from Neuse River Estuary, North Carolina, USA - SO4_1 | ecosystem: Environmental > Aquatic > Freshwater > Wetlands > Sediment | place: USA... | reverse complement strand
CCTGGGAAAGACCTGGAACGAGATTAAGCAGAAGAACGAGGAACGAAAGTCTCCGGCGCTGCTGCACCGCGACCTGAACCTGGTGGAACGCATCCTGCGCGATTACGTCAGCGATGACTTCACAGGGATCTGGATTGATAGCGAGGAAGAGTACGGCAAGGTGGTGGAGTTTGTCAGCCGGTTCCAGCCGAAACTGGTCAACAAGGTCAAGCTGTACACCAAGGAACAGCCGATTTTCGAAGAGTTCGGCATCCAGCACGAACTCGACAAGGCGCTGCGCGCGAAAGTGTGGCTGAAATCCGGCGGGTACATCGTCATCAACCATACCGAAGCGCTAGTGGCGATCGACGTGAACACCGGCAAGTTCGTGGGCAAGGGCTCCACGCGGCTGGAGGACACGATCGTCAAGACCAACCTGGAAGCGGTGAAGGAAATCGTGCGGCAGATTCGCTTGCGCGACCTCGGCGGCATTATCGTCGTGGACTTCATCGACATGGAAGAGCGGAGGAACCGCGAGAAGGTGCTGTCTGCGCTGCAGATAGCGCTGGAGCAGGACAAGGCGCCGTCGAAGGCGCTTTCATTCAACGAGTTCGGACTGGTCTGCATCACGCGCAAGCGCACTAAACAGGCGCTGGAACGCGTGCTGTGCCAGCCCTGCCCGTATTGCACCGGCTCCGGGATGGTCAAGTCGATTCCGACGCTCTGCTACGAAATTCAGGCGGAGGCGAGGAAGATGGCGGTGGCGGATCACGAAGGGCCGAACCTTACGCTGCGCGTGCATCCGGAAATCGCCAAGGCGCTGAAGACGCGCGAATCGATTCTGATCGACGAACTCGAGCAGAACGCGCACAAGCACATCATCATTCAGTCGGACCCTACGCTGCATTGGGAGCAGTACGATATTTATTAGTCGTCGGGAGTCAGTAGTTGGTAGTTAGTAGTCAGTTTTTGGAGAGGCGAGACGCCCGAGCTTTACCGCTCGGGCGTTTTTGCTTTTGTGGCGGGGAGAATCGGTCTGGGGCGCGCTGGCAAGATCTCAAGGTCTGGTGATCTTGCGGGCATGGGGTCCAGCGGTGCTGGACCCCTACGAGGAGTGGGCTGGTTGGGTGGTGGTGCGGGGAAAGGCCTCACCCCTCAAAGGGGTGAGCTACAGGGAGGGGAGTCATCGCTACTGGGTCTCGGATGGGGGGAAGATGTTGTGTTGGGGCGGGGGCATGGGGGTGGTGCCCATGCGGTCGTGCCAGAGGAACTTGTTGAGGACGACACTGTTGGCGGCGTCGGCGTGGCTGAAGTCGAGATTCTTGCCTGCTTTCCATTCCTTGGTGTTCATTTCATAGATTAGGCCGTTGTCGCGATTGCGGTAGTCGGCGGTGAAAGGGGGCTGCGTGCCCGGGCCGTTGAAGAGTGGGGCCATGACCGTGGCTCGGGAATCGTTTGCGTTCATCGGGGGAACACCCAGGAGGGCTTCGATGGTACGCAGCATGTTGATGGTGGTGTAGAACGTGTGATCCACATAAGGGGCCGGCTGACCCGCTTGCAGCTTGGGGAGCGGAGAGAACTTGCTGATGACCAGCGCGATGCTGCGATGGGAATCGACGTGGTCGGGACCGTTCTGGGCGTCGTCCTCCAAGATGAGAATGGCAGTATCGTCCCAGTAAGGGCTGTGGGAAATGGCGTCCACCACTCGGCCGACGGCGAGGTCATTGTCGGCGACTGAGGCCGTGGGGCGCGGTTGGCCTTTGCGGCCTCCGGCAGTGTGGTCGTCCGGCAACCGCAGGAGAATGAATTGCGGCAACATGTCCTTGCCGGAATCGCGCGCTGCTACAAATGCCTGGAACTCATTCAGGAATTCGTCGGCGCGAAGCTGATCCGGATAGGCGACCTCGAAATCCGGGAAGAGCGGATCGAAGTGGTCACGCAGTTCGGGTTGCGAGGCGATATTTTTGGCCAGCACGGGAATTTCCCAGGGGTATGGGCTCGGACCACCGCGCGGATCGCCAACGTTTTTCTCAAGGGGATCGCCCTTGCGGATTACCGTGCGCGTGCAGGTTACACCAGCAACCTTGGGCGGCCCGGTAGTGGACAGCTGGTCCGCTGGCGCGGAGTTGCACCACTTCGAAACGATGTACTCACCATAATGGCGATAGGAAATTCCGTGGGTCGCGAAATTCCTCCAAAGGTAGCCGCCCGTGGGTTCGCCGGCGTCGGGTAGATCGTCGTCCGCGGAAATGCCGCCGAGGAGCTCGCCTTCGGAGTCGTAAGTGTGCTCGCGTCCTCGGTAGCCGATGGGCCAGGTCTTCTCAACGTAGTCGGAAATGGAGGCTGAGGTGGACCAGACGTGGCCGTCGCCGGATACGTCTCCGCTGTCGTAAAAATTGTCCAAGATGCCGAACTGCTGCGCCAACTTGTGCTGATTGGGAGTGATCTCCTCTCCATACATCGCGAGAGAGGGATCACCATTGGCTTGCGTGAGGTCGCCGAATACCTGATCGTAAGTGCGGTTTTCCTTAATGATGTAAATCACGTGGCGAATCTTGTTTTCCCCAGGGGCAAACGGGATGCGGTCGACATTGCCTTGTGCGGCGTTGGTCGCAGAGACCTGCTCCGTCCATGAGGCGAGCTTCTCGTTCAGCGTTGTGAGAGGAATGCGGGCGAGCGAGCCATTGGTCATCGCAGGGCTGTATGGGTATTTGGGGGTGCCGTCCGCTCCTTTTTTCAGGGGGACGGGGTTGGGGCCCGAGCCGCGGCCTTTGGCGCTGCCGATGAGGAGATCGTTGCCAGCGACCGCGACGACAGTGGGATACCACTCCGTGGGGATAAAGCCCACGGCACGCAACGGTTCCCCTGCAGCAGGATGGCTGAGATCGAACACGGCGACAGAATCCGAAATGGCGTTGGCGGAGAAGAGCGTTTTTTCATCCGCGGAAAGAGCGAGAGATTCCGGATCGCTGCCGCCATATTTTTGGCCTGGAAGCTTCGTGGAGAGCGAGTAGAGGAGCGTGCCGGTGTTTGTGTCCAGCACATCGACTTCGTCGCGATTGGTGAGGGCCACAAAGAGACGCGAATTATCGCGCGAGAGGAGCAGCGCGGTTGGATGAGAGCCACCCACGAGTGGGGATGCTGGCTGGTGCAGCGGAATGATGTGGCGGACGCGACCGGTCAGGAGGTCGAGCTCGGCAACGGCCGAGGCGTTCCAGAGGGAGACGAATCCGCGCTTGCCGTCGGAGGTCATGACGGTTGTGTATGGAAGCGAAGCCGGAATGCGCTGGAAGGTGGAGAGGTCAAAGCGGTAGATGATTTTGCCGTCGGAGCTGTTCAGTAAAACGGCTTCGTCGGAATTGTTGCAAGCAACGAGAATGCGTTCAACGCCGCCGCTCATTCCCACGCTAAGTCCGGCTGGATAGGTCACGTCCTTGAATTCGTCGCGGCGTAGTTTGTCGGGTGGCAGGTTGCTGCGCGGCGCCAGCGGCAGAAATCGCTCGGGTATGACTTCGCCGTTTTGAAAGCTGTAGACCGCGATTCCATTTCCAGTACTTCCCTGCTCCTTTCCCAGCGGGTCTGTGAAAGAAGCCATTGAGGCGTAAAGGTGTTTGCCGTCAGCACTGAACGCGAGCCCCAGAAAATAGGTTTGTTTGGCATGGCTTCCCAGGCGGTCATCCGGAAAATCTCGGAGGGCCTCTGTTTCCAGGTTCAGAACGGTGAGAGATTGTTTTTCGCCGGAGGTGTACGCGCCGTAGCCGCTGTGGAGGAGAACGGCAAATCGTCCGTCAGGCGAAATCGCAGCGGCAGTAGGGAGATTATTAATGCGGCGCGGATTACCAGGAAGTTCGCCGAAGATCTTGGCATTCGGCATCCGGGTAGGTCCGGAGTCGGGCTTCTGCGCTGAGGGGGCCAATGGGGTAGCGGCAAACAGGAACAGCAGAAAAAGGGTCCTAGCAAAATTGGGCCTGTACATCACAGCAGTATATTTGAATTTTCGTCAAAGAATTGTGAATGGGTCTTCCGTTGCCTAACTGGCCCAAGAAAATCATGTAACCTCATGGCGGCGCGGACGGTAAGGGTATATAGAGGCGGGTGGATGGAACTGTTGGAGCGATTTGCGGCGGGCGATCTCGAAGCATTCGAGACGCTCTTCCGACAGTACCAGAGCGCCGTTTTTCGCTGGATTATGCGCATTGTCCGTAACACAGCCACAGCGGAGGATCTGACCGTGGAGGCGTTTTGGCGGGTGTACCGGGCTCGTGCGCGATTCGATGCGGTGTCCGGTAATTTCGGCGGGTGGTTACGCCGTATAGCAACAAATGTGGCAATCGATCACTTGCGGCGCACGCGGACGGAAGTTCCGCTACCGGAAGATTTGCCTGGGATCGCCACGTCGCGCCCTGGAGAACAGGCTGAGATGCGGCGCCAAATTCAGTGCGCCCTGAGCAAGCTTTCGCCGCGCCTTCGTGGGGCAGTGTTGCTCGCACTGGTGGAGGAAGAGCCGTACGGTGAAATTGCGCAGGCGCTGGGCATTTCCGTGAACGCCGTGAAGGTTCGTGTCTTCCGCGGCGTGCGGATTTTGCGAAAGGAATTATCGCGGGTAGGAGTTCATCCATGAACGAACGTGAAATTGCGGAACTGAAAAAACTTCTGAAGGACACGCTGCCTCCAGCGGGTGATGCCGAACTTCGGCGGGACCTGTGGCCGGCGATGCTGCGGCGGCTCGATGAGCGCCCCGTCCGTGTGCCTTGGTGGGATTGGGCTTTACTCGCCGGTGTGATCGCCCTTTTTTGCTTTTTCCCGGGAATCATTCCCGCGCTGCTCTATCAGTTGTAACGAGGGAGGAATCATGAACAAGCATCCCTATTTGCGGGCATATCTGGCCGGAATCGCGGTTCCGACCGTGTTTCTGCTGGTTGCGATGACCCTATACACGGTGTTCCGCTATGTCTACAACTTCCCTGTGCCCATCGAGCGCGTCATCGTCTTTCCCATGGCCGCAGTCCCCAATGCCTGGGGCTTGTGGAACGTGCTGTATGTCGCTTTACTGGCACGGCGTCATTTTTCGCTGGGACTTTTCGGTGGCGTTCTTCCCCTGCTTCTCGCACCGTCGGGCTATTTCGTCGCACGACTGCTTGAGTTCCCCATTCCGTACGGAGTCTTCCACGTGGTGCCGTTCGCGTTGCCGATCGGGCTCATCGTTTACTACCTTGTGTGGAAGTACTTTGTGGGATTCCTGAACGCTGAATTGGGCATCGCCTGATGGAGATCGACGTCTCTATGACCCCGAATAGCGCTGCTCTTTCCAGGGGTCGCCGTAGGCGTGATAGCCGTTGCGCTCCCAGAAACCCAGGCGATCGTGATCGAGAAGCATGAAGCCACGCACCCACTTCACACTCTTCCAGGCGTAAAGATGAGGCACAACCAGACGGACCGGGCCACCATGCTCGGCGGGGAGAGGCTGGCCATCGTGCTCGAAGGCGAAGAGCACATTCGGGCGCTGAAGATCCTGCAGGGGAATGTTGGAGGTGTAGCCCTCTTCGGCGAGGACGAGGACGAATTCCGCGCCGGGTTTCATGGTGACGCGCTTGAGCACGTCGGTGAAGAGCACGCCTTTCCAGCGGTTATCTAGGCGGCTCCAACGAGTGACACAGTGAAAATCGCTGGTCACTTCCGTCTGGGGGAGAGAGCGGAATTCGTCCCAGCCCAGGCGCAATGGTTCTTCCACCAGGCCAGTGATCTTGAAATCCCACTTGGCACCGTCAAACTCCGGCACACGCCCGTAGTGCAGCACCGGCCACTTCAACGTTAGCGACTGGCCGGGAGGCAGACGGCCTTCCGCGCGCGCCAGCTTTTCTTTTTCGCGCCTGCCGCCGTCATCTCCGAAGACCGGCATCATTCTTCCCCTCTCGCCTCTTCTGTTGAGCCAACGGCGCCCGCCTCCCTCCTACGGCGGGCAAGCAGAAGGCGGCCGCTACCCAGGTTTCTTGAAGAAGAGGCTTTTCTCCAGCTCATTAGATTCGCAGATGGGGAGATGGTTTCAAGCTCGATTTTGAGGGAAAGGCCATTGTTGCATCCTGCCACTACGCGCTCGCCTGAAATAGTAGCCAGCGCCTCCGCTCGCCCGGCGTATGCTATTCTTTTTTCATGCCGGCACAGATCCTCGATGGTTTGAAGATTCGGGAACAGGTTTTCGCTGAACTGAAAAGCGAAATTGCGCGACTGGCGGCGCAGGGGATTCGGCCAGGCCTTGCGGCGGTGCTGGTTGGCGAAAACCCTGCCTCTCAACTGTACGTGAAGAGCAAGATCGCGGCGTGCGAAGAATTGGGAATGGCGAGCTGGACACACACGCCTCCCGGCGATGTGTCGACGGAATACCTACTACAGCTTGTGAATGAGATGAACGACGACAACAATGTCGACGGCATCCTTGTGCAATTACCCTTGGCCCCACAAGTTGATTCGAAGCGTGTTCTTGAGGCGGTTGATCCGGCGAAGGATGTGGACGGCTTCCACCCGGTCAGCCTGGGGAGGTTGGTGAGTAACCGGCCGGGGCTGGTGGCGTGCACGCCTGCGGGGTGCATGGAGATTCTGCGGCGTTACAAGATTCCCATTGAAGGCGCAAATGCGGTGGTTCTCGGCCGCAGCGACATCGTCGGCAAGCCAATGGCGCTGCTGCTGATGCACGCGAACGCGACGGTAACGATTTGCCACTCGAAGACACGCGACCTGCCCGAGGTGGTGCGGCGCGCCGATATTGTGGTGGCCGCGATGGGTAAGGCGGGATACGTCCACGCGGACTGGATTCGGCCCGGTGCGGCGGTCATCGACGTGGGCACCAACAAGGTGACGGACCCTGCCGAAGCTGAAAAACTTTTGAAGAATTTTCCGCAGAGGCTGGAGAAATTCCGGGCCAAGGGAAGTGTGCTGATCGGCGATGTGCATCCGGATGCAGTCTTCACTGCGGGCGCGCTTTCACCCGTGCCCGGTGGTGTTGGGCCCATGACCATTACCATGCTGATGAACAACACAGTGAAGGCCGCCCGCCTTCGCCGCGCGAAATCCTCGGTGGTGGCGGTGCAATAGACGCGCGGGCAAGGCAGAGAGAACGCCATGCTGAAAATGGGACTCACCGGCGGAATTGCGAGCGGAAAGAGCGCGATCGCGGCGATGCTGCGCGAAATGGGATTTCCTGTGCTGGAGGCCGATATTGTCGCGCACAAGCTGATCGAACCAGGGCAGCCCGCGCACGACGAGGTTCTGAGCGAATTCGGGGCAGAGCTCGCGGACGCAACGGGGCGCATCGACCGCGCGAAGCTCGCCTGCATTGTCTTTGCGGATCCCGTGAAACTCGCGAAACTTAATCACATCATTCACCCGCGCGTAGAAGAGATCGTTTTTCGCAAGTTTGAGGAGTGGCAGCGGACTGGAGTGCGCGACGCTGGTTTTGTGGAAGCGGCGCTACTGGTTGAGGCGGGAATCGATGAGAAGCTGGACGGCCTCGTTGTTGCTTTTTGTACACCAGAACAACAGCTTGAGCGGCTGCGTGACCGGGGCATGAGCCAAGTTGAAGCTAAACGACGACTTGCCGCGCAGCTTCCGGTGGAAGAAAAGCTGCGTCACGCGACAGAGACGATCAATTGTTCGGGCACGTTGGAAGAAACGCGGTCGCAGGTTAGGGCGCTAGCGGCGAAGCTTCGCAGGCGGGCTTTGGGATAGCGGGGAATTGAGGAGGATATCAGATATCAGCGATCAGATATCAGGAAACGCTTGGGAGTGTGGGGAGAGATTGCGACGAACGGTAGGGTTGAGATGCTTCGGCGCGGGAAAGGCACCGCTCCTCAGCATGACACGTTGATTTGGGGTGTGGGCTGAGACCGTAAAAGCGGCAGCAAGGCTGCCGCATTCCAAACAAGGCAAATCCGTCGAGAGCGCGGGACACAGCGATTGTGCGGACTTGGGGTACAGCAGTGCTGTGCCCCTACGCGAAGAAATGGGATTTAGGCTCGGGCGAGAGTAGCGGCGCGGGCGGCCTCGAGGAGCTTGGAGGCGTTGGAGCGGATATCGCCATGGCCGAAGACGGCGTTGCCCGCTACGAGTAGCTCGGCTCCTGCTTTGACGATGTCCGAAACGGTTTCCAGGTCTACTCCACCATCTACTTCAATGCGGAAGTCCAATTTGCGCTCGGCGCGCATGCGGGCCAGTGCGGCAATTTTGTTTAGGGCGTTGGGGATGAAGCGCTGGCCGCCAAAGCCGGGATTCACGCTCATTACCAGGACGTGGTGGACGAGGTCCAACACTTCCGTGAGGGTTTCCACGGGAGTGGCGGGATTGACGACTACGCCCGGTTTGCAGCCGTGGGAGGAGATGAGGTGCAACGTGCGGTCGAGATGCACGCAGGCTTCCTGGTGCACGGAAATCCAGTTCGCGCCGGCTTCGGCAAATTCGGGGATGAAGAGGTCGGGGTTTTCGATCATGAGGTGGCAATCGAAGGGCACCTTAATGATTTTGCGCAGAGAGCGCACTACCGGAGGACCGATGGTGAGATTGGGGACGAAGTGACCGTCCATTACGTCCAGATGGAGGACTGTGCCGCCGCCGTCGATGGACTGCTGCGCGTCGGCGCCGAGTTGCGCGAAGTTCGCGGAGAGAATCGAGGGCGCAAGTTCGATGTTCATGGAACGGTTGTGTCTCCTTCCCTAGAAGATGAAATTATACGACGGGCGGGGTGCGAACAGGAGCGGGTGGAGAAAAGAAAGAGGGATTCCTCACTTCGCGGACTCCGTTCCCTTCGGCTTCGCTCAGGGCAGGCGGAATGACGGAGCTGGGGAGATCAGGCCTGGACGTGGCGCCAGGGAATGGTGCAGCGTTTGGAGTTGCTCTCGAGGGCCAGGTCCAGCGCGACCATCACGTCCAGGACTTGCTGGGACGTGACTAACAACGGCGCTTTGCCGAGGATGGCGTCGCGGACATTGGCGTAGAAGTCGCGCCAATCGCCGGTGGAGGAGATTTTGCGGGTGGATACGTTTCCGTTTTCGACTAGGGTTAGCTCGCCGTAGTTTTCTTCTTTTTCTACTAGCCAAGAGGGGCCCGTGGGAACTTGGCCGGCTCGCAGGTTTGGTTCGAGAGGATCGAATTCGCGTTTGAGGTAGCTGCCCTTTTCTCCGAGCAGGACGAGGCGCGGGCGTGGCGTGGCGGACATCATGGTGGCGCGGAGGAGTGCTCGGGAGCCTTGCGGGTAGTGGAGGAACAGGTCGAAGGCATCGTCGGTGGAGAAGCCGGAGCGTTCGATGCGAATATCGGCGGTGATGGCGAGAGGCGTGCCCAGGAGCATCATGGACTGATCGATGAGGTGAGGCGCCAGGTCGAAGAGGACGCCGCTGCCGGGGCCGGGGATTTCGCGCCATGCGTTTGGTTTGCGGACCGGGCGGTAGCGGTCGTAAGTGGATTCGAAGCGGACGATGCGGCCCAAGGCGCCTGCGGCTACGGTTTGGCGTAGGGCTTGGAAATCGGCGTCGAAGCGGCGGTTGTGGTAGACGGTGAGGAGGCGGCCGAGCTTCTTGGCGAGATTCAGGAGTTCGACTGCTTCCGTGACGGTGGTGGTGAACGGCTTGTCCACTACAACGTCGCGACCAGCTTCGAGGCAACGCTTGGCCAGTGAGAAATGCGTTTGGTTGGGAGTGGAAAGTACGATCAGGCGGATGGAATCGATGGCCAGAAGTTCGTCGAGGCTGCGGACAATGCGTGCGTCCGGATAGGCTTGGGCCGCCGAGTCGCCCGTACGCTGCAGGATTGCGGATAGATGCAATCCCGGCACTGCGCGGATGACAGGAGCGTGAAAGCAGCGGCCGCCTAGGCCGAAGCCGATGAGACCGACATCAATCATTGGTCCCACACCTGGTGCGCAACATTGAGGCCAATACTCTAGGCCAGAATCCTATCTGAACCAAAACAAAGGGTAGGGAACCAATTACCAAAGCTGCGACGACCGCTGCATTCCCGACCCCCGAAGCGAAATGAAGAGCAAGATACAAGAGAAATCCCAATACGGAGGATATAGCAGACAACAGAATTCCGATCCCAATTGCGTCCCCACCACGCTTGCTTCTCTCCCAATCGCCAAGGTGATCCCATTCCGTGGCCCCGGTGAGGTATTTTCTGCCGCAGAGGCACTTGTAACGTTCGGGGCCAATCGGTGCCGAAGTGTGCGAAAGACGGGGTCGAAAGTATTTCGTAATGTCCCGTCCGCACTGGTCACAGACGTAGATATCAGCTCTACGCGGGAAATCGCTCGCCGGAAGCTTGACGGAAGGGCGTGCGCTTAAATTCAAGGTGAGCATGTTACTCCAGCAGAAGCAGGACTTAAGAATAGAAATTGTAGCGCGAAATCCCGTGAGTTGGATTAGTTGCGTTGAGTGCTCATGCAAGAAACACTGACCAAGCGCAACGAGTTGGTTAGAGGTGGCGGGGCGGTATATCCTTGCTGACGTGGAGAAGAATCCGGCGACACGATTAGGGCCTGCGCGTGGCTTGTATCTCGGGCTGGTGGTTACGATTCTTGCGGTGCTTGCGTATGGTGCGTACATCACTGTGCAGTTTGCGGGATTGCGCAAGCTGCAGAGCGAGTTGGTGGATCGCAATCGCAAAGATTCACTGCAACTGCTGCGCATCCAGAACGACCTCAACTCTATTGGCTTGGCCATGCGGGACATGCTGGATGCCAGCGAACCTTATCCGCTGATTGCGTGGAACGCGCAGTTTGACCGCATCCGGACCGACCTTGAGGATGCGCTACGGCAAGAAGCGCCACTTTCGGAAGCCGTGCCCTCCAGCGAACAGCGCCGCTACTTGTTTCAGGCGCTGACGCAATTCTGGGTTGCGAGCGACCGGATGTTCGCGCTGGCACAAAATGACGAAGACGCGGCACGAGAGCAGGTGCGCGACACGCTGCAGCCGCGGCAGGCGGCGCTGAGTTCCGCGGTTTCCCGGTTACTGGTGCAAAACAACGAAGCGGAGGAATCGGCGGCGGCGCGGATCGCGGAAATTTATGACCGCGTGCAGCGCCAGCTTTATTTCTTCCTGGCGGCAATCCTACTGGCGATTGTGCTCACGAGCCTGTACCTGATCCGCAATAACCGGCGGCTGTTTGCGCATGTCGAGGAACTGTCCTCACAGCGCAGCGACCTGGCGCAGAAGCTGATTTCCACGCAAGAATCCACGCTTCGGCACATTTCGAGAGAATTGCACGACGAGTTTGGCCAGGTGCTGACCGCGATCGGTTCCCTGCTGCGACGGACGGACAAGCAAATACCGTCGGATTCGCCGTTGCACAGCGATTTGCAGGAAGTACGCGAGATCGCGCAGAACACGCTGAACAATATCCGGAGCCTTTCGCAGGCGCTGCACCCGGTGCTGCTGGAAGAAGCGGGGCTGGAGAGCACGCTGGACTGGTATGTGTCGACAGTGGAAAGGCAGAGCGGGCTTGTGCTTCACTACGAGAAGTCCGGCGAACGTTTTGCGATTGAAACTGGTGCCGGAGTGCAGATCTACCGCGTGTTACAGGAAGCGCTGAACAATGTGAGCCGCCATTCGGGCGCCAAAGAGGCGTGGATCCGCTTGCACTTTCAGCCGACGGAACTAGAGCTGGAAGTGGAGGACCACGGCAAGGGACTGGCGCCCGCGGAAGGACAGACCGGAATTGGCCTGGTGGCGATGCGTGAGCGGGCAGAGATTCTGGGCGGAACGCTGAAGGTGATTGCTCTGGGCGCGGCGCCAACGAATGGGACAGGCACGCTGGTGAGATTGCGCATTCCGCGGGCAAAGGTGGAAACGCATGGCGAATAAGCTGAAGGTGCTGCTGGTGGACGATCACGCGCTGGTGCGGCGCGGGTTCCGGCGCATGCTGGAGGACGAGCCCTCTTTCCAAGTCGTCGGCGAAGCGAGCGACGGGCTGGAAGCGGTGCAGTGCGCGGAAAAATTGGAGCCGGATGTAATCGTGATGGACTGCGCGCTGCCGCAAATCAATGGCATCGAGGCTTCGCGGCGCATTCTGGCGAATCGGCCAGAGACGGCGATTTTAATGCTGAGCATGCACTCCGAGGACACGCTAATCCGGCAGGCGATGGAAGCGGGCGCCAAAGGCTACGTGCTGAAGAATGCGATGGACCTGGACCTTGTGAGTGCGATTAAAAAAGTGGCGAAAGGCGAAATCGTGCTCGATCCGCAGATTACGAGGAGCGGTGCGCTGAAGGGCGAACGGGACACGGGCCTGACGCCGCGTGAGCTGGAAATTCTGCAACACATCGTGGCGGGCAAGACCAATAAGGAGATTGCCGGCGAGCTAAACCTGAGTGTGAACACCGTATCGGTACACCGGGCGAACATCATGGACGCGCTGGGAATGCACAAGACGGCGGAGTTGGTGGTGTACGCGATCCGCAACGGGCTGGTCAACCTTCCGTGAACCGACGCGAGTTTATCTGGCGGGGAATGGGAGCGGGACTGGTGGCTGGGATGGCACCTGTTTCGTTGCCGGCTGCCGGGCCCGGATTTCAATTCACCGATGTAACGAGCGCTGCGGGAATTCACTTCGAACACAATAGCGGGGCATACGGCGGCAAACTCCTGCCGGAAACGTTGGGTTCCGGGTGCGCCTTTCTGGATTACGACGCGGACGGCTGGCAGGACATTCTGCTGGTGAATTCGATGGACTGGCCGGGACACAAACGCCAGCGCACCACACTGAAGCTTTACCACAACAACCGGAATGGCACGTTCACGGACGTGACAAAAGCCGCGGGATTGGATGTGGAAATGTACGGGATGGGCGTGGCCGTGGGCGATTACAACAACGACGGATTCCCGGACATTTTCATCACTTGCGTGGGGCAAAGCCGTTTATTCCGCAACACGGGCAAGGGCACATTTGTGGATGTAACGAAGGCGAGCGGGTTGGGAGGCAAGCAAGGCCTGAGCACTTCGGCGGTGTGGTTCGACTACGATCGCGATGGGTTGCTGGACCTGTTTGTGTGCAATTACGTGCGCTGGACGGCGGAAACGGATGTGTTTTGCAGCCTGGACGGTAGGAATAAGTCTTATTGCACGCCCGAAGCCTACCGGGGGGACACCTGCTGGCTGTACCATAACCGCGGGGATGGAAAGTTTGAGGACGTGACAGCGAGCAGCGGGGTCTTTGACAGTAGTTCGAAATCGCTGGGCGTGGCGATGCTGGACTACGACCAGGACGGGTGGCCGGATCTGCTGGTGGCTAACGATACGCAGCCGAACAAGCTCTACCGAAATCTGCACAACGGGAAATTCAAGGATGTGGCCGTCGAAGCCGGGCTGGCGTTCAGTACGGAAGGAAAGGCGCGCGCGGGGATGGGCGTGGACGTAGCCGATTTTGAGAATTCGGGCAAACCCGGAATTGTGATCACGAATTTTGATAACGAGATGATCGGGTTGTACCACTTCGTTGGAAGGGGCTACGACGACGTTGCCATGCAGGAAGGGTTGGGGGCAGCATCGAGAAATACGCTGGGCTTCGGCTGCGTATTTTTCGACGCGAACCTGGATGGGCTGCTCGACATTGCGATCGCCAATGGACATATTGACGAAACCGTTCGCAACATTCGCGGAAACGTGGGCTATGCGCAGCCCGCGCAGATGTTCGAGAACCTGGGCGGCAGGAAATTTCGCGATGTGGCGGAAGAGGTGGGCGGGGGGTTCGAGAAGCCAAAGGTGGGGCGAGGCTTGTCGGTGGGCGATTACGACCTTGATGGGGATTTGGATTTGCTGCTGACCACGAATAATGGCTCCGCGTATCTTTACCGCAATGATGTATCGAACTCCAATCGCGGTATCCGTTTTCATTTGGTGGGAACACAATCGAACCGTGACGCAATCGGAGCAACCGTACGAGTTTTTGCGCAGGGCCAGCAGCAGACACGGATGGTGCGAAGCGGCTCAAGCTATTTATCGCAATCCGAATTGCCAGTTACGTTTGGGCTGGGCAAGTTGGAGCAGATCGAGCGCGTGGTGATCGACTGGCCGAGCGGGAGGAGCGAGGAGTACAAGGGGCTAAAGGCGGGGAAGATGTTTCAAGTGATTGAAAGTAAAGGGATTAAGGAGAATTCACGGAGGTAATGCTTTCGCAGTATTGTCAGCAGGTTTGGCTGGCCATATAAAGGGCACAACTTTGATGTCGCTTCCCCAAGAGGCACAGCCTTCGCCAACTCAGGAAGCACCCCAATAAACTCTGCGGCCGGGTCACGATCCCGGCCGCATTTTTAATTGCAGAAGGTAGCTCGAACCTAAGAAGTGGGAACGGGGGAAACTGAATGAAACGCTGGCGCTCCCTAAGCGTTTTGGTTCTCGCAGTCACGGCTGTTTATCTCTACGCCCTACCAGCAGCAACCCTTACTTATGCAGCGGCAGTGCTGGCGCACACCGGGATCGGAGTGCTGCTGACGCTGGGGCTGGTGGTATTTTTGTTTCGCGGCATCGGGAAAGAGTCGATGCTGGCGCGATTTGGATGGGTGCTGATGGCGGCGGGCGCCGCACTGGGAGTTGCGCTGATTTATCTTGGCACGCCCCATCGGATGAAAGCGTGGCTTTACGCGCACATTGCGATTTGTACTTTCGGTGCAGTGTTGCTTGCAACCGCGTGGATGAGAGAACGCGGCTGGTTGGGCGCTGGTTTTCTGCAAGGG
>Ga0187816_10000284_pt1 | contig 14706 bp, 11 predicted proteins | sample NC_wetland_sal_i_16_FD_132960 | JGI IMG/M metagenome (GOLD analysis project Ga0187816, IMG submission 132960) | Wetland sediment microbial communities from Neuse River Estuary, North Carolina, USA - SO4_1 | ecosystem: Environmental > Aquatic > Freshwater > Wetlands > Sediment | place: USA... | reverse complement strand
CTTCTTCCTCGAGCGAAATCGCCAGCGCCAAAATTTCCTGCTCGCTGAGGTCTTTAAAGTTCTTCTTCGCCATCTTGCCGCCCCCTGCGTTGAAACCGGATTGGAGGGAGGATTATAGCCGCGCAAGGGCCTGATGGAATCCCAAATGCGACGCCGGCGAGCTACGCTGCTTTCAGGCTCGATACGAGATGAGCCGGAGTGATACGCTCGGGCATCGAATGAAGCGTGGCTCGAGGCGTAGTACCAGACTTTCGCACGAGGCAGTGACGGCGGAGATGGGAGTCGAAGGATCGCGCGATGAAGGCTTGCCTTTTGCATACACCCGGACCCATCGAGGGGAATCCGCTCGCTTTCACGGATGCGCCTGAGCCGCATCTTGGCGTGGGCGAAATTCTCGTGCGCGTGAATTTCTGCGGCGTGTGCCGCACGGATTTGCATGTCGTCGAGGGCGAACTGCCGCCGCGCAAATCTCCCGTGATTCCGGGACACCAGGTGGTTGGCACAATCGAAAAGCTTGGCGAGGGCGCGCATCGGTTTCCCATTGGCGCCCGCGTCGGCATTCCCTGGCTCCATCGCACCGACCAGACTTGCGAATATTGCCGCGGTGGAATGGAGAACATTTGCGACCATCCCGAATTCACCGGCTACACCGCGGACGGCGGGTACGCGCAATACGTCGCGGCGCCCGAAGATTTCGTGTATTCGATTCCGGAGAATTTCGACGATGAACAGGCCGCGCCGCTGCTTTGCGCCGGCATCATCGGATTTCGCTCGCTGCGGCTCAGCGGAATCAAGGCCGGCGGCCGGCTGGCGTTCTATGGATTCGGGGCCGCGGCGCACGTGGCCATCCAGGTGGCTCGCCACTGGGGCGTGGAAGTGTACGCAGCCACGCGCGGGGCAAAACATCAGCAGCTTGCGTTGCAATTGGGCGCCGTCTGGGCTGGCGAAGCTGCTGCGGAACCACCTGCGACGCTGGATGCGGCAATTATTTTTGCGCCCGCGGGAGAGCTCGTACCGCCCGCGTTGCGAGCGCTAAAAAAAGGCGGCGTCCTGGTGCTCGGCGGAATTCACATGAGCCCGATTCCCTCGTTCAGCTACGATCTGCTGTACGAGGAGCGTGTGATCCGCAGTGTCGCCAACAATACCCGCAGGGACGGCGAAGACTTTTTGCGCATCGCGGCGGAGATTCCCATTCGTTCGCAGGTGAATCTCTTCCCTCTTCGCGAGGCCAATCGCGCGCTCAATGATTTGAAAGGCGATCGCATCAATGGCGCCGCGGTGCTCGACTGCCGGAAATAATTGGGGCGCCTCGAGCCGCAATCAGAATCGCAGCATCGGGAAATGATCATGAAAATTCTCTCCATCAGTGTTGCGCGGCCTCGCATTGTCATCTCCAAGGGCCGGCAATTCTCGACTGGCATTTTCAAAGAGCCGGTGGAAGGCCCGGTTATGGTCCGGCGCCTGAATCTCGATGGCGACCGCCAGGCGGATTTGTCGGTGCACGGCGGGCCCAACAAAGCTGTGTATGCCTATCCTTCCGAGCATTATCCGCTCTGGCGGCAGGAATTGCCGGAGATGGATTTGCCTTATGGAATGTTTGGCGAGAATTTCACCACCGAGGGGCTGAACGAGCAGAACACGAATATTGGCGACCGTTTCCGCGTGGGCGAAGCGGTCGTGATGGTCACGCAACCGCGCGAACCCTGTTACAAACTGGCTGCGAAATTCGGACGCGACGACATTCTGAAACTCTTTCTCCAGAGCGGGCGCTCCGGCTTTTATTTTGCGGTCGTCGAAGAGGGGCTAGTGCAAGCAGGCAACACCATCGAGCGGATTTACGAGGATCCAAACGGCGTCACGGTGGCGGACATCAACCGGTTGTTCCTGAACGGCGGTGAGGACGCCGCCTTGCTGCGCCGAGCTGTGCGTGTGGAGGCCTTACCCGATAACTACCGCGAATATCTCCGCCAGGAGTTACAATCGCTCGAGCCGTGACTCCCAGCCAACAATAATGAAGCCGCCCAGCAAGCTTCTTGACCGCACGTTTCACGCCGGGATTACCCTCAAGGGCATCGGCGGCCTGATGGAAATGACCGGCGGAGTCCTCTTGTTGTTCATCAGGCCGGCGGCCATGAGCGCAACCGTCCAGTTTCTTTTCTTGCAGGAACTTTCGAGGGATCCGGATGGCTTCTTTACCTCGCACGTCCTCCGGGAATCCTCGAAGTTCGCCAACCTCGATCCCACGTTCGCCTCGATGTACCTCCTTTCCCATGGAATCACGAAAGTAATCCTGGTCGTCTGCCTCTGGCTGAACAAGCTCTGGGCTTACCCGCTGACGATTTTCGTTTTCGCTGGCTTTTGCTTCTATCAGGTCCACAGGTTTACGCGCACGCATTCGATCTCGCTCCTCCTGCTCACCATCTTCGATCTTTTTCTGATTTATCTTACCTGGCAGGAATATCTTCAGCAAAGAAGCATCCGCGGAGAGCAGATCCAGAAATAAGGCTTGCTCCTTGTCGCCGCCCCGTCGCCGTTTATTCGGAGTTCTGCGCCAGCACCACGATCAATCGCACCGGCCCATGCGCGCCCATCACCAGGATCTTCTCGATGTCGGCGGTCCGGCTTGAACCGGTAATGAGGCAGACATAGGAATTCTGGAAAGCGGTGTTTCGCTCGCGCATGCGCGCGAAAGCTGCTTCCAGGTCGGGGACCAGTTGATCCCGGCTCGCGATCACAATGTGAACCGGCGCGACCACCGATGCCCCGCGGCCTCCGCAAGCCGCCGAAACCAGCACGGAACCCGTCAGCGCCACCAGCGCCTCGGCTGCCGTAATCGTCGCTTGCGCCGATTCTCTCGGGCCGCCCTCGCTCGACCACTGGATCTTTCGTCCGTCCTGCCATTCCGTGGCCAGCCGGCGCAACGCGGACGAATCCTGCACGAAAATCTCTCCCGGAGGAAGCGCGGCCAGTACATCCGCGACGGCTCGCGCGCTCGCTCGCATGTCCGGCGTCACCACGCATTCCGTAATATTGGCGGCGCATTCCTTCTGGAAGCGGTCGAGCATGTCCGTGACGGGCGCGAAGATTTTTCTGTCTGCCGGACCCGGCGGGCGCGCTGCCGGCGTGCGTAGCGCGGTTCGAATGCGCTCGAGGATGCGCGCGCGGCTGGGATTTTCCGCCGTGGTTTCAGTTGGTTCCATTGCGTTTCCCCCAGAGCGCGCGAAACGATTTCTCGGGAATCGGCGGCGCCGCATGGTTCCGATTCCAGGGACGCGCCGGATCGAGCGCCGTGCCTTCCAGTCGCAGGGCGCGCATCACTCGCATGCCAAGCCGCGCCAGCCAACCCATCATTGCGAAACGCCCTGCGTCCTCCACGCTCCAGCGCCACATGGCGAAGCCGAATCGCTCGCTCCACGGCCGGTCCGATTCGTTCACCGCGTCCCGCCGGTTGTGCAAGAGGTGATGGTGCAGATCGATTTTCACAGGACATACTTCCGTGCACGCTCCGCAGAGCGACGACGCGTAGGACAAGTGCTGAAATTCCTTCAGCCCTCGCAGGCGCGGCGTGAGAACGCTTCCGATAGGCCCCATGTACGTGGTCCCGTAAGAATGGCCGCCGACGGTGCGGAAAATGGGGCACGCGTTGATGCACGCGCCGCAGCGGATGCAGTGCAGCACCTCGCGCTCTTCCACGTTCGCGAGCAATTCGCTCCGCCCGTTGTCCACCAGCACGACATGAAATTCTTCCGGGCCGTCCGTCTCGTTCGGCTGGCGCGGGCCTCCGGCCAAAGTGCTATAGCAGGTAATCGGCTGACCCGTCCCGGCGGTGGCCAGCACCGGCCAGAGGGTGGCCAGGTCTTGCAAGCGCGGAATCACCTTCTCGATGCCCGATAGCACGACGTGGATTCGCGGAACGCTTGTGCACAGCCGCGCGTTTCCTTCGTTGGTCGTGAGCGCGATCATCCCGGCATCCGCCACCAGAAAATTCGCGCCGCTGATTCCCATCTCGGCGGAAAAAAAATCCAGCCGCAGAGACCGCCGCGCCGCGGCCACCAACTGCTGCGGATCGTCCGTGTCCACGCCGCCGAGTTTCTGCTTGAATAGCGCGGCGATCTGCGTCCGGTTCAAGTGCATGGCCGGGGTGACGATGTGATAGGGAGTTTCTTCGCGCAATTGCACAATGTATTCGCCGAGATCGGTCTCCACCACTTTGATTCCCAGCTTTTCCAGCGCCGCGCCGAGATGGATTTCCTCGCTGACCATGGACTTCGATTTCACCACCTTGTGAACCCCGCGGCTCACGGCCAGATCCGTTATGTAGCGGCGGGCTTCTTCGGAATTCTCCGCCCAGAAGACGTGTCCGCCTCGTTCCTTCACCCGCTGCTCGAATTCCAGCAGATAGCGGTCGAGGTTGTTCACCGCTTCCCATTTGATTTCCTGGCATTTCAGCCGCGCGGCTTCCCAATCGAAAAAGCGCGAGCGTCCCCGCTCTGACGCCACATTGTAGGAATCGATCGCGCGGCGGATGAGCTGGCGATGCGTGATATCCGCGGATTTCTCGGCGGCGCTGCGCAAAAATTCCTGTGAGGCCTGGCTCATCGCTGGCCCTCCGAGGCCGCCGACCGGGCTTTGCGCTCGGCGGAAGCATCTGTTTGCGCCAGGATGCCCGCCAGATAAATGGTGCGCACCTTCGACTCACGGCGCCGCAGAATCCCGTCGATGTGCAGCAGGCAGCTTGGGTCCGTCGCCGTCACGTATTCGGCGCCCGATGCTTCGGCGTTGCCGGCCTTCGTGTCTCCCATGGCCGCGGAAATGGCCGCGAATTTCGCCGCGAATGTGCCGCCAAAACCGCAGCATTCCTCGCTGTAAGGCAATTCCACGAGTTCCAGTCCCCGGACATGCCGCAATAATTCCCGCGACTCCTGCTTCAAATGCAGCTCCCGCAGCCCATGGCATGAATCGTGAACGGCGACGCGATGCGGGAAGCTCGCGCCCACGTCCGTCACATTCGCGACCTTCACCAGGAATTCCGAGAATTCAAAGACGCGCTGTCCCACCAGAATCGCTTCTTCGCGCAGGGGAGTGCCGGCGAGCAGTTCCGGATAAAAACTGCGCACCATGGTGGTGCAGGAACCGGAAGGACAGACCACGATTTCCGCCTTGCGGAAAATCTGGATGAAGCGTTCCGCCACCGGCCGCGCGTCGGTCCAATATCCGGTGTTGAAGGCCGGCTGCCCGCAGCAAGTCTGCTCCTCGGGGAATTCCGTCTCGTACCCGATGCGGCGCAGGACGCGCACCATGTCCAGGCCGACCTCGGGGATCAGCTGGTCAACGAAACAGGGGATGAACAGGGATACCTTCGCCATACTAGCGGCTTATAGTCTAGACCTCGCGCCAGTGCAAGAAAAGAAGCTACTCGTTGATGCGCCGTTCTATCCGGGGGCAGTCTGGAGAGGCTGCGGAGATTTCTCGCGCGATCACGGGATCGTGGGGCGTGTGCGTAAAAAGCGTGTCGCAATCATTTCTTGTGATGCACGCGCAGATAAAAGTGGCCGATCGTGTTGTAGAAGAGGAATTCGAATTCAAGATGGGAGGCCTGGACGCGCCATTCCTCGAACGCGAGCTGTTCGCCATAGCCCAGCAAGTGCGGCCAATCGTCGAAAACCAGGATGGCTCCGTCGGCGAGCCGGTTCGTCAGGTAGTTCAGGCAGTCACGGGCAGGCTCGTACAGGTCACAATCAATTCGCACATAACTGAATTTCTCCACGAGTTGCGCATCCGGGCCCAGGAGACTCTTTTCAAAGAACCCTTTCACGAGCCGGACGCGCGGCCGCTGCCGTGCCTGCACATTTTGCGAGACCTGGTCCCAGTTGCAAGCGTACTGGCCTCTCTTCCAATAAGAGCCGTCGCGCTTGGGATCAGGTTCCGAAAGCCCTTCGAAGCTGTCGAAGCCATAAATTCGGCGATTCAAGCCAATTCTTTCCGTTTCCAGCCAGAAGTAATTAATCCACCAGCCCTGGTAGATTCCGAATTCGACGATTTCTCCTGGGATGTTCTTCTCTCTTATTTCCTGCAATAGCATGCGCACGTATTCGAGTTCAACGCTGAGCAGGGCATTGTGGGCCTTGTGCCCCCACGGTGTATCCTCCGTCCAACTACAGGCGATTCGCACGGCAGGCGCAGGTATGCGCGCACGAAAGACGCTTTCGAACCAATCGTCGTAGTTCATTGATGAAAGGGGTTCTTGCGCGGGATCTTGAGTCGGGAGCGGCACCAAGAAATCCTAGGCAATCGCTATGCCAGCCGCCGCGCCGCTCGCACACAACCAACATAAGGAGATTTTCATTTTGTCCTGCTGGTCGAATCAGGAACGGCGCCATTCCTGAAATGACACCAATCTGAGTGGCTCAACCTGAACCAGATCATAGCCAAGCACCACGGTGCAAAATCTTGCAATCGGACTCTCGATTGCTTGGTTAACGGCGATTCAAGGACCGTCCGAGCTGCGCCAAGTTGGAGAACCGATGAGTTTTGCCGATGGATGGAACAGAAAGGCACAATCCCGGGGGGCCGTCCTTTGAAGCCGGAAAAGCGCGAGCAGGCGGTCCGAGTTCTTGTCGTCCACGAATTCCTGCCCGAATACGATCGTTCGGGCAGCGAACAGCGCCACTGGCAGGTCCTGCTGGCCCTTCGCGCGCGCGGCCACGCCGTCACCTACGTCGCCCGCCACGCCATCGATAAGGATCGCTACATCACCGACCTGAACCAGCAGGGCATCGCTGCATACGCGCATGACCGGGAGCGCTTGGCCTATCTCGGGATCAGCGAAGCACCCCTTTGGTCCTTTGATGAGGTGCTGAAAACGGGGCGATTCGACGTTGCCTTTCTCCTCACATGGTTCTGGACGGGCATCAGCATCCCTGAGCATTACCTGGACGAAATCCGCAGAGTTTCGCCGGATACGCGCGTCATCGTGGTCTGCGACGACCCCCACGGCCCGCGCGAAATGACTCTGGCCCAGCTCACCGGTAAACTCGTCGACTTCGAACGCGCCAAGGATTTCGAACAGCGCGAAGCGGAAATCTACCCGCGCGCCGACCTGATCGTCACTGTCTCGGAAACCAACCGCCAGAACTTGCTGGCCATGAATCCAGATCTCCCGATTGAGATTCTGCCGAACGAGGCGGAGTCGTTGATCGATCCTTCGCCCGGTCTTAGCTTTGATGCGCGCAAAAATCTCCTCTTCCTCGGTGATTTTCTGAATTTCGCGAACCGCGATGGGCTCAATTGGTTTCTCGAAGAAGTCTGGCCCACCGTTCGCGCCAAATTTCCGGAAATCAAACTCGACCTGGCAGGCAGCCACTTGACCGATGATTTCGCCGCCGGAATCGAACGGGTCGAGCACCTGGGTTTCGTGCCGGACTTGAAACCCCTTTTCTCGAATCACCGCGTCTTCATATCCCCGGCTCGCTACGGCGTAAGCACGCGCACGAAAAATCTAAACGCTCTGGCGCTGGGCCTTCCCGTGGTCACCACGGCTGCCGGCGCGGAAGGCTTATATCTGCGCGACGGGCAGGAAGCGCTATTGGCCGAAACGCCCGCGGATTTTGCCGAAGCGATTAGCCGCCTCTACACCGATGCAAATCTCTGGCATTCGCTCGCCGGGCAGGGGCGGGCGCACATCTGCAAAGTCTTCTCCAGGGCGCGCCTGGAAGAAACTCTCGAGCAAATCATCCGCAAGGCTCTCTTGCTCCGCCCGAAGGAATATGACCCGAATCACGTATGGTCCGCCCTGCTTGTGGAAAAACGATTCCAGCAGCTTCTCGAGGGCAATCGCGGCCCGCGGCAAATGCTGCTGCGGTTCATGTGCCAATTGCGCCTCGCCGAACAGTTTCTGCGCGACGGCAATCCCGCGGCTGCCCGCGAGCAACTGCGCCATGTTTTTTGCAGCGTCTATGGAAACCTCGCGCGCACGCCGATCGTCGCTCGCATCCTGCTGTGCCTCGAACGCTGCTATCGAGAGCTGGGCGAGCCCGATCGGGCTCTGTGTTGCAAGGAAGAAGCGCAGCTTTGTCTTCCGCCCTCACCCGACTCTCCTGCTTCCCCGGCGCCTGGCGCGGACGTGCCCGGCCGTCGCAAAGGACGCCCACGGCTGTCCGTTGTAATTCCCACGTATGACCGGCAGGTGACGCTTGCTGCATGCCTGGCCGCGCTGAACGATCAATCGCTCTCTCGCAGTGAATTCGAAGTAATCGTGGCGGATGACGGCTCCTCGGACGGCACCGAAGCATTTTGCCGCAGCTTTGACCCCGGCTATTCCTTCCATTATTTCCGCCAAGCGAATGCCGGAGCCGGAGCGGCGCGGCGGCTGGGTGTCCAGCATGCCCGGGGAGAATTTCTGCTGCTGATCAATGACGATACAATCGCCAGTCCGGATTTGCTCTCGAAACATTTGCATGAGCAGAAAAAGCACCGCCGCGAAAAATTGGCCGTGCTGGGCGACTTCCGCTATCCCCCGGCCGCTTCCGAGCGCGCCCTCACGTATTTCCTGACGCGGCATCCATTTCTTTTCCCGCAGGTCTCCCTGAAAGAAGGAGTGCACTCGCATAGCGCCTATTTCGTCACCTGCAATATGAGCGTCCGGCGCGACGCCGTCCTCGCCGCCGGCTCCTTCGACTCGCGCTTTCGAGTCGCGGAAGATACCGACCTGGGAATCCGGCTCATGCGCAATGGATTTCGCGTCCTCTACGTTCCCGGTGCGCTCGCCACTCACGAGCACCTTCCCTTCACGATTGGCCACCTGCTGCGGCGCGCCGAACTCTATGCTCCCGCCCAATTGCTCCTGTTTCGCAAGCATCCGGAGCTTCTGGGCGATGGCGCCGGGCCGTTCGGGCGGCTCGACGAGGAATCCATGCGCATGCTGCGCGCTTTTGTCGGTCGTCGCGAGCGCGAAATCGAAGAGGCCGTGCGGGCGCTCGAAAAATTCGATTCGCTCGATTTCAAGCCGTTTTTCACGAGGCTCGTTGCTAACCGCCCGCGGCCGAAGATGTCATGGAAGGTTTCGATAAAGCCATCCCCCAAGTCTATTTCTTTTATCTCTATCGAAGCTTTCTGAAGGCCTGGGACGAAGAGCAAACCCATCCTCCCTCCACGGCGCCCGTCCCTTCACTCGAGGAAGAGGAAGCGAGAATCTAGTGCCGCTCAAAACACTCGTCATTCCTAATCTCGCCGGCAGTCTCGCTTTTGGGCTCCCCTCGGATGGCTGCTTCGTGGACACCGGAGCGCCCGAAATCAGTCCGTCCGGCCTTCATGCCTGGAGGGTTCATGCAAGCGAATCAAGATCTTGAACGCCTGGTGCAGGCGCGGATCGAGGAAAGTGCGGCGGTGAAGCTCGTCCTCCTGGTGGAAGAAGGCGCGACCACACAGATCACCGAAATCGCAAAAGATCTGGTGGCTGCGTTTCGCGGTGGCCGCCGGCTCTTCCTCTTCGGCAATGGAGGAAGCGCCGCCGATGCGCAACACATCGCGGCGGAACTCGCGGGCAAATATATGTTGAACCGGCGCGCTCTGCCCGCCGTCGCTCTTACAACGAACACCTCTTGCTTGACGGCGATGGCCAACGATTATGCCTATGAAGAGGTCTTCGCCCGCCAGATCGAGGCGCTCGGCTCCCCCGGGGACATCGCCATCGGAATTTCCACCAGCGGTGATTCGCCCAATGTCCTGCGCGCCATCGAAACCGCCAACGCGAGAGGCTTGCTGACGCTGGGTCTCACCGGGAAAAATGGCGGGAAGCTGAAATCTCTCGCGCAACGCTGCGTGTGCGTCCCCTCCGAACAAACGCCGCGCATTCAGGAAATCCACATTCTCCTGGGACACATCTTCTGCGAGATCGTCGAGCAGGAACTCTTTGCTCCCGCCCCCGAACCGGCCGGCGAGTTCGCAAACATGACTTGATCCCTAATCCTCACGGCCCGCGGCCTGCGGCTTCCACGCGAGGCGGCGGAAATCGGATTGGATGCGCATCCATGGCCCAGTACGTTCTTCTTGATCGCGACGGCGTCATCAACCGGAAAGCCGGCGATGGCTACGTAACATCGTGGCATGCCTTTGAATTTCTTCCCGGCGTTCTGGAAGCCCTTCACTTGCTCAAAGTCAATGGCTATAAGGCGCTCGTGATTTCCAATCAGGCCGCCGTCGGGAGGAAAATCATGACCATGGCCACGCTTTCGGACATCACTCGCCGTTTCCTCCAGCATGTGCAAAAAAACGGCGGGCAAATCCACGGAGTCTATTATTGCCCGCACACCAGGGACGATGATTGCGATTGCCGCAAACCCAGGCCCGGGCTTTTCTTGAAAGCGCAAAGAGAGCACCGCTTCGCGTTTGCCGACACCTTCTTCATCGGTGACTCAGAGTCCGACGCCGTCGCGGCGCAATCGGTGGGCTGCCCTTTCATCCGCCTGCTCACCAACGATACCAGGGAAGTGGATGGCCGCAGCGATTCGCATGAAGCGATTTTCCCGACTCTGCTCAAAGCGGTGAATTTCATCCTCGCGTCGCGGGAATCCAGGAATCGCAGGGTCGAACTTGTCGCTCAATGAAGGCGGCGAATCGCAAATTATAGCTAAGTCAGCACGCCTTGTATTTGGAAGCCGCGCCCGGGCTGCCGCTTCGTCCCGCTCGAGGACGAGCGGGCGGCGCGCACCATCGGTGCGCTGACGCCAAATGGTCGGTCGGTGACGCGTGTACAAGAGGCCTTCCTCGCGCACCTGTGCGCGCAAGAACCGAAATCCTCCAAGGACGGGAAAAGCATCTAACAGAAGGGTCTTTACTCGAGCATGAAAATGATGTCCACATGCGGCGACGGTACTATTGATGGAGCACGCGTTTCCGGGCATTCTAGTAGGGCATTTATATGATTGATTGGGCGGTCAAAATCGTTCGGAGGCAATCTTGTTTCGGGAACCCATTACATCCATACCTCTGCGGCTGCTTCTTGATTCCGCATTTCTGCTGATCGTCTATTTGGTGCAACGCTTTTGGTTTGTCCGCGCGTGGCGGCTGATTCAAAGAGTGGGCCGCGGCGCGTGGCGAAAATGCCTGCGAATTCTATGGTTCGCAGCTGCCGCAGCGCTCTTCATCACCGTTCTCGATTCCGTGCACGGGCATTTCATGCCGCGGACGGGATCCGTGGCCGTGATCCTCTTGCTTTGCCGCCTGTGGCTCTCCGTTTCGTTTCTGGCGCTGGCCGCTGTGGGGCTGACCGCCGCTTTCAACTGGATTTCAAAATCGGCGCTGGCAGCGGCCGCCCCCGCCAATCATGAAAATCTCGATAAGGGCCGCCGCGCGTTTTTCCGCAGCGCCGCTTATCTCGCCGGTGGCCTGCCGTTCGTCGCGGCGGCCTACGGCTTCTTTGAGGAGCGGCTGAATTACCATGTCCTGAAAGTCGAAATCCTGCTCGCGAATCTGCCCGCCGGGCTCGATGGCCTGCGCATCGTCCAGTTGAGCGACATCCACGCCGGCGATTTCATGCCCATCTCGGAAGTCCGGCGCGCCGTGGAAATGGCCAACGACCTCGGCGCGGATCTGGCCGTCGTCACCGGTGATTTTATCAGCAATGCCACCGATCCGATCGAGGAGTGCATTGCGGAGCTCGGCCGCTTGCGCGCCCCGCTGGGCGTTTGGGGATGCAACGGCAATCACGAGATTTACGCGCGTCTCGAGGAGCGTGCTCGGCAGCTCTTCGAGCACAACGGGATGCGTCTCTTGCGCCAGGAAAATGCGGAACTAAGCTGGCGCGGCGAAAAATTCAATCTGATCGGCGTGGATTATCAACGCGAGCGCGCCATATCAGGGAAAAAACTTCCCATGCTGCGCGGCGTTGACCCGCTAGTCCGTAAGGACATACCCAATGTCCTGCTCTCGCACAATCCAAATTCATTCCGCCGCGCCGCGGAACTTGGCATTGAGCTAAGCCTCGCCGGCCACACCCATGGCGGACAGGTGCAAGTGGAAATCGTGGATCGCACCTTCAGCCCCGCAAGGTTCATGACAGATTTCATCGCCGGATTGTACCGCTTGCCTTTAGCCGCCGGGCGCGGGGAGGGATCGGCGGTCTCAGCGGACGGAGCAGAGAAGCACGCCGCGCTCTACGTGAATCGTGGCCTCGGCACCATCGGCATGCCAGTGCGCCTCGGCGTGCCCCCCGAAATCACATTAATCACTCTCCGCGCCGCCGGCTGACACCAGCGGCAGCCCGCCGCACCTCCGAAAGTCTATCTTCCCGGTTTCGACTCGCCAGGCTCCCAGGAATCGCCGCTGGGAGAGGCTTTCTTGCTCCCAACTGCGGCCGCATGCCACTCCTCCCGGCGCCGCCTCCCTGGCGCAACATCATATTGACAGCGTAAGTAAAATAGTAGTAATAAGCACCCCACAGGCCGTCGGCTTTCGTGGTCCGCAGGGAGTCTTCCAATGCGCAGAGGCGGGATCGGCGCGCTTTTCGCCTTCACCATTGCCATCCTCATGCTCAATGGCCAAGGCGGCAGTTCGACCGGTTCAAAAGGATCCGCCGCGCCATCAGCCGCGGCTAAGTCTCCTGCCGCCCTGGTCGCAAAGCGTGGGACCTCGGTGCTCTCGAGGGGCATCTGCAAACTTCAGCCCCCCGCAGAACTCTCCTGCGATCCCTGCGACGACTTCTGCCCCTCGGACGACCTTCGTGACACGATCAAGGCTTTCTTCCTGCAAACCAACGAGCCGGAATCCTCCCCCGACTCTACCTGCAAACTCCCCACGCCCCCGAAACTATCCGATGACCAAACGCAAGCAGACTTGAACAGTCACTGGAACGTCCCCTACGAATTTCGCGCCGGCCTTCGCTTCGTCATTGCCACCGTTGCCGACCCGGCGCACACGCATCTCAGCCTTTCCACGGATCGTCAACTCGAAGCCATCATGCAGGGCGCGCAGGGCTCGCATTATCTGTTCGCCCGCGCTTATCTCCCCTGGGACAACCAGACCTACCCCGTCTCCGATGATTTCCTCTCTCGCTTGAACGCCGCCGACTGGCAAACCATGAAAGAGTCCTTTCCCGGCCTGCTGATTTTTCGCAAGGCTCTCCCGGAAAATCTCTGCGAGGCGGTGAAGCCGCTTTTTGTCTTCATTGTGGGAGAGCGCCCCACCAGCGGCATCAACAAGCAGCAATTTCGCAAGGCCCTTCAGATCAGAGACGCAATTCGCAAGGGAATCCCCCCTCAAACTCCCGGCGACCCCCTCCTCATCCTCGGCCCCAGTTTTTCCGGCTCTCTCTATTCCCTCGATTATCTGCTCGCTCACGATCCCGCTCCCGACAACGGCCGCGTCATCATCCACAGCGGCACGGTAAGCAGCTTTGACACGATTTCCTGGTTCAAAAAGATTCCCAGCCGCAGAAACACGCAACTCGAATTCCGCACTTTTCACGAAAGCGACCGCTACATGGAAGCCCGCTTCCTTGCCTATGCCGTCTGCGAAGAGCATTACACTGCCCATGAAGTCGTCATTCTTGCCGAAGACGAAACAGCTCACGGCTACGCGCTGTCCGCTGCGGACCCAGCTAATAAAACTCAAATTCAGAAGTCATCCCCCGAAATTCCCTTCACGGGATGCGATGTGCAGCTTTCCCAGATCTCCAACATCTTTTTCCCCCGCGACATTTCCCATCTCCGCAGCGCTTACCAACTGCAAAGTCAATCCGCCGCTGCCACCGACGCCGGCAACAAGCCTCCCCGCACCACGCTCCCGCTCAACATCGAAGACACAGGCAACGATGACGACACCGTTCCCACCTATTCGCCCGGCCAGACCCCCCTCTCCGAAGAATCCGTCCTCCTCGGCATCGCATCCAGCCTCCACCAGCAACACGCGAAGTTCGTCATCCTTGTCGCCACCAATCCCCTCGACGAACTCTTCCTCAGCCAATTCCTGCGCCGCGCCTATCCCCAGGGCCGTATCGTCACCTTCGACCAGGATCTCTTGATGTCCCGCGAAGTGAATGACCCTCGATTCCACGGGATTCTCTCCATCACCTCCTATCCACTCTTTCCCGGACTCAAAGACCATGTGGCCCTTCCCAAAGACCTTCCTCAAGGCCCGGACCAACATCATCAGTTTCCCTGGGATGCCGGCGTCAGCACTTATAACGCCATGGTCTCCTTGCTCGTGGCTGAGACCCAGCAGGCTTGTGATCCCTCCAAGTCATGCTGGAATCCCCCGAGCAAGTGTCCGGACCTGGCCTCCACCGAAAAACTTGCTCAGTACGGCTGGCCCGCCCTCGGCGGCATGGAAGAACCCGCTAAAGACACCCTCGCTCCACCACTCTGGCTCACCGTAATCGGCAACGACGGCTACTGGCCCCTAGCCATCCTGGATAGCAAACTTTACGCCGACCATGGCGGCGCTCCCGGCAGTCTTCTGCACGCCATCCACCCTACTGCCAGCGTGGCGCAGTTCGGCTTGAGGCACCGGCCATGGGACATGCTCTGCGCGATATTCCTCGGTGGGATGGTGATCTATTTGTATTTGCGCTGGTCAGGAACTCTGATTGCGCCTTCCAAGCTGGTTGCCAATTTTGCCCCTGTGGATGATTCCTTCTCGAGCTACGGTCTTTTCATTGCCGATGTGATGTTCCTCTCCATCCTCCTCCTCCTTCTCTGTCCCTGGCACTAT
>Ga0187816_10000280_pt1 | contig 14800 bp, 9 predicted proteins | sample NC_wetland_sal_i_16_FD_132960 | JGI IMG/M metagenome (GOLD analysis project Ga0187816, IMG submission 132960) | Wetland sediment microbial communities from Neuse River Estuary, North Carolina, USA - SO4_1 | ecosystem: Environmental > Aquatic > Freshwater > Wetlands > Sediment | place: USA: North... | reverse complement strand
TACGTGCCTTGGCTCGACAAGCAGCAAAGGACGCCGAACGCTCCGAAATTGAAGAGCCCCGGAAACTGCAGCGCGTTTGTGGCTACGGGAAGCTGGACCAAGGACGGCCAGATCGTCATCGCCCACAACAATTGGACCAGCTACATGAAGGGCGAGCGCTGGCGCATTATCTTTGATATTCAGCCCACGCACGGTCACCGCATCTTGATGGACGGCTTCCCGGGCGTCATCGCCAGTGACGACGATTTCGGAATCAACAGTGATGGCCTGATGGTCACCGAAACCACCCTCACACAATTCGAAGGTTGGGATCCCAACGGCAAGCCCGAATTCATGCGCGCGCGCAAAGCCCTCCAATACGCCGGCTCCATCGACGACTACACGCGCATCATGCTCGACGGCAACAATGGCGGTTACGCCAACGATTGGCTCCTCGGCGATCGCAAGACGGGGGAAATCGCGCAGCTCGAGCTCGGCCTGAAAGCTTACAAACTATGGCGCACCAAGGATGGTGTCTTTGCCGGCTCCAACTGGGCCCGCGATCCCAAGGTCCTGAAGCTAGACGCGCCACAATTCGACTCCAATAATCTGGAAAGCTCGCCGAATGCCCGTCGTGTCCGCTGGGAACAGCTCCTCAATGAAAACAAGGGCAAAATCGATGTTTCGCTCGCTCAGCAGATGCTCTCCGACCACCTTGATTCTTTCGAGAAGAAAAACGAATCGAGCGAGCGCACGCTCTGCGGCCACGTTGACACCTCTGCGCGCGGCGTTTCCATCTGGGGTTGGGGAGCCTTCTACCCCGGCGGCGCCGTGCAGGGCAAGGCAGCGGACTCGACGATGACCAAGGAAATGCGCTTCATAGCCCGTGCTGGTCATCCTTGCGGAGACGATTTCTTTGCTAAGCCCTTCCTCGCTGCTCACCCGGACTATGCATGGCAGGAGCCATACCTTCGCGACATGAAAGCCGGCCCTTGGACGATCTTCCACGCTGGCGAGATTCCTGCGGCAGCGAACTGAGCGGCGACCCGAGTGGCAGCCTCCTACTGGCGCACGTTCACGTGAGCCCTCGCCATCCTCACTTTTTCTGGAACGCTTTGTTCTTGCGCGCTTTCGGGAAGGCAGTAACGATACGCCGCGTATGTCTTTTCGAAAGCGGCGTCCCACGAGATGCCGGCCATATTCTCCCGAGCGGCCTGTCCCATCTGCTTCAGTAATTCCCGGTTGTGCGCCAGTTCGACCACTTTCGCCACAAATGCCGTATTTGTTTCCGCGATGTAGCCGGTGGCCCCGGCCACGACCAACTGACACGGTCCGCCTTCGTTCGTCACCACTGCCGGAACTCCCGACGCCGCTGCCTCCTGCACCACGTTCCCATAGGTGTCCGTCCGCGAGGGAAACACGAAAAGGTCCATGTTCGCGTATGCTTGTGCCAGTTCTTTGCCCCGCAGCACGCCGGTGAATTCCCCGTGCTTCAGACGGCGTTTCAGCCAAGCCACCTCGCTGCCGTCTCCCACAACGACAATTCGAAAATCGTTCAGGCCGCTTTCCACCAAGGCTTGCTCAATCGTGCGCAGCAGGCGCACTCCTTTTTCCGGCGTGACTCTGCCGACGAATCCCAATCGCAGAATTCCATCCGTTACTGTTCTGTGTTTCGGGTTGAACTGCTCGCGATCCACTCCTCGCGGCATCAGGAATGAAGGTCTTCCTAACTCCTTTTCCAGCCATGCCACTTGCGGCGGGGTCGGCGCCAGGGTCACTTTCGCAAAACCGTAAAACCACAGGAGAATCCGCAAGCCGCGGTCCTGCGCCCACTCCACCGTCGGGCCGGTAATCTGCCCCGGCAAAAAACTGATCAGTTTTTTCAACCGCCTGGCGGCAAACTGATGGAAATTCGTGTGCCAAGAAGCGACCAGTGGTATTTTCAATTTTCGCGAAAGGTAAACACCGAGTTCCCCCAGCTCACCGGGGCTGGTGATGTGAATGACATCGGGCTGAAAGGTCAGCAGCTCCTTGTGGATCAGTTTCGAATACCGCCAGAAAAAGAAATCGAATTCTAGGTCGCGCTCAATTCCGACGCTCAGCCACGCGCGCTTCAATTCGATTCGGCGAACGCTTCCTTCGTCATGGCTTCCGGGCTGCTTGCCGCCATGAATCGCCAGCAGAGGAAGATTGTGCCTCTTTGCATACGCTACCAGTTGCCGCGCCGTCAGCGCCACGCCGTTGATCTCGTGGAAGGTCTCGCAAAAGAGCGCGACCCGCGGCGTTGGGGTCATAACCCTCCTTCTTCGTTCCCCAGAAAAGGCAGCTTCAATGCCGGCCGAAGCATGGGATTGGCCACCAGACCCACCACCCAGCGAAACTTGTCGATGACCCGCTGAAAGCGCGTGCCCATGAATTGCGAAAGCGCTTTCGCTTCGCCGTTCTCTTCGATGAACACGCGCGTCATCCAATGCCGCCGCCCGAATTCTCCCGGAGCATCCGCCAGGGCGTGCCACGCATTCTCGATTAACCGCAACTGCAGCGGGTCAAAGTATTGCGGCATCAGCAGTATTTCACTTTGTTTCTGGTCCCGTACTTCCTGCACAAATTCCTCGAAGGTGTGCGCCTCTGACAGGTTCAACACCGCGCTCGGCTCGCACCCATGACGGTCGCCACCGGAAATCACCGGCACACCCAGCGCTGTCCCCAGCCGAAGCACCTCGCGGTTTTCCCGGCGCGAGCGCATCCCGTTGAATTCCAGCGCATGCAAAAAGGGTAGGACATTCCCCAGGAAACTTCGCAAGGATTTGCGGTGCCCTTCCGGCCCGAGGCTTTCGGCATCCCAATAGGGATGATTCAGTACGATGAGCACGCTGGGCTCGCCGCTCAGCCCCGCCAGGAGTTCCCGCAGTGTCTCCGTCTTCGGATTCGAAGTATGTGCTTCGAGTTCCCTCATCCACGCTGTTGCCCGCGACGCCGGCAGGTTGTGCACCCCCAGGTGAAATTCTGTCTCCTCATACGGCACGGTCCATTCGACCGAAACCGGGACGCTAGCAGTCCCTTCCAGCAACTTCAGGTGCATTCCCGCTTTAATATTGTCGTGATCGGAAATGGAAACGAGCGGCCGCAGTCCAACCTTCTGGATCTGGCTGCTTTCCAGTTCATAGGCTTCGCGCGGAGAAAGAGGCGGTGTCCAGTAGTACTTGTTGAAATTAAAATTCCGGCCCTCGTACAGGTGCAGTCGGCCGATTTCGCGCTCTAGAATGTACGAGCCGATGGGAAATTTGGCAATGTAACTTGGCAGACGTCCCAAATACTCCTTGGAGTGCATCGTATGACTGTGCAGGGAAATGCCGGTTCGGAATCTATGGGAAAAGGGGATTAGCGGGCTAAACTTGTGGACTAGAGTGGGGCAGCACTCCATCGTTAGCTCCATTCTCCGTTGCGTTCACGGGATTCCAACGTCAACTTGAACTCAGCGTAAAAAGCCTCTGTTAACCCCCGATGAAACCGGCGTCAACATTCGTTTCTCGTATTACTGATTGAGCACACTCTCTCTTTCCTCTCCTTCGCTTCAACTAGCCGTCAAATTCGCGTAACAACTTCTCGCGTACACTTGCCTCATGATGACTCGCCACTCCATGCGCTTTCGCAAAAGGGTCTTCTTCGGATGAGGGCCGCTCCTCATCGCACGCTCCTTTTTCTTTTCTTTATCTTTTTCTCTTCCATTGCCGCCACCTCCGCTTCCGCGGACCGCGAGCCGATCCTCGAGGCCTTGCGTTGGGTGCGCGCGCCTCTTCGTGGCTCGGTGCGGTACGACTACTTCATGACCGCTCGCGTTCGCCTGCTCTTTTTCTGGGCGAGCAAAGACGATATTGGCGGCGGTTACATCCGCCGGGGAGTGTCCAGTGCAGATTCCCGCCAGGAGTTTTTTCAGGTTCTCTTTGGCAGCGATCCGGAAAAAGCGCCGCGCGCCATCAATCGATGGGGTGGAGGCACCGAAGTGGCATGGCACAAGGACCCCGTCTCTATGCCTTCCCGCGAGGATGACATTACCTCCAGCGTATTCTTTGGCTTCATGAAGTCGTCACATGGCAAATCGGCGGCGGAGATGCAGAGCGAATTAAAGAAAGAGCGGGACGGGGGTCAGCATTCGTTCACGGGGATCCTTAGCCGCGTCGAACCCGCCCGCGCTCTCTCCACGGTCGTTCCACTGCAGTCGGACACGGATTTCACCCTCCATGAGTATGATCTCGCGGAGCCCCTTATGCTCGACCGCATCGCCGCTTCGGACCGTCCGGTACGGTCTCTTACCAGTGAAGGCCGCTGCCCGCGCACTGGTTCCTTCCTTGCCACCATTGCGGAATTGGTGGAAGCCTCCCTCGACGGCCAGGCTGCTCCGCTTTCCCGGTGCTATGTCCACGACGCGCAAGAAAATACGCTTGTGCTCGGGAGGAGAACGCCAATTGAAACGCTGCCCGTTCAATTGCACGGCGCGGCCAACACTGTTCTTCTCGACACCACCTACAGTGACTTGCTTCAATTGGATTTCGTTTCCAAGCACAAGGAAACGGGCAAGCAGGTGAATTTCACGATCCTTGTAGGCACGCGGGGGGAACTGCGCGGCGTGCCCGTGCAGATTCGCTATCAGCCTAACTGGTGGTTTCAAGTGGTTCTGAATCTGCGGCCGAATACCAGCCAATTACAGAACACCACGCTGGCCGCCCGTCGCGACCGGCCTTAGTGCCCGGCACTTTCCGGCACCACGGAGACCTCCACGCTCGACGGATACTCCATGGACCGGTAAATCTTCTGGGTCGCTTTCTGGTAATCCGATTCCTTCGCCTCGAAAATGTTCGGCACAAACTTCTGCGGGTTGCGGTCATACAACGGAAACCAAGTGCTCTGCACCTGCACCATGATGCGATGGCCCTTCTTGAAAACATGGTCGGCGGTGTGCAGGTCGATCATGTAGCGTGTAATCTCTTCCGCCACAATTGGCTCCGGTTTTTCGTACGATTTGCGGTAACGCCCGCGGAAAATCTCGTCGGCAATCATCAGCTCATACCCGGAAAGCTTCCAATCAGACTCCACGTTCTGCGGATACACGTCGATTAACTTCACCACCCAGTCGCTGTCTGTCCCCGTAGTGGAAGCAAACAGTTTGGCGGTCACCTCTCCGGCGATGGTCACGTCTTCCTGTAATTCGCCGGTCTGCCAGGTCAGCACGTCCGGACGGTTGTCTACAAACCGTTGATCCTGCACGAGCCACGTGTACCAGCTTCCCGGATGGTCGCTTGGATAGGTCATATCCACGGGCCGATGACGATAGGGCACCGGATGTGCCGGGTCACTCACGTAGGCATCAAACGCTTCCGCCCCTTTTGCCTTTGGCGCATCAAAGGAAAGCGTTCCCCCTTCGCCAAAATACAGATTCTTCCTCTGGGCCTCTTTCGGCGGCCAGGCGTCAAAGCTTGTCCAGGTGTCACTCCCGGTCTGGAACAACAGCGCCTCTTTCAACGGCAAATTTCCTTTATCATGCAGCCAGTACGCGAACCACGGCACCTCCACCTTCTGCCGGAAATACTCGGCCGTGTTTGAACCAAAGGGAATCTCGCCCAGCGATTCTCCCGTGCCTTGCGCCCAGCCGCCGTGATTCCAGGGTCCGACGACGACATAATTCAGATGCTTCGAATCGGACTTCTCCAGATTTTCGTACGTGCGCATTGGCCCGTAAAAATCCTCCTGGTCCCACCAGCCGGCGACATTCAGGTTGGGCACGGTTGCCTGTTTCAACGCATACTCGACGGCGTGGATTTGCCAGAAATTGTCATAGGTCGGGTGGTGTTCGAAATTGCTCCACGTTGGAATTTCTCCGTGGAAATAGAGCTTATCGGCGTTTGACAACACTCCTAGCCGGAGAAACCAGTCGTACAAATCAAAATTGTCGAATGTAAAACTAACATTCTCTTTCGAGGTCTCCATCAGTGCCGCGTATTCGAAGCCGTAGCTTAAGCGGAAGGCCCCGTTGTGAAAGAAATCGTCTCCCATCCAGGCGTCACCCATGCAGGCCTGTTCCGAAATCGCTTTCAACGCAGGATGCGGATTCACCATTGCCATCGCAGCAAGAAAACCGCCGTACGAAATCCCCCAAACGCCTACCCGCCCGTTATTTTTCGGCACGTTCTTCACGAGCCAATCGATCGTGTCGTACGTGTCCGTGCTTTCATCCACACCTTTGGCATCCTTCGGATCGTGCACCGGCCGGTTCATCTCAAACTTGCCTTCTGAACCGTATCTTCCACGAATATCCTGATACACAAAAATGTAGCCGTCTGAATAAAAATCCTGCGCCGCGTAAAGATGACCGCTATAGCCTTTTGGCCCGCCGGACACGCCATAAGGCGTCCGTTCCATCAGGATTGGCAGGGGTTCTTGCGCGTTCCGTGGGGTGTAAATCTCGGTGTGCAGCTTCACTGCGTCCCGCATCGGGATCATCACATCTTTTTTTTCGAAGAGTTTCGGCAGGTCCGGCCGCGCTGCATTTTGTTCTTGCGCGTTCGCTGCACATACCAGCATCAGCGCTCCTGCTGCAACCCACATCACCTTTCGTATCAAGTTCATCCGATCCCTCGCATTCCCCTGTCCCTTTTTCTGACGTACACAAAAAATCGCCGTGAGCATACCACACCCCGCTCAGCGCCTTCGGGCTTTCACGTATCTTCTTCGCGTTGGTTGCCGGCGCAAATCCCGGACGGTGTCGCCGCGCATGGTATCTTGAAAAAGGGATGCTACTTGCGCCATTTTTGTTGGACAGGTGCGTGACCGTTTTGCAAATGATCAGAATTCGCCAGAATCCACGTGTTTTCTTCTGCGTGGCCGGTCTTCTTTTGGCACTGAGCCCTTTGCAGGCCATTGCCCAGCGGCTGCGCGGCGAAGTGCGCCTCGAGGTGCGCGACGCAGCCGGTACTGGCGTGGCCGCTCGCGGTGAAATCATAAGTGAGGGCAATGGGTTCCAGAGGAAATTTCAGGTTGCTGCAGACGGCCATTGCCTTCTCCAGGATCTTCCTTTTGGCGTTTACCGTTTGAATCTCGAAGCGGAAGGGTTTGCTCCCTGGAGCGAACTCGTGGAAGTACACTCCGAAGTCCCCGTGAAATTGGGAATCGCGCTGGGAGTCGCGCCGGTCACCACGCAAGTGCAAGTGACGGATGAAATGACTCTTGTCGATAGCGCGCGCATCGGCACAGTTTATTCGGTTGGACAGCAGGCGATTCTCGAAGAACTGAACCCGCAGCCGGGCCGCGCGCTTTTGGATCTGGTCGACTCGCAGCCTGGTTGGTTGTTCGAGGCAAACGGCGTGCTTCACCCGCGCGCGTCAGAATATGACGTCCAATTCGTAGTGGACGGCCAGCCGCAGACGCAGAATCGTTCGCCGGCGTTTGCACCCGCGATGGATTCGGACCGGGTTGAGTCGATGCGTGTAATGACGGCAAGCTACCCCGCCGAGTACGGAAGAAAGCTGGGTGGGGTTGTCGAGGTAACGTCCGATAAAACGGATGCCCAGGGCTGGCACGGCGATCTGGATGCCGGCGGAGGGAGCTTTGATAGCCTTGTTGGGTCCGTTGGGCTTTCCTATTCCACAACGGCGGACTGGTTTACATTCCGTGCTGCGGGCCTCCACTCGGACCGATATCTCGACCCGCCTGTGGTCGAGAATTACACCAATGACGGCAATTCAGGCTTACTTTCCGCGGCTTATGAGCATGACTTCCGTAATAACGACCGGCTGAGGGTGAGCTTTCAGCATGCGACGCTCGGCTATCTCGTTCCGAACGATCTCGTACAGCAAAACCAGATCCCTCTAGCACAACGGCAGGATGCTTCGAGTTTGGAAAATAGCGGGCAAGTCTATTTCCAGCATTCCTTATCACCCGCAGTTTTTCTGAGTTTTTCAGGAAGTGTGCGTGATGAAAGCTTTGTGCTGAACTCTAATCTTGCGTCCACGCCGGTCATCGTCCATCAAAATCGCGGATATACGGAAGGCTACGTTCGCGGGGATGTCACGGGACATCACGGCCATCATGACTGGAAAGCAGGAGTGGATTCGTTTTTCACGCCTGTGCATGAAGCTTTGCAGTATCACATCACGGACCCGTCTCAATTCGATCCCGGCACTCAGATCGATTTTAGTTTTAGCGATCACAAGTGGGATATCGAGCCGTCCTTCTATGTTCAGGACCAGATGCACTATGGCGCCTGGAATGTTAGCGCGGGCCTTCGTTTCGACCACTATAGTTTTGTCGTCTCAGAATCGGCGCTCAGCCCGCGCGTTGGAGTTTCCTATTTTGTTTCGCCCTGGAATCTCCTGTTACATGCCTCTTACGACCGGGTTTTTCAAACGCCTGCGATGGAGAATCTCCTCCTCGCCAGCTCTCCTGAACTCGATTCCGTGAATCCGGTCGTGCTTCGCGTTCCCGTGCCTCCGGCTCACGGCAATTTTTTTGAAGGTGGCGCCACAGTTTCGCTTTTCGGCAAGTTGCGGTTAGACGCAAATGTCTTCCGCCGCAATTTCCAGAATTATTCGGACGACGACGTATTGCTGCAAACGGGCGTGAGTTTTCCCATCTCCTACGCTTACGCGCGAATCATCGGAGAGGAAGCGCGGCTGGAAGTGCCACACTGGGGCCGCTTCTCCGGATATGTGAGTTACGCCAACCAATCGGGCCTGGGCCAGGGGCCCATCACCGGCGGCCTTTTCATCGGTAGCGACGCCAACAACGTGCTAACGGACACGAGTAGGTTCCCGGTGTCGCAGGACCAACGCAATACTCTACGTGCACGCGTACGCTTTCAGGCATGGAGTCATCTGTGGTTTGCGGCTGCCACCCAGTATGGCAGTGGATTGCCCGCGGATTTGGGCGACAATCCAGACGTAAGCTCGTTGCTTGAGCAGTTCGGGCCCCAGGTTGTTTCCCAGGTGAATCTAACCAAAGGGCGTGTCGAACCGAATTTTTCACTGGACCTGGCAACTGGCGCCGAACTTTATCGGAAGGAAACACGTTCCGCGCAGTTTCAATTGGAAGCGACGAACATCACGGATCGGCTGAACGTCATTAATTTTGCCAGCGTGTTCTCGGGAACCGCCGTGGCTCCGCCGAGGATGATTACCGCGCGCTTGCGCCTGACGTTTTGATCTTCGCGAATCGTCGCCGCGCCTGGCAATCATCTCCCGGACGTGCATCGGGTTATCGGAAACGGACATGTTATCGGCCAAATCCTTCGGTGGCCTGCACGCGCCGGCTCTGGTAACATAGAGTTTTGTAGACCGCACCTGTAACTGATGAAGAAAGGGATTCGTCCGGGCTGCTGGTTGTTTCAGCAGCTATTTTTGTCTTAAGACGCTTTTACGAAAATGACCAAAGATATTCGCAATATCGCCATCATTGCTCACGTCGACCACGGCAAGACCACCCTCGTCGACGCCATGCTTAAGCAGTCCGGCATCTTTCGCGCCAATCAGGAAGTCGCCGACCGCGTCATGGACTCCAACGACCTGGAGCGCGAACGCGGCATCACCATTCTTGCCAAAAATACCGCAGTACAGTTCCATGACACCAAGATCAACATTGTGGATACGCCCGGCCACAGCGATTTCGGCGGTGAAGTCGAGCGCGCCCTCCGCATGGTGGACGGCGTTGTTCTTCTCGTTGACGCCAGCGAAGGCCCGCTCCCGCAGACCCGCTACGTCCTTCAGAAGGCCCTCGCGGGCAAACTTCCTCCCGTCGTTGTTCTGAACAAAATCGACCGGGCCGACGCCCGCCCGGAGGAAGTCCTGAATGAGATCTATGACCTCTTCATCGACCTCGACGCCACTGAAGACCAGCTCGATTTTCCCGTGGTCTACACCAACGCCCGCGAAGGCGTGGCGCACCGCAAGCAGGGTGACGCCTCCAAGGATCTTCTTCCGCTCTTCGAAGCCATCATAGGCAGAATCCCGCCTCCAACCGGCGATCCTGCAGGCGTTCTCCAGCTACAGGTCACCAATCTCGATTACTCCGAATTCCTCGGCCGTATCGCCATCGCCCGCGTCTTTAACGGCACGCTGAATCGCGGCGACGAAGTGGCCATCAGCAAGATCGACGGCACACTTCAGAACACCAAGATCACCAAACTCTTTACCTTTCGCGGCCTCGATCGCGATGAGGCCGAATCCGTCACCGCGGGCGACATTGCTGCCATCGCCGGCGTCGAAGGCATTCAGATCGGCGAAACCATCACCGACCGCGAGAATCCCGCTCCGCTTGAGCCGCTGACCATCGACGAGCCCACGCTCGCCATGATTTTCTCCGTGAATTCCGGACCGCTGTCCGGCCGCGAAGGCAACTACCTTACTTCGCGCGACCTCCGCGACCGTCTTGCGAAAGAGCTTCTCACCAACGTTTCCATCCGCGTGGAAGACACCGAGACTCCCGAATCTTTCCGCGTTCTTGGCCGCGGCGAATTGCAGCTCGCCATTCTGATTGAGACGATGCGCCGCGAAGGCTTCGAACTGATGGTCGGCAAACCCGAAATCGTCGTGCGCTCCGAAAACGGCAAAAAGCTCGAACCGGTCGAGCGGCTGGTCATCGACATCCCCGAAAATTTCATCGGCATCATCATGGAAACAATCGGCAGCCGGCGCGGAGAAATGCTTAAGATGAGCAACCACGGCTCCGGCCGCGTGCGCCTCGACTTCAAAATTCCTTCCCGCGGATTGATCGGCCTGCGCAGCCAACTGCTCACAGACACCCGCGGCACGGCTCTCATTCACTCCATTTTTGATGGCTGGATGGAGTACGGCGGCGAAATGGCGCTCCGGCCCACTGGTGCGCTCGTTGCGGACCGCCCCGGAGTTTCCACAGCTTATGCGCTTTGGGGCCTCCAGGAACGCGGCGAACTCTTCATTGGCCCGACCATCGAAGTGTACGAAGGCATGGTGGTTGGCGAAAATTCGCGTGAACAAGACATGGAAGTCAACGTCACCAAGGAGAAGAAGCTCACCAACATGCGCTCCTCTTCGGCGGACGAGGCCATCCGGCTGATCCCGCATCGCCAGCTCAGCCTCGAACAGGCCATCGAATTCATCGCCGACGACGAGCTCGTCGAGATCACTCCCAAGTCCATCCGCCTGCGTAAGAAGGTTTTGCAGTACAACAAGCGGCCCCGCCGCTGGCAGGAAATTCGCGCCAGCCAGGAAGCCGCCGGCTAGTCGCTGTCACGGTTGATTTGCTGGGCCGGGACTTCCCGGCTCAGCACCACTTTCCTTGCCTTGCCTCGTAAGCACGTTTAGCCCACAATCGGTGCATTGCGAGGTGTCCATGCGCGTTTTCCTGCTGCTTCCATTGGCGGCCCTGCTTGCCACTATTCCCTTCGTGCATGTCGGCACCACTGCCGCGCCCAGCCCTTCTGCCATGCCGCTGCCCCAATTCGATTCCACCGGTGCGCTCCTCCGGCCGAAGGATTTCGAGCACTGGACCTTTGTCGGCTCCAATATCGGGATGAGCTACGACACCAGCGACCACAATGGTCCGGGCGAATTTCACAACATCTACACGCAATCCGAGGCCTTCGACACGTACAAGGCTACCGGCAAGTTCCCGGAGCAGACGATGTTCCTGCTGGTCGTCTATCAGCCCGCGCAAAAAGTTTCCATCAATAAGGCCGGCTATTTCGAAGGCGAATTCACCGGCCTCGCCGTTTCCGTCAAGGATCCCTCACGTTTCAAAGATGGCTGGGCGTATTTTTCCTTCGGCGAAGGCGGCAGCCTCTCTGAAACTGCCAAAGCCATGCCCTCTCCCATGTGCTTCGCGTGCCATGACCAGCACGCTGACGACGACCACGTCTTCGTCCAGTTTCATGCCATCCTCCGCCAGGCACGGCACAAAACTCTTCCCTGATTCTTCCCGTAAGGGGACAGCTCGCTTTAGTTCAGCAGCGCTTTTCCCTCGGCACTGGGCAACGATAGCCCCGCTTCTTTCGCCAGCGTCGGTGCCACATCGCGCATGTCGATCACGCCTAGATCTTTCCCCGCGGGGACGCCCGGCCCCACTAAGAAAAATGCCGCGCGCAGTTCCGCGACGTCCGGGAGCTCGCCGTGCGTTCCCCCCGGCTTTCCTTTCGTGACCACAGGCCCTGTCAACGAGGCTCCCGTACGCCAGCCAGGTTTCAAGCTTACAAAAAATGACGCGTCCGGGTAGCCGCCTCGTTTGTGCAATTCCTCCGCGTCGAGCACGCGATCAATCCCATTCGCGGGATCGTCCGCCAATTTGGCCAGTAAATCGCGCACCTCTCCAAGCGTCACTTGATCTTGTGGGTCTTTCAACACAATTGCCGCGGAGCCGCCTGTCTCCCAGGGCATGGCCTTCCAGTCCGTGATGTTCCCTTTCTCATTCGTAGTAAACAGCTTCGCCTCGCGAAATGCGGAGAACAAATTCAGCTGTTGTTCGCATTTCACGAATCCATGATCGGACACTACCGCCACAAACGCGCGTCCTGGGGCGAGTTTTTCCGCCGCGTCACGCACCTTTGCGATCACCGCATCCAGCCGCTCTAGAACTGCAATCGATTCTTCGCTGAATGGTCCGGTCTCGTGCTCGGTGCGGTCGAGTGCCGTCAGGTGCAAGATCAGCAACCCTGGCCGCTTCTTATCCAAAATCCAAATTGCATATTTGCCTCGCACTTCGTCGCCATCGACGGAAGCATCGATTCCTCCGCTATACGGCCCGATTTCGGCCGCAGCCTCCTCCAATAAACCGCGCGTGGACACTGCGCGAATCAGCTTCGCGTCCTCCGGCGTCCCGGCGCGCCACAACTCCGGAATATTCCAAGTGATGTTCGCTCCCACGGTCACGGGCCACTGTATACTCGCGGTCGTCCGCCCCGCTTGCCGCGCCACGTCCCAAAGAGTCGGCACGCGGATATCCTCGGCGTACCAATACCAGCCCTGGTAATTCTTCTGCAGCGGATCAAATGTAGTGTTCGCCCAGATCCCGTGTTTTGCCGGCCATACGCCCGTCACCAGTGTGGTGTGGCTGGGGTATGTCACCGTCGGCACCACGCCCACGACTCCGTCGGCGTACGTGCCATCTTTCAGAAACTTCCTTAAGTTTGGAACCTTAGCCCCATGCGCATCTGCTGCGGTCACGTAGTCTGGGCGCAAACCATCCACCGAAATCACGACGAGCAGGGGAGCCGGTCTTTCCTGCGCCCGAATCCCGAAGGCACCCAGTGCCAATGCCGCCAGCCACACACAGATCACCGCACGCCACGTCGTGCTTGCCCGATTCATAGCTGTCTCCATTTGCGCCAAGCCTATCCCATCCTTTCGACTGCTGTCCCGTCCTTGGCATTTCCAATGCGGTGTGATTAGATGTAGAGTAATCAATCTGATGCTTCCTCCCTACAGGGGTGCGCAACTTCTTCTGCTGTCGAGCTATTTTGGGAAGCTACTTTTACCGGGTCAGGGACGGTACACGTGAACTTGTCGAACCAGGTCTCTTCCAATGGGAACTTATCAGTGGCCACTATATCCGCGTCCGCTACCGCGCTTCCTCCATACCTTATCACGCGCGATGATGTGAAATATTACATGGGACGGGTCTTTGACATCCCCGACCGCCGCGTCGAAGCCATGATGGCCATCGTGGACAACGCTCAGGTTCACCAGCGGCATGCCATCTTCCCCATCGACTATACGATCGAGCCGCGGGCGCTCTCTAAGACCAATAACGAATACATCGAACACGCCATCAAGCTCGGCCGCGAAGCCGCTGAGAAGTGTCTTTCCAGGGCCGGCCTTCGTCCGGAGGACATCGACCTTATCATCACGGTCTCCTGCACCGGCTTCATGATTCCTTCCCTGGATGCCCACCTCATCAAACTCATGGGTTTCCGCTCCAACATTCGCCGCATGCCTTTCACGGAACTTGGATGCGCCGCCGGCGCTATGGCTATCTCTCGCGCCGCGGATTACATTAAATCGAATCCCGGTTCCAATGTCCTCATCATCGCTGTCGAGCTGCCTTCGCTCACCTTTCAGCGCAAGGACATTTCCCAGGCCAATTTGATTTCCTCCATTCTTTTTGGCGACGGCGCCGCTGCCGTGATTGTCACTGGACAGCACAAGCCAGGTCCGCGCGTGCTGGTCACGGAAACTTACACTTTCCCCGACTCTCTGGGGGCCATGGGCTTCGATTTGCGCGATTCCGGCTTTCATATCCTTCTTGCCAAAGACGTTCCGGAGATGATCGGCGCGCAGATCAAGGAACTTGTTCATGGGTTCCTTGAGCGTCACGGCAAGACGCGCCAGGACATTAAGGGTTGGATTCTCCATCCCGGGGGCGCGCGCCTGCTGGGAAATGTCGAGCAACAGTTAGGTCTTTGCAAGTGCGATACCCAGCCTTCCTGGGATATCCTTGCCAACGTCGGCAACCTTTCCAGCGCCACCATCCTGTTTATCCTCCAGGAGTGGCTGGAAAAGCGCCCTCTCAAGATCGGCGAGCATGCCATGGCTGCCGCTTTCGGCCCCGGCTTCAGTGCCGAGTTCTTGTTGCTGCAATGGAATTGAGTGTCATCACTTACCTGGGCCTCCTTTTTGTTGTCGCACTCCTGCGTATCTACGAACTCCAGATTTCGCGGCGCCACCAGCGCGAGATGGTTGCCCGCGGCGCCTCCAAGGTTACCGATCCCGTCTTTCGGCCGATGGTGTTGCTTCACACCGGTATCCTTCTCGGCGCCGCGCTCGAAGTCGTCTTCCTTCATCGCCCTTTTTATCTCGTCATG
>Ga0187816_10000279_pt1 | contig 14807 bp, 5 predicted proteins | sample NC_wetland_sal_i_16_FD_132960 | JGI IMG/M metagenome (GOLD analysis project Ga0187816, IMG submission 132960) | Wetland sediment microbial communities from Neuse River Estuary, North Carolina, USA - SO4_1 | ecosystem: Environmental > Aquatic > Freshwater > Wetlands > Sediment | place: USA: North... | reverse complement strand
TTTTTCTGGATCAACTCGGCGCTGCGCTGTGCCACCGCTTTTTCCAGCTCCAGCCTGCGCCGGTTCAATGCCCGTGTGCGCAGCGATACGTACGCCCAGAAACAGCACAGCAGGGCAAGCGCACCCGCAATTCGCGCCCACCACGTTTGCCACACGTTCGGCAGCACCTGGAAGCGGAAGCTCGCGTGTGTTGACGCTGCCGCCGCACCCGGCTCCCGGCACTGCACCCAAAATTCATAATTCCCCGCTGGTAATCCACCGTACTGCACTTCCCGCTGCTGCGTTTCCGTAACTTGTTTTTCCAGCCCTTTCAGTTGGTATCGGCAGCTCACTCGCTCTGGATTCCCCAGAATCATCGGGGTGAACTGCACCCTCAGCGAAGCATCCGCAGAGCGTACCTTGGGCCTTTCCTGCACTTGTCGCTGTTCGTCACCCAAGGCCACGTAGGTCAGCACCACATGCGCCTGTTTTCCGCTGGGCTTTGTTGCCTGGGGCTGATAGCGCGCCAATCCCCGCGATGTCGCAATCAAGTAACTACCGTCTTTCTCCTCGCGAACTCCCGTCCAAGGACTCACGTCATCCCACAACAACCCATCCGCGTGGCTGAGGTGCCGCACAGTCCCATCCGCTGAGTGCACGGCGAGCCCCTCCGGCCCGTCAAACCAGACGCGGCCCTTGGAATCGTGGCCTACGATCGCCCAGTCCCAAGGATGATTCTCCAGTCGCGGCTTCCCTGCATCTTCCAGCACGATCCGCGTCACCTGCACCACGTCGTTATAGGCCACCCACGCTTCTTTGTCGCTCAACGCCGCCATGCTGGTAATCGCTTGCCCCTGCAGCCCGTCTTTCATCGTCAGCTTCTTCCAATCCTGCCCATCGAACCGGTACACCTCACCCGTACCGGTCACCCACACCGTCCCATCGGGTGCGATGGAAAGGTAGATTACCTCTGCTCCCTCTCTCAACGGCAGCGGCACGTCGGTAGGTTCCGCGGATGGTTTTCGCGTGTCAAACCGCACCAGGTGATCCCGCGTTGTAGCCCACACTTCGCCCTTCGGCGATGCGTACACTGCCTGGAACGGCCTGCCGCGGTAGCTCGCATGCATCGTGGTCGAGAAATTCGCCGGGTCGATTCGTACCAGCGAGCCGGTCACGGTCATGGCCCACATTGCACCGTCACCCGCCACTTGAAGCTGCCGCACCTGTGTTCGCGCACTCTCACCCAATGACGGAACTTTCTCCCAGTGATGCCGCTGGCCATCCCACACGCCGATGCCGTGCGCGGTGCTCACCCAAAGCCTGCCGCTGTGATCTCGCTGTGTCGCCCAAGTGGTGTTGTCGGGAAGACCTTCGGCAGTCGTCCAACCCGTCCACTCGCGCACACCCGGCAGCCGGTCCAGGCCCGTTCCGGATCCGGCAATCCACAGCGTGCCCTCGCGATCTTCCATCGCAAATTGAATATCGTTGCTGGAGATTCCCTGCTTGTCCGTGATCACCCGCCAGTGCCTGTCCGCATCCTGCCAGTACAATCCGGTCGAAGACGGTACCAGCAACCGGCCTGCCTGATCCAGCGTCGGCCTTCCTTCCACTTCGTCAGCAGGGCCAATCGGAATATTGTCCAGGACGATTTTGTGTGCCACCGGGTCCAGCTGTGCCAGTTTTGTCGCCGTCCTCAACCAGAGCGTGTGCGTCACGTCCCAGAGAAGCGCCACCACGCGTTCCTTCGGAATTTTGATCTTTGAGTCGGCCACCACTTTGGTCGAGCCCGCTTCCAGGTGCGCCAGCTTCGTGCCATACGTGAACCAGATGGAATCATCGTCGGCCCGCACGATACTGTTCGCGGTCTCGCTGATCCCTTCCGCTTCGGCCAAGACTTTAGTCTGGGATGGATTTTGCGGATCCACTCGCAAAATCCCGTGGTTGAACAGCGCCACGAACGCGATTCCTTTGCTATCCACTGCAAAAATCTGGGTGCCATTCCCCAGTGGCATCGCCGCGGGCGGAATCGCCAAGCTCTCAAAATGCTCCTGCTTGTAGTGAGCAATTCCGCGGTTGCCAGCGAACCACGGAGTCCCATCCGGCGCAATCACCATGTCCAAGACGTAATGCCCGATGAGGGCCTCCACTTCGGTCATCTTCCGGGCGCGCGCCCCGTCGTAGCGGTACAAACCTGTTTGCGTCCCGATCCACAGGAATCCCTGGCTATCCTGGCCCATCGCGGTCACGGTCACCGCGCCCAAATCAAATTGGTCCGCCAGTCTCTGCACCGTATATCTTGGATTGTCTGGAAAGCCTACCTGCGATTGTCCGAACATGGCGGGACTCCCCACGCTCGCGATGGCGCACAGGAGTGCCAGAGTCCGAATTTTCTTTCCCTCAGACACAGGATCAATCGCTTACACGAAGTACTCATGGCTAGGATGGGCGTCCACTAGAGCCGGGGCTTCGCGTTAGCGTCAGGGTAAGCTACAGACTTGCTTGGGGTAAATCCAACAAAGGTACTTTGTTGCAGTACTTGCGACTCGTTACTATTTAGGTACGCGAACGGTTTCTATGCTCCGCTGCATCCCCATTTTGTGCCCGGCCGGACCTTCCCCGGCGGCTTTCGCAGCTGCTTGCACCTCTTTGCTGCTGGTTCCTCTCGTCAGGTTCTCCAGCAACAATTTCCGGAATCTTGCCCGTTCTTCCAGCTCCATGTCCACAATCTCGAAGGACATATCTTGCGCCCGGTAATCCCGCATCAGCGCCGTCGCCTGTAAGTTGCGCAAACCCACCTGCAGCCGCAGTTGTACCTGCGTCCCCGGGGCCAGATGCATGTTGGTTGTCGCCAGCCCGCCGCTCAAGCTGGCGGTCTTAATTTCCAAACGGCAGTTCTGCTTCAAGTTCGTGCTCACCGCTGCCACCGGCTTTTGCAGCCGGACTCGCGTGTGCCGCCGATGCCTCACAAATTTTGAATTGTGCGGCACATCCACAGGCGCCAGCTTCAAGTCCTCTTCTTCGAGACCGCTCTTCGGCAGAAATTCCGCCACCCAACCCGGCTCCAGTAGCTCCAGCGCCTGCAGCGCCGCAATCCGCAATTCCTGCGGATGCACCCAGCCGAAGATCTTGCGCGCCTCCAAAATCCTTTTCAAGGCATTGGTCGATTCGGACGCTCTTAACCGCCCCAGTGCTTCGACGGCCTTTACCCGCAGATAGGGTGCCGCGCCCGCCGGCAAATCGCCATCCGCCAGCGTCAGCAATCGTCCCAGCGCCTCGCGGTCTTCTGTCATTCCGACCTCGTCCACCACCAAGGGCATGATCAGCGGTTCGACGTGATCCAGCACCGCCAGGAGAATTCGGCAGCGTCCCACAGCTCCGCACGAGGCGATCTGCCTCACCATGCGGTCCTGCGCTGCGCGCGTAAACTCCTTGATCCGTGTCGGCAGAAACACTCCTGCCGCCGTAGGGTCCAACCTCACCAGCAAGCCCACCATTTCGACGGCCTCGGCGTGCGACCCGCCGCGTACCGTGCTTCGCAGGTACTGCAGCGCCTCTTCGCCCAAATCCTGCGCCAGGTTCGCCACATTTTCCAGGTCGTCGCGGAACTGGCAGCGGTTGAAGCGCACCGCGAGCTGTTCCATAGCCGTCTGCGGCAGCTGCTTCAGTACCCCGGTCAGCCCGATGGACACCTGTCGCGCGCGCAATGCCTCTTCCACAAATTCCGGCACGCGATCCTCAATCCCCATCTTTGCCCGCAGCGTTTTCGCGATCCCCGGCCTTTGCGACTCCACTCCCGCCAACAAGTCCAGGGCCTGAGCCATCGCGGGGAAGCATCGCTTCGCGGCGGCTTCCTGGCTCAGCCGCACAAATGCCGCGCTTACCAGCGACTGAAGATCATGGTCCTGTTCCACGCTCAAGCGTAATCCCACGTGCCTCAACGCTTCCGACAGCAGTCTTGGATCCGCCTGCGCATACAATCCCGCCAGTTCTGAAAGTCCCGTTGCCGCCCGCTTCCTCGCGTCCGGCTCTTCGCTGTCCGCGCACCGCGCGTAGTTCTGCAGAATGCTGATCGCTTCCGCAATATCTCCCTGCTCGATCAGCCCTGCCACATAGGACTGCACATTCTTCGGCGGGATGCACCACGCCTCCGATGACAGCAGGACTTCCCGCTTAGCGCTATCTGGAACGCTCGCCCAGAACTGCCGGTCGAGAAGCTCTCTATGCGATTCCGCCAGTATTCCTGCCTCAGCCATTTTGTCTTCATGCTGCCCGAGAATCTTCCGCAGCGCTTCGATTTCCTGGTTCATGCGGTCCAGCATCTGCCGTACCGCATTCACCTTCACTTCACCGCGTTCGAACCGTTCCAGCGCGAAACGGATGGACAGGTGCTCCGCCAACTTCACGAGCATGCTCTGATCGAGCTTCTTGCTTTTTCCCTGCTCCGCGATTCCAGCCAGCGCGTCCCGCAACACGTCCTGCGCTGTGACCGGCAATTTCGCCACCTGGCCCTGAAATTCCACAGCGGCGGCTGCGGGGTTCGGCCCGCTCCCCACTTTTCCAAAAGTGGTGAGCGCGTGCAGGATCGCGTAAATGTCTTCGTCCGTGGGTTGCTCTTTTCCGCCGCCAGTTCCTCTTCCAAACCCGCCGCCGGTCCCCGTTCCGAATCCTGTTCCTCTTCCCGCGCCTGTCCCTTTACCTGAACCTGTGCCTGTTCCCCACCCTGCGCCATTCCCCGTGCCACTTCCTCCGCGGCTGCCTGATCCACCCGTCCCCAATGCGCTCCCGGACGTGCCCACTCCGCCGCCCGTTCCCCACCCGGCGCCACTCCCCGTCCCGCTTCCTCCGCCGCTGCCTGATCCACCCGTCCCCAATGCGCTCCCGGACGTGCCCACTCCGCCGCCTGTTCCCCACCCGGCGCCATTCCCCGTGCCACTTCCTCCGCCGAAGCCTGGTCCGCCCTGTCCGCTGCCAGCTCCCTCGCCTGCCGGCCCGATATCCGATCCGCTACCCTCTCCCGCCCCTCCTGATTTCGAGCCTTCTGCCGCTGCAATCAGTTCCAACAGCTTCTGCGGATCGTTCAGCATTTTCTTGAACGAGTCCTGATCGTCGCCCAGCGATGCCGCGGCAATCTGCGCCGCTACGCTGGCGTCTTTCAGCCGCGCATCCGTCGCCACGAAACAGATTTCGTTCACGTGGATTCCTCGTGCGTGAGAGATCGCATCTTTCAATTGTTGGGCTAGTTCGGCCGGCTTGGCTTTTCCGGTCGGGAAGGCATGCACAAAGCTCGCCAGCTCATCTTCCGTCACACAAGCATGGAACTGAATGCTGGCCAGTCCCGCGGCACTCAGGAGCTGCGCAAACTGCTTTTCCGCAGGTGTTCCTTCCAGTGGTACGCCATCCAGCAGCAGTTGCGCGCCAGTGGCTCCCAGCAGTAACCCGGTATCCGAACCCTCCGGGACTGCCGTGCGCAGTTCGTTCCAGGCGATCTGCAACTGTTCGACCGTACGGACATGTTCATACCCGTAAAGCTTCGCAAATTTCAACAGAATGTTCAGGCTGCGAACGAACGCGCGGGCGGCTGTCGTCTTTGGGTCCATTTTCATCCGATACCGTTCCTTCGCTCCGTCGATAGTCCCAACGGTTTGTTCCAAAGAACACCCTTCCTAGTACCGTAGGACCCTTGTCCTGGTCTCACAATGGTACAGTCGTCCCATGTGACCCGCACGCCATCTCGTCTCTCGGACAGTTCTCTACCCCTGTTCTTGCGGACGGTTTTCCCACCGTGGGGACAGGTCACTTCTCAGCGGAATTTCCCTTCAGGAAGGAACTACTTCGAAATTGCCAGGCGGCTTTGCCGCCGGCTCCGGTTGGTCACCATCGCTGGCTGTGGCAATCCGCCCAGTTCCAGCAGAAGCTTTCTCAGTCGCGACCTCTCATCCAAATCCATGTCCACGATCTCGAACGCCATCGCCTGCGGACGTGCGCCTCGCACAATCGCTTGCGCGCGGATGTTTCGCACGCCGTGAGATAGCTTTAGCGTCAGTAGCGATCCAGGCGCCAAATGGCGGTCCGCTGCTCCGATTCCTCCGCCCATATTCAGTTCCGCGATGGAAATCCTCATGTTCTCGCGCAAATTCGTGGTCACCGTCGGCACGTGCTTCGACAGTTTCAGCCGTGCGTAGCGGCGTTGCCGAATTACCGGAGCGTTCGCCTCCGGATCGGTCGGCTCCAGCACCAGTTCCTTGCGGTCCAGTCCGCTGGCCGCAATCTTTTCCATTGCCAGTGTGGGCTCCAGCTTTTGCAATGCCTGCGCGGCCGCGATCCTTAACTCGGTATGGTACGCCCAGCGCCAAACCTGTTTTGCTTCCAGAATCTTCTGCAAGGCCAGGCTGGTCGCGCTCGCGCGCAGTCTGCCCGCGGCTTCGATGGCCTTGATGCGCGTGAATCCCGGTGTGCTGTCGTCTTGTACCAGATTCACTATCGTTGGAATGCACTCCGGCCGGCCGCTCATTCCCATCTCGTCGATTGCCAACGGCCGGATCAGCGGGTCCAACGTGTCGTACAGGGCTACTAGCAATCGTGCCCTCTGTTCCGCCGGCGTGCAGGAGAGTTGACGGATCGCGCGGTCATGCGAAGCTCGCGGCCACTGAGCCAGCCGCGTTGGCAGCACATTCTCCACCGAATCGGGGGCGAGTTGCGTTAACAGACCAATGACTTCCGTCGCTTCGGTGGCGGGTGCGGTCTGCAACGTGTCGAGAAGCCGCTGCACCGCCTCGTCTCCCAGGCCGCCGACAATTTGCCCCAGAAGTTCGCAATCCTCCCGGAAACCGCAGTTCGCAAACCGCGTGGTCACGTAATGCAGCGTAGCCTTTGGCATCAACGTCAAAATGTCCAGCAAGCCATCGGGAATCTGCCCTGTTCGCATCGTGTCTTCCACGAATTCGGGCAGCCGTTCTTCCGCTCCGATTCTCTGTCGCAAATTGTTCGTTGATCCCGGGCGCAGTGCCTCCACGCCGTCCAGCGAAGCCAGCGCTTGCTGCATGGCGGGATAAAACCTCTTCGCGCTCGCTTCCTGGCTCATGCGCACAAACGCGGCCCCTACCAGTGTCTGCAGGTCCCCTTCGCGCTCCACCGCCAATTGGTTTCCCAGCCGCTGGATCACGTCGATCAAGGCGCTTCCGTCGCCGCTGCCATAAAATTCCGCCAGGTCTGCCAAGCCGATCGCCGTGGTCCGCCGGGCTTCCGGTGCTTCCAGAGCCACGCACGCCGCATATTTCGTCAGAATCTCATTGACCGTCTTCAGCTCGCCGCGCCGCAACATCTCTTCCAGAAATGCGCGAACGTTTCGCGGCGGTACGCACCAGGCTTCATCTGACGTCAGTACTTCCTTTTTGTTTTCTTCCGGCACCTGCAGCCAGAATTCCTGGTCCAGCAGTTCCGTGTAGGACTGTACCTGGATACCCGCGCTTGCCATGGTTTCTTCTTGTTGGCCAAGAATCTTGCGCAGTGCTTCGATCTCCGCGTTCATCCGGTCCAGCAACTGCTTCACCGCATTCACGCGCAATTCCCCGCGCTCGTAACTGTCCAGCGCAAATCGAATCGCCACATGCTCCGCCAGTTTCAACAGCATGGGCTTGTCCGGTTTATCCATCGGCGCTTGCGCAGCCAGCCCGGCCAACGCCTGCTGTAGTGTGTACTGCGCTCTTACTGGCAGCGAGGTCAATCGGGACTGAAAGGTCGCCGCATCCATGCGGTTCTCGGGGTCTTTGCGAGACTTCCCCAACTGCGCGAATAGCCCAATCATCGAGCGAACATCTTCCTCCGCGACAGAATAGTTCCCACCTTCCCCTCCGCCAACGCCCGGCACGCCGCCCATCACGGCGCCACGCAGCATAGCCGACGCGCTCAGCCATTTCCCGGGCTCAGCACCACCTCCGCCTAGTCCTCCCGTGCCCGCGCCACCTCCACCACCGCCCGTTCCAGTTCCACCGCCTCCGCCACCACCGAAGCCCGCGCCCCCGCCTGTTCCGGTCCCCCCACCACTGCCACCGCCAAATCCTGAACCTCCGCCCGTTCCGGTCCCTCCACCTCCGCCACCAGTGCCTGGTCCGCCGCTTCCTGTGCCACCACCTCCGCCGACACCTCCGCCGACACCTCCGCCTCCGCCGCCTCCAAAACCCGGTCCACTGCCCGTTCCAGTCCCGCCACCTCCGCCGCCCGTCCCGGGTCCGCCGCTTCCTGTACCGATGCCTCCCCCAGCGCCTCCGCCGCCGGCTGCCTTCCCTGCTTCCCACAAGCTCCCGCTGCTATCCGTGCCGCCACTCCAACTCGACCCAGTTCCACCGCCCGAGCCACCGGTGCCACTTCCCGGCCCGCCGCCCGGTCCAAATCCTGGGCCGCTCCCGCCGCCTCCTCCTCCCCCGCCGGTGCGACGGCTTTCCGCAGCAAGGATCAACTGCAGCATCTTTTGCGGATCCTCAAAAATATCCCGGTACTTCTCTCCTTCACCCCCCAGCATTTTGGCGGTCAATTGCGCGGCCACTTTGATCCCAGCCACCGAGCCGTCTTCCGCCACATAGCGAATCTCGTTAATCTTGATGCTGCTGTCCCCTGCCAGCGCCGCTTTTAACTGCTCGGCCAGAGAACTCGGCTTGGCGTTGCCAGTCGGGAACGCGCGCACGAACCGCGCAAAATTGCTTTGGTTTGTATTCGGCGCAAAGTGAATGCTGGCGATTCCTGAAGTAATGAGCAGTTGCGCGAAACTCTTTTCTGCTGCCGCCGCTCCCAGCGGCACACCATCCAACACAATTTGATTGCCGGAAGCTCCCAGCAGAAGCCCCGTTTCTCCGCTCAAATCCAGCGCTGTGCGCAATTCCTTCCAGGCGGTTTCAAACTGCGCCATCGTGCGCACATGGCCGAATTCATACAAGCGCGCAAACTTCAGCAGAATGTTCAGACTGTGAACGAACGCGCGCGCCGTCTGTCGAGTATCGCCACCCATTGTCTGCGGATTCCCTCAGTCAGACCTTCCCTCTACACTAGGCCGCTCTCGCCTCGAAAAACAAGTCCCCCCGCTCGCTCCTGTAACCTTGTTAGCAATGCAACCTTCGCTTTACTCTCTTCTTCCCTCCCAGCCTGTCTGCCTCTTCTTTACAGTTGCTCATCCCGCCAACTCATCAGTACAATGCACTGAGTAGGATAGAGCATCTCCTGTCACTCGCACCCCTTTGTGGGTGACGCATGTTTTCTTCAGTGGTTCTGGTCGTTTGATGACGGATAACTCTTCACCTTCTCGTTTCAAGGCCGATATGCCGGAGATACCGGGGGTCCACTCATCTTCGCCCCGCTCCCCCCGCCTCAATCCCCTTCTTCCACTTATACTTGGCGTCGCCGCTCTCGGCATTGTCCTTCTGTTAGCGGTACGCTGGTTTTCTCATTCCAGGCCCGCTGAACCCGCGCGCGTGGAGCCCGCGCCCCAAATCGAAGTTCCGGCCCCGCCCCCGGACCCCTCCGCTTCTCTCCCGCATGCCGACGAAGCCAACCCGGCCATCGCCGGTTTAGCCGATCTGGCGAAGCCCTGGTCTTCTGCCGACTTCTTCATCCGCAATAAGCTTACGGGCGAAAACATCCCGGCGACCATCGTTCGTCTTCCCGGAGGTTCCCCCTCGGCCCCGTCCAGCTACTGGGCTTTCTCCCGCAAGGCCCCTTACGGCGACTGCCAACTGGAATATATCAGCGATCTCGACAAGCTCCGCACGGACTATGACTATCGCCACGCCACCCATGCTCTTGTGGGCAATCCTTGTAGCCGCACTCTTTATGATCCTTTGAAAACTACCAACCTCCCCGGCAACATCTGGATTCGCGGCGCCATTGTGCAAGGCAGCGACATCCGCCCTCCGCTCGGCGTCGAAATCAAAATCCAGGGCAAACAAATCCTTGCCATCCGCACCGAATAAATTCGTCTCACCGCCTCCGCTCCCTCTGCGGCCACTCTGCTAACTCTGTGGTGAACTCTTTTCTTTCCTCTGCGCTCCTCCGCGTACTCGGCGTCTCTGCGTTATCCTTGCTTTTCTTTTGCCTCACGCCTGCTCTGAGTGCGATAGTTCCTCACTTCTTTGCTTCTTTGCTTCTTTGCCTCCTTACCTCTCATTCATCGCTCTCTTCACTTCTTCCCCCATCTTCCCTGCCAACATCATCGCCACCATCTTCTGATCCGCCCACCAGGACCACAGGGGATGCTCAAACGTCGCCGGCCGGTTGTGCTCGATGAAAAAATGCGAAATCCACGCCAGCGCATACGGCACCACCAGCGCTAATGCGATCCACCACCAACGCCGCGTCACGATTGCCCCTGCCAGCAGACCCCACCCCAGCAACGTTCCCGCGCAGTGCATCGCCCGTGTCGCAGCGTCGCTATGTGCCCGGACGTACACTGGCCAGAATTCGGCAAAACCCGTTTCGCCGCTCATTTCCCTTCACCTCCCCATACCGTCCGCTGAATTCTACTCCGGAAATGCCCCTCAAGCCGCTGCACCTCCCGCAGCGCCGAGCCTTCAGGCCGGCATCTTGGGTTTCATCCCCGACTCCTGTGGCAAAAGACGAAAACCTGTCGCCGGGCGTCCTACAAAACAAAACGCCGGTAGCGGCCCGAGGGCTTGCTACCGGCGTGTCTGTCAGTTACCTGCAGGTTTTAGAAAGTAAGTAGGAGCCCCATGCGGACCACACGAGCCGGACTGAGTTGCACGGTTGGATTGGCAAAACCAGTGCCCAAGGAAGCAGCACCGGCGTCTTCGATGAACGGGTCAATACCTCCATTAGGTTGCAGGTGATTGAAAACGTTCTGGGCATCGAGATGCAACCGAAGATTCACGCGCTCCCAGAACTTGATGTTCTTTATCACGGACATATTCACGTTGTTGGTCTTCCAGGCGCGCAGAGTATTAGGCCCCACGTTCCCGAAAGGCGTGCCGAATATCTGGTCGGCTTCGTACCCGTTGGCGATGAACCGCACGGCGCCCTTTGTAACGGGAGTCCCCACGGTATCTCCCTGGTTGATCTTGTTCAGGCTAATCAACTGGTTAGCTGGCAATGAGCAGCCCACGACAGAGTAGTAGCAGGCATCGGCAGCATAGATCCCCACTTGAGTTGCCGGCGCGGAAGGATTCCCAAGGAATGGACGTGTACCACCGTCATAATTGCCGGCGAACGCGGTATTGAAGACGACGTCTACATAGGGATTGGCTTGCGATCCGGTAAAGTAATTTAGATCATACTGCGTGGCGGTGAAAGGCTGCCCGGAGGACAGGATGTACCCAGCCGAAACCACCCACCCGCCGAGTATATGTCCAAGGTAACTATGCTGGCCACGGTAGAATGGCAGTTCTTCGGTCACCAACAAGTGGAACTGCTGCGGAAAGTCCAAGGCCGATAGGCCATGTTCCGCCGAGGTATAGTTCAGGGGATCCTGAGAGAAGGCGATCGGCCTCCCAGCGTAGGTAGTGTCGATGGCGCCATAGATCTCATCAGCGTTGTCTGTGGTCTTGCTCCAGGTGTAATTCGCAGTCATCGTCAACTGATGCCACAGATTGTTGGTGCGGAAGTCCAGCTCAAGCCCATCGTAATCGGAGTAGGCGCTGTTCGTGCGTTGACGGAGAACCCCTTCGTTGCAATTCACGCGTCCCAAGGCATTCGGAATCACTGAATTCGTGCACGGAGTTACGTTCGGAGGCAAAACACCCGGGAAATCCGCTGCGATCCCCGCGATGTATGGATTCTCGTTGATCGACTGAAACAAGTTCGTCGCGTGGTTGCCCACATAACGCGCCTCGAACGCCGCCGCGCTGGTAATCTCACGCTGGATACCAAACGACCACCGGCTGGTCTTCTGCGGGCCAAAGTTCGGCGTAATGGTTGTCTCATTAAAGGTGCGGGGATCAGCGACGCCATACGTAAGGTAAGAAGCCAAGGAGGCGCGCACGGCCGGACCATATGGATCCACCGGGATGCTTGGCAAGGCCTGACCGATGGAAGTAGGCGTGAGTGTCTGCGCCAGAACATTCGGAGCAGCAGAGGCGATATTCGTATAGATGTTGTAGAACGGCGGATCATAGGCAAGCCGATATCCACCGCGAATGGTGGTCTTATTATGTCCAAGTATTTTGTTGTCCGTTTCCGGAGCCCATGCAAAACCCACGTTTGGACCAAAGCTGGCCTTTGGAGAGGAAATCGAGGGGAAGGTGGTAACCGACGTCGGCAGGGACGGATCCCAGAAGGGTTCCGAACTCGATTGCTGTTCCACCGTCTTGTTATGGAACAGGTTTGCCGGTTGCCCGTAATAGCTCCAGGTCAAGCCTAAATTCAGTGTCAAATTGTTTTTGATCTTGTAGTCATCCTGGAAATAGAGAAAGGTATCTTTTTCCCGAAAGTCGAGCACTGGGTCTCCCGAAGTGACGTTGATGGTACTGGCAGTGTTCTCCGCCATGGCGACGAAGTCCTGGTAACTATAAGACCCATTCACATTCGGTAAGAAATAGTTTGGTGACCGCTGGTAGGTGAAGTTTATCCCCGCCTTCAGTGCATGTCGGTTCAAAATGTAATTCCAGTTATCCTGCAATTGGTAGCTGTTCACGATTCGGCCCTGTGGGAAAGTGTCCGAGGGACCAAACCCGAGATTCCCACTCCCCATTGAGACAGCCGCGAGCGCGCTGGAGATTTCAGTAGCGTTGGGCACGGTGTTGCCGATGCTATTGCCGCCGAACTCGACATTCTCGCGTCCATAGCTAGCGCGAAACTCGTTGGTCTGGCGGCCCGAGATGGTACGCACCCAGCTAAACGCGTAATCCTGAGCTAATGCAGGCACGTTGACAGGATAACCGGAAGCAGCCTGGCCCTCATCGACATTGAAGAATGTGGACTTGCTGTAAATGTACCTGCCGTAGAAGCGGTTCTTCTCCGTGTTCAGGTCCATCTTATAAATCCAGTTGTATGTGTGAGAGCCTGTCGACAGCGTTCTCTGCACTCCGCCTTCCTGTACCAAACAGGCGGGTGCGCCCGTGTTTGGGTCAATTCCATTCGAAACTGTCGGGTTATCATAATAGTATGTCGATGGAGAGATCGGCGTTGGATTTCCCGCGGTAACTCCGTACGGGCCGTATTTCGTCAAAACTTGCATAGCAGGAGATATCCCACCCGGGTACGGATAGCAGCTTTCCAACGCGGCAATGCCGCCCGGCGTGGGAGTCAAGTATCCGCTGCCGTCTACCGACGATTGCGGAATGATTTCCGTGTCAAATCCGCCGAAATAAAACAGATGGTCCTTGACCATCGGGCCGCCAACGGTCGCACCCACGAAACTGTCGTTATAGTGCGGCACCTGAGTCAATCCCTCAAACTGCTTCTGCTGGTTATCCAATGCATCAAAGCCGGAGTTGCCTTCCGTCCCGTAAATCGATCCATGGACGACGTTGCCCCCGCTCTTGGTATTAATGTTCACAACCGAGCCGGAGTTGCGGCCATATTCAGCGCTCATGTTATTTGTGGTGAGCTGGTATTCCTGCACGAACTGCGAGTCGCTCACGCCCAAAGCGGGCCCACCCACCGAATTATCGTTGTTGAACTGTCCGTCAATCTGCTGGTCATTGTTCCGGGAGCGGATTCCTTCCACCGCAAAATCCGTTCCGTTGCGGTTGCTGAAGCCTCCAGCACCCGGCGTAGAAACACCGGGAACATAAAGCGCCAAGTAGTCCAACCCCTGATTGGCCTGAATGCTCGGCATGGTCGTTAGTGTGGTGGTGCCAATGGTAGTGGACACTTGTGCCCCAGTGGTGTCCACCAGCGGGGCCGCCTCCGTCACTTCAATGGTGGTGGCAACGTTTCCTATTTCCAGCTGGACCGAGCCCAAACCAGTGTCTTGAGCCGAACTGACCGCCACGCCTTCAAGCACCGTCTTCTTGAACCCCTGTTTAGAGACTTCGACTCTGTATGCCCCAATCGACAGCAAGTTCAATCGGAATAGTCCAGCATTGTCTGACACGGTTGTGGCTGTTTCACCGGTGTCCTTGTTGACCGCCCTAATCTCCGCGCCAGGCACTACCGCACCCTGGGGATCGAGTAGGACTCCCGATATCGTACCCTTCGTGACTTGCCCCATACCCACTTGTGCCGCTCCCAGACAAATTACGAACAGGGCGCTGAACCCGATCCAAAATACCGATTTCTTGGCGTACTGCATACCCCCTCCTGAGGACTGAAATCCTGCGTAAAATCCGCCGCTGAAGTCGAGAATCGTCGCATCGGTAGAACGGCCCCGAACCTGCCCGACTCCCGCTCTTTCTCTGCATTTCAACTTTCAAATGAACAACGCAAACACGCGAGCGCACAACCGTTGCCGAACAAAGTGCAATCGACTCTCCAAATCAGAGACAGTCACCGGAGTCAGGATGGGCATAACAAATTTATTTTCTATATGTTACGAACGGACCCCGCTCACGAATCCATTCGCCTACGGTTCCTCGTAAATTCTACGATTTTTCGAATCATCCCTATCCTCCTCTGTTTGCAGCACTTCCTGCTAATTTGCTTGCTTATTCTTTCCGAGCCAAATTCCGGCCGTCAGCCCAAATGATGCTCACAAGCTCATTCCTGCGCCCATCGCGTCTGCGCGCAACCATTTCCGCCCAGTCCCGCGTCCCAACGATTTGGGGGAATTCATGCACCGACACAGGATCCTTCTTTGGGTTTTTTCGCTCGCCTTGGTTTTTGCCGCTGCGTGCAACAAACCCGGCGACGACGCCATCACCACCGAAATCAAAGCCAAGATGTTTTCT
>Ga0187816_10000278_pt1 | contig 14821 bp, 11 predicted proteins | sample NC_wetland_sal_i_16_FD_132960 | JGI IMG/M metagenome (GOLD analysis project Ga0187816, IMG submission 132960) | Wetland sediment microbial communities from Neuse River Estuary, North Carolina, USA - SO4_1 | ecosystem: Environmental > Aquatic > Freshwater > Wetlands > Sediment | place: USA... | reverse complement strand
GCTCGATTTCGTTTCCCGCACTGTTGAGTTCAATCTCGTTTTCCGAAGTGTCGGGCACTCTTCTCACGCAAACTAGAATCTCCACGTTCACCTCCACGAATGGCGCTTAACTCCAACTTCAGTTGAGACTATCGGACGAAGCCGTCACGCATTCCTTGTTTTCGGTAGCTAGTTCTTCTTTCAAATCGGGGCATTCACGCGCGATTTGTCGGTCCACCAGTTCCGCAAGGTCGATGGCCGTCATTTTTCCTTCCATACCTGCGACCTTGATTGCATCCTCGATATTCACCATGCAGAACGGACAAGCCGTGACGATCACATTGGCTCCGGCTTGTGCCGCCATTTGCACTCTTTTCACTCCCATCCTCTGATCTTCTTTCGGCTCGTAGAACAGCATCAGTCCACCACCACCGCAGCAAAATGAACGGTCACGGGACCGGCTCATTTCGACTCTCTTCAAATCGGGAATCGCATCCAGAACATCGCGCGGGTCATCGTAGATCTGGTTGTGGCGACCCAGATAGCAGGGATCGTGGTAGGTGTAGACATCGTTTTTGCTTTCTACTGAATTGAACTTGATCTTGCCAGCTGCGACTTCTCTGGCGATTACCTGGCTGATGTGCTCCACGGGTGGCACATCCTTGTAGTCGTGTTTCAGTGCGTTGTAAGCGTGCGGGTCAGCAGTGACGATCCGCCGTACTCCGGACGCTTTTATGGCACCCACGTTGTGGTCCCGCAAGGCCATGAAAAGCGTCTCTTCGCCGAACCGCCGGACTTCATGGCCACTATCTCTTTCCGCCGCGCCCAGGATTCCAAAATTCTCTCCGACGTGGCTGAGGATCTTCGCCGTTGCCCGCCCGATCGCTTGCATTCGGTCATCATAGGAGGTGATGCTGTCGACAAAATACAGAGTTTCCGCGCCATTGCGATGGTCAAGGGTTTTGACACGGCAGGTTTGCTGGAATTCGTTGGCGCTTGCCCACTCGGCCCTTTTCTTCTCCATCTTGCCGTACGGATTGCCACGGCCCTCCAGCGCCTTTAACGGCTTTTGCAGGGACTGGGGCACATTCCCTTCATCGACCATGCCCCGCCGCAAATCGACGATCTTGTCGATGTATTCCACCAGCAACGGGCATTCCTCTTCACAAGAGCCGCAGGTCGTGCAGGACCAGATTTCATCCCCTGAGTAGATGCTGCCGACCAACGCCTTGCCGTTGTTCACGTGTCCAAAAACCGGGTAGTGCTGGAAGCTGTAATCTCTCGCTTTTATGGTGATGAATCGCGGCGACAACGGTCTTCCCACAGCATTGGCCGGGCAATTGTCTGAACACCGCCCGCAGTCAGCGCAGGAATAGAAATCGAGCATGTGCTTCCAGGTGAAGTCTTCGAACGTCTTCACCCCGAAGGATTTCACCTGATCCAAATGCTCATCGCTGACGCCCCATCTGACCGGTTTTAGAATCTCCCGATCCAACTTTGCGAAGTAAATATTAAAGAGAGAAGTTTCCACATGAAACTGGATCCCAAAGGGCCGATAGCAGAGCAAGAGGTAGAAGGTCAGTTCATGGACAAGATAGGCGCCGAAGTAGAGCCTCCCCAGAGTGGGCAAGGGAGTTGAGACGAGAGCATTCCGCAACATCCACGGGAGAGAAAGTGCGGCCATTGCTTCAACGGGCTGGCCTTGCGGTGCCTGGGCGGTGACTTTAACGGCTGCGAAGAGACTGTCAGCCAGCATCAGGAGCGCAATCAGCGAGAGAAGGAAGATGGCGTCGGCCGTGTGGCTTTTGCCATACCTTGCCGGCACAGCGTACCGCGCAGGTTTGAAAACCAGCCGGCGAATCACAGCGATCACCATGCAGAGAAATACAATGGTGGCGGCGTAATCTGTGATTATGCCGTAGACGTCACCGGCTCTTCCTGAAAGGCCGGGCATAACAAAATTCTCGGAGACGCCGCCAATCAGCACAGAAAAGGCGCGAATGGCCAGGACCAGGAAGCCCGCAAAAATGAAAATATGAAGGGTTCCTGCGGCCCTGTAGCGTGGTTGCTTCCACTGACCCAGCCAAAATTTCAGAACCCTTCCCAGCCGAACCCATGGCTGGTCAAAACGAAAATCACGTTCGCCCCGAAGGAGCGGTACCAGGCGCTGCGCCACAATGTAGGAAAAACATGCGATACCTAGAACATGGATGAGTAAGAACAGAGCTCTGCCCGTGACCAACCAAGATGTCACTTGCGCAGCTGACCACATGCCTTCCACGTTCTCTACTCTCTTGCTCGACGATCCCTAGGCGATCAATCGCGTCCACACTTTTTTCTCCGCACCTGGGTGCTCTGGCACTGCTGATTCGACCGGAGCGAGAGGCCGAGGGGGAGCGGAGGCAGGACCTGACGCCGGCGCAGGCGCCGGTGTCGATGCAACCTTTGCCTTCGTGCGCACCCCCTTCTGTTTCTTTTTCTCTTCCTTACGTGGGGGTCTGACCCCGGCAGCTTCTCGCAGTTCCGTGAAACTCAACTTCAGAAGCGTTTCCAAACGCCGCAGATCTGGTGCTGCGTGCACTTCTCCGCTGAACCCGAAATACACCGTGCCGTTGTAGGTCAAAATGGCGCAGTTGAGTGCCATCTCGCCCCCGATCGGGACATACGGATAACAGTGCAGGATCTTGTGGCCGAGCAGGTACAGCGGATACTGCGGTCCCGGCACGTTGGTGCAGACCATGTTGAAAGGCGGGAACGGCAACCGACTTAGGACGTGGCCGCCCAGCGCCCGCACTGAAGTCGGGATCATGCCGATCAAACCACCGGCCAAACTAACCAATTCAGCGGCATGCACGCGTTTGAGAAAGTCTGTTCTCTTATGGACGGCATCGAGCAACTTCCGAGGATTGCGAATATCCAGCGGAATGGTGACCGGGACCAGGGAGATGCGGTTCCCCAATTCGCCCGGACTGTCGTTGCCCCGCAGATTGACCGGAACCATCATGCGAAACAACCGCCCCTTTACGGAGTCGCCGTGTCGCTCGACGTAGCGCCGCATGGTTGCCGTCACAAGCGCCAGAATGACGTCATTCACGCTGGTCCCGCAGATGTGCCGTATGGCTTTGACTTCTGCCAACGGAATTTCGGCGCAGGCGAATTTCTGCGGTCCGCGGTAGAGGACGTTGAACCGCAGCCGCTCGGTGGGCGCGCTGATCTCCGGGAGTAGGCGGGTGAACTCGTCCCCGGCCAGGTTTCCGCCATTCGCGGCGAAACGTTCCGCCATACTCGATACGTCCTCGAACGCGGCGAGAATTCCTTTGACGAAATCAGAATAGAAATCGACGCAGCCGTTCATTATCGAAGTCAAGAGGTCACGAGGGGGTGGGCCTTGCAGCCGAAGCTTTCGTCTGGGCGGACGAGCCACCACGGGACTCGCATCCATGAGCACATTCATGATCCCAACGCCGGCAATGCCATCGGCGAGGCAGTGGTGCAGGCGGAGGATGAGCCCGCTGCGATTACCTTTTAGCCCATGCACAAAGGTCAGATCCCATAGCGGGTGCTGCCGGTCCATTACCGTGCTCAGAATCTTCCCCGCAAGAGTCTTCAACTCTGCGTCGGTACCGTGTTTTAGCGTCACCTCACGTACGTGCCTGCGGATGTCGAAGGTTGGGTCGTATTCCCAGCTTGGAAGGCCAATATTAAGCGGCGGGGCTACCAGACGCTTGAAGTACCGAGGAATTAGCGGCAGCTTCGACTCGACAAACTGGACGCAAGCCTTGAAAGGGATCTCACCCTCAATCACGCAGACGCAGGCCACGTTGAGGGGCATGCCCTCGCGTTCCAGATGGAGGAAAACAGTGTCACCCCAGGAAAGGCGCTCACTCTGCATGTCACCATGCCCATCGCTCTGCATGGCCAATCTCCTGTTCAGTTGCCAAACAATCGCGCCTCTCAGCTCGCAAAAGAAAATCGCGACGCCAGCTTCACCAGCTTGAGCACTTTGTAGACGCCGACGTTGACGCCGCGCAACACGACCTTAACGCCTTTGTCGTTAGCTATGCCCGCGAACTCCTCCATCCCTCTGAGCGCACTCGGATCGATCCGGAGCACGAGAGAGAAATCCAAAACCACTTCGCCATCGACGCTGTCCAGTTTTTTTCCGGCCTCTTGCAGCGCTTCGACAACGCAGTCTTTCTCAACCTTGAGCCACACGGCGGTCATTGCCATACGCACCACCATCCGCTACACGGTTTGCTGAGATGCACTGGCCACCTTGGCCAGGCCTCGCCCCTGATAAGCCTTCCAAAATAGCTCGGCCAATTCGTTCATCAGTGGCATACGAGGGTTCGACCGCCACGACGGATCGTCAAAGGCGAGTTTGGTCAGATCAGGCATTGCCCGCTCGAATTCTTCCTTCGAGATTCCCAAGTCGGCGATTGAACGCGGGAACCCCAGTTGGTCGAGTAATTGTTCCGTCGCCGCCACTAGGTTCTCCACCTTTTCTTCAATCGTGTGGCCGCCCAGACCCAGCAGATCCGCGACCGTAGCGTATTTCTTGTGTGCGACATACCCCTTTTGATACGGCGACGGCAGAAACTTAGTAGGCACGGACGCGTTATACGAAATGACGTGCGGCAACATGAGCGCATTAGCCCGGCCATGCGCGACGCCGAAGCGCGCCCCGAAGGCATGCGCCAGCGCGTGATTCACGCCCACCGACGCGTTGGAAAACGCCATCGCCGCAATGCAAGCAGCGTTGTGCATCATGCAGCGCGCCTCTTCATCGCCGGGATGCTCATAAGCGATGGGCAGGTACTTGAACACCAGTCGGATCGCCTGCATGGCGTTGGCGTCGGTGTAGGCCGAAGCGTAACTGGAAACTCCAGCTTCCAGCGCGTGGGTCAGGCAGTCGATGCCGGTATCGGCTGTAAGGCCCTTCGGCATGGACATAACAAATTGCGGATCAACGATGGCCACATCCGGGCTCAGCGAGTAGTCGGCTAGGGTCACCTTGCGCCCGCGCTCTTTGTCGGTCAGGACGGCAAAGGGAGTGACTTCGCTCCCCGTTCCGCTAGTGGTGGAGATGGCAATCAGCCGCGCCCGGATAGTTTTCTCGGTCGGATACTGGATCACGCGTTTGCGCAGATCCAGAAAGGGCGTGGCCAGCTCTTCCAGGTCAGCCTCCGGCGACTCGTACTTGAGTTTCATGATCTTAGCCGCATCGATCACCGACCCGCCGCCCAGCGCGATGATTTGGTCCGCTTTGTAGAAATTGAGCGCCTCCACTCCTTGCATGACCACCTTGACCTCGGGCTCCGCATCGGGAAGGACCGAGACGTGAACGTGGGTTCCCTCCGGAAGATAGCGCCGGACAAGGTCTACGTGGCCGATTTGTTCCAAAGCGGGATTAGTAACGATGACGGTGGAGCGCGATGGAAACTGGCGCACATTCTCCACCGCGTTCATGTTGAAATAAATCTGATTAGGAACTCGGAACCACATATGGGCTTGTGTCCTCCGGGCCACACGCTTGATATTGAGGTAGTGATAGATATTTACGTTATCGGTGGTGCTGTTGCCGCCACCGGTGCCACATCCGAAGGAGAAGGTAGGCACCAGATCGTTGTAAACGCCGCCCACCGCTCCGATTGAGCCTGGCGAGTTCACAATGATCCGCCCCGCGTTCATCACCTCACCAAACTTGCGGATGACCTCATCATTGCGCGAGAAAATGACCGCCGTATGTCCAAGCCCACCGGCATGATTCACGTCGACGCACACCCTGAGCGCCTCATCAACGGATTTCGCTCGATAGACCGACAGCAGCGGGAACAGCTTCTCAACCGACAGGGGATGTTCTCGCCCTACGCCGTGAATCTGCGCAATCAGGAGTTTGGTGTTCGGCTTCACAGAAAGACCGACAAAACGTGCGATATCGGTAGCCTTCTGCCCGACTGCCATGGGTTGCATAAACCCAGTCTTAGGATCGATTACCGTGTGCGCCAGCAGTTCCGCCTCTTTCTCATTGCAGATGTGCGCGCCCAGCTCCGCAAATTTCTTCAGCACGAGGTCAAAAATCTCATCGTCGATCACCACCGTTTGCTCTGAGGCACAGATGGTTCCGTTATCGAAGGTTTTGGAGACGATGATGTCTACCACGGCCGTATTCAGGTCTGCCGTTTTTTCCAAATAGACCGGCGTGTTGCCCGGCCCTACTCCCAAGGCTGGTTTGCCAGAGCTATAGGCGGCTTTGACTGCGCCCGTACCGCCGGTGGCATCAATCAGGCCCACGTCTTTGTGCTGCATCAGGTAGGCGTTGTCCTGTAGAGTGTGCGAGTTCAGGCAGGAAAAAACCCCTTCGGGTGCGCCATGCTTCAGCGCCGTTTCATACATAATCTTCACGGCCTCGGAGCAACAACGCCAGGCGTTTGGATGGGGACTGAAAATGACCGCGTTGCGTGTCTTGATGGCCATGATGCATTTGAAGAGCACCGTGGAAGTGGGATTCGTGATCGGCGTGATCGAGAAGATGACCCCGATCGGTTCAGCCATCTCCACAAGATTGCGCTCTGGAATCTCGCGAATGATGCCGACGGTACGTTTATCCTTGATGTAGTTGTAGGCGAATTCCGTGGCCACCATGTTCTTGATGACCTTGTCTTCCATGACTCCGAGCTTGGTTTCCTCAACCGCCAGGCGGGCGAGATACTGCGCTTGCTCCAAGCCAGCCAGGACCATCGATTTGACAATGCGATCAACGTCCTCTTGGGTGAATTGGGTAAAGACGACAGCGGCGGTTCTGGCTTGACTAACTAATTTCTCCAGATAGGCAATCCGTTCTTCATTGAGGCATTCTGTGGCAAGCGGGATTTGTACCCACTGCTGCACTGCTTCGCTCGTGATCATTACTGCCCCCTACGCGGCTGCCCGCTCGTGGAGAGAACACTCCCAATCAGAAATGCCGCCGTGCTGCTGGTCGGTCGACTGTCCTTCTCATGCAGGTTGCTTTGGCTCGTAGGGCGGACTTCATTCAAGCCACTCATTACAAGGAGTGGGGAATCTGCTTGACTCAGATCTCCTGACTGACTGGATCGCACTTCACTGCGGTCGTGTAAGAACCCAAAACCTGACCGGGTGGCCATTCCCCGGCTCCTTGCTGAGGCCAATCTATGCCTGTGAAACTAGGATTAAGGCCGTATAAAGTATGTGATGCCTATCACGCTTGGCTTAGAACTGTGGAACATATGTGATGCATGGTCACTCACAGAGTGATTTCAGCCACATCAGCGAATCCCGATCGTGAGCCCAGCGCATGCGGTAGCTCCCGCCCGTTAATTGCAAGAACAGGGGCATTAATGACGCTGAGCGCTCTACCCGCGTGCAGCTAAGCGAGAAACAAAACCTCAGTTCCTATTGTGGATGGTAGTTCGGAAAGCACCAGGATAGGAGTACCCGGTCGCGCCCGCTATAGCCAAGGCCTCCTAAATTCACTCCCCAGCCAGGCGGTGTGCCACAACACTGTATACGAGCGGACTGAACACCATTCCGATGTGCGTAGCGGAGACCTCAACGTCTACCGCCGGGTCGCCTGTTCGGCAGACATGCCAGTCCACGAGCCCGTCATTCTTAGTATAGATGGCGGTCTGGCGCACCGATCTCGGGAGCTTTCCTTTGAGTGACTCAAGAAAATCGCAGGTGCAGCGGGACGTATAACAAGTCGGCAGGACGCCACGGCCATGTTTTTCCAGAATTTGCTTTCGCACAAGATCAGCGACGAGCAGGATGGAAGCATGTCCCGCAACCCCCCGGATCGGCGACCCCAGGGTAATCACCGAAGCAACGCAATCAGGCATCTGCGCCGCAGCGGCCCGCGCGATTGAGCCGCCCAGGCTGTGCCCGATAAGATGAATTTTTCCGCCAGTTGTTTTACAGGCCTGCTGGATAGAATCGTTTAAATGTCGCCGGATCAAAATGTTGGGGCAATCTGCGTTCAGGTGGATCCCAGAATAAAATGCCTCGTACCCAATGCGCCGTAGCCAGCTTCGAAACTGAGTCAAGTAGAGGTCGGTAGCCAGAAACCCCGGAACCAGAACGACAGCCGAGCCATCTCCGTGGGGAACTCCATATCCCCAGTAAAGTGGAGACAGCCGTAGGAAAGCCAACTCGACCCCCACCAGCCACTCGTGCCAGATGGGCGATAGCTCTCCCCTTTGCTCTTTTCGCAGCACACGTCGGCGGGCCGTCATCTATTTCTTAGTCTACCCAAGGGAACTGCGCAAAGCAAAATGCGACCCCCTTTTAACTCGCGGATCGGTCAGCTTGCCGCCGATTCCCGCCGGAGTCGGCAGGAATCGGCAGCGCAGTCTCCACCTCGGCAGGATTGACAGCGGTCATGTGGCGCAGAGTGGGAGCGGCCCTAAACGGCAACAGCTGTTCTCTCCTCTGCCGTCTTGCGCCCATGCACTCCCCTGCCCCGCGTCCGCGGGCCAGCCTTGTGGGTCTCCTCGCGGGCCACGCCCCTCTTCGGTTTGATGGCCAGATCCAGCAGCGACTTCTCTGCCGCGACCAGGTTCTTAACGCCCTTCTCCGTCAGTTCTCCCCAGGATTGCTGCGACGACTTCCGCACCGCCACTTTACGATCGCCCCTGGCTTTCCTAGCCGTCTCCAGCTCCCCGATGGCCAGTTCCAAAAGCCTTTTCTGCGCATCAATGTACTTTTCAGCGCCTTGCCGCGCCAGTTTGGTCAACACTTCCATCCGTTCCCGCGGCTTTCCATTCGGCTTGCCTCCCTTGGTAGCAGCACTCACCTCATGGGCGGCCAAGTCCAGGAACTTCTTCTCACTCTCCACAAAGCCCTCGATGCTGCGCCGTGCAAGTTCGACTACCTTCGCCCCAGCCATCAAGCCTTTGCCTTCTTGATAGGACTCGGCCATGGCATGAGTCTGCTCCGCGGCCGCATCCAGCAAGTGCTTTTGCATGCCGACTAATGTATCCACGCGGTGGCGTGCCACCTCGGCCACAGCACCCGCGGCCACGGGAAGCCGCAGTCCTTCCTTCACGCCATCCACCACCAGGGCAGTCTCACCGGCGGCCAGGTCCAACAGGATTTTCCCTGCTGAAGTGGCGTTCTTGACACCCATGTCTGCCAATCCTGCCAGCGTTGCGCCCGGCCGGGAAATCGGTTTGCCAAGATTCTCCCGCACCATTCCGACGAGCAGCGCATTTTCTTGAGCTGCCAGATCCAGCAGAATCCTTTGCGCGGCCACAAAACTCTCGATGCCTTGGCGCGCCCACCCCATCAGCGGGTTCCCGGGCGGGGAGGCTCGAGGTGACTTTTTTTCTTTCGCGATCATGATTGAATCTCCTCTCATTCCGCGGTATACTGCGTTGCAGTATCCGGTTTCACTGTACGGTCCCGTTTCCCCCGTGTCAAGCTCTTTCTGGAGGCTCGGGTTGGACGCCTGGCATCCTCCGGGGGCGATATGAAAAACCCTGAAGTTCTCATCCGCAAATACAGCGATCGGCGGCTCTACGATACAGGTGCCAGCCGCTATGTGAAGCTGGACGACATCGCCCGCATGGTTCGCGATGGCAGCGATATCCGCGTGGTGGACGGGCGCACCGGCAAGGATGTAACCCACATTGTCCTTACCCAAATCATCGCGGAGAACGCCAAGGAGCGTCAGATTGCCCTGCCCCTGCAACTCTTGACACAGATTGTCAGAGCCTCCGATAAGGCCACTCACGATTTTCTGTCTTGGTATCTGAACAGCACGCTCGACCTTTATCAGAAGGCCCAGAACTCCGTTAGCACCAGGCTCTTGGAGGCGAAGAATGCTGCCTCGACCCCTCTCGATTACGTGCGCAACCTGTTGGCAGGCCACTCCTGGCCAACGATGGCGGAGGGCGGTGAAGTCGAACAACTCCGCCGCCGCGTTGAGGAATTGCAGACGCGCCTAGCACAGCGCAAGAAACCCGCCCGTCGCGCACCTAAGGGCAGGCGCCGCGCCTGAGGCACAGCAACCCTTTCTCTAAGCTGTCTGCTCATTCGCATTCGATTCACGATTGGAGGTGCAAAATGGCGCAAAGTGCAAAGCCTACCCTCTTAAAGCCGCAAACCTTGGCGGCCTTTGAAGCCTACATTCGCGAGGCCGAAACAGAAATGGAGCAGACCCTACTCGGTAGCGGATCATTCCTGTGGTCGGACGCCAATTCGGAGAGAGCCCAGCAGATCCACAGAGGACAAATTGTGGCGCAATTCTGGTCGGGTCAGGAGCCTGTCAAAGTGCCAAATGGTTTGATCCATGACTGGATCGGCGCCGCGTTCCTCTGTGCTGCGAATCTGAAAGAGACGCTGGCACTCATCCAGGACTACGATAACCACAAGAATATCTACAAGCCGGAGGTGATTGACTCAAAGTTGATAAGTCATCACGACAACGATTTCCAAATTTACTTACGACTTCTAAAGAAGAAAGTCATGACCGTGGTCCTCGATACGGATCATGAGGTGCATTATCGTTCCCTGTGCCCCACACGCTCGGTTTGTCGCTCGCATACCACACGGATTGCGGAGGTGGAGAACGCCGGAAGCCCGAACGAGAAAGTGCTGCCCCCCGACACAGGTTACGGGTTCCTATGGCGCCTGAACTCTTACTGGAGATTCCAAGAGCGGGATGCTGGCGTATACCTTGAGTGCCGAGCCATTTCGCTGACTCGTAATGTACCCTTGGGGCTGGGATGGATTATCGAACCCATTATCCAAAAGCTCCCCAAGGAGTCGCTGATAAAGACTCTCGACTCTACGCGCCAGGCGCTGAATAGCAAGGCGAAATAGCTCCCCTCGCATCCCGACTCACGTTCAGCAGATTCAGGCCAGCTTCTGATGCTGCGCTGCGCTAAAAAGATGTGGTGTTGTCGACAGAGTTTTGGACGTCGAACGATCACCTGCGGGATTTGACCGAGCTTCCGGCCCGTTTCGCTGCCGAGCCTGCCTTAGGCACGTTCCCTCCTGTTTCACTGGCCAGCGGTTTTTCAGCATCTCCCTCCTTGGACGAGTAGAGAAAGTCTTCGATTTCATCGATTCGTTCGCCGGCATCATGGTAACCAATCTCAATGAGCTCTTGGGTGTACTTTGACGTGAATAGCAGGTAGCTCATCAAATCCGAACAGGAAGTCGCGTCTCGTCCCAAACTGGATACAAAGTAATGGATCAGAGAGGGCATGTCTTTCTGGTGCTGCTTTGCCACATCTGATAAATGGACCGAAGGCGTGATAATAAAGGTTGTCAATGGCCGCATCTTTTGAGTTCCTTCAATCCCCGGCTGATTGATCTGGTCGTGGTTGAGCAACTGATTCAACCGTTCAAGGTGCTCGATGTCAGTATCGAGATGGTCCAGAAAAATAACGTCAAAAACAACTCCCATCACTTGTGCTAGCGAAGGGTTTCTCTCATCGGCGGTTTCCTCTGGACGTTCTTTATTTCCGCAGCGGACACCGATCGCGAAAACCTTCTCCGCCCCCAGGCGGATCACCGGGCTGAGAGGTTGTTGAAGGCGGACGCAACCATCACCGAAGAAGGCGGACCCACGAGGCGGGATTGTGAGTTTTACCGGCTGGAAAACAAAAGGAATAGCACAGGACGCGCAAACGTGGTCGACAGTGATCTTCGTCGCCACGGTCACCAGTCGGATCCGTTTCCACATCGGATGTCCCTTCATTCCCTGAATGAAGAGATAGCTTTTTCCTGAGTTGAAGTTGGTCGCGGAAACAGCGAGGGCGTAGAGGTGCCCGTGCTTGATGTTTTCCTGTATCTGGTCGCACTCAAGGTGCTTATTGAGAAAATGTCGTAGGGGGGTGGCATCTAACAACGATCGGGCATTGCCTCCACCCAGAATTGCTCCAAAGGAGAGATCTAGTATCCAGGTCATGGAATTATGCACCTGGGACAAGACGTCACAGTGAAAGATCTCGGAAGGTTTGAGAGTCGCCCAAAGTTCCGCAAGAATCTGCGTCGCCGAAGCAAAATCGTGACAACCGGCGGCAAGAGCAGCACCGTTAATCGCTCCCGCGGAAGCGCCTCCTATGATGGGAAAAGGATTACCGTGTGTCCGGACGCGTTTCAGCTCGCCAATGCGCTTGAGAACACCGGCTTGATAAGCGCCGCGAGCACCTCCGCCCGTCATGACTATACCGACCGCGTTTTCCATCGGCCTTCCTCTCTGGGCCCGCTTTGGGAACATCCAGATGTTTAGTCACAGCCTCCCGTGCATCCGCACTGAGTTACAGAGATTCCGTGCCGTCTCAAGAGGGATGATGGGCTACCCTCGGCGGCTGCACCATCTGAGGATATGGTTTCCGGATCATCTCCAAGAGGGCAGCCCGGTCAGGCTTGAGCAGTTCGTCAACAACCTGCTTATCGACGTTCGCGACGATCATTTGCCCAACTTCCGTGTGCACGTCCGAGAAGATTCCAATACTCTTCATCTTCTGTGTCTGGGACTCGTTATCCTCGGTCGGAGTGACGTAGTGCACCGCGCTAGCTTTATAGCGGTGGATCAGAAACAGTTGGACGAGCGTCATCATTCGCTTCTTCCGCAGTGGCGCGGCCGTGTTCTGGTCACGAACCGAGAGGAAGTTCCGACCGCGACGATCCTGGACAGGGGCGAAGATGATGTTAGCGAGCTTTTGACTACCGGGCTCATCGAGCAGGCTCAGTTCCAACAGTTCCGATCCGGCCGTGTGGGGACGCAGCTCGACCCGAATCTTCGCCGGATGCTCCCAGTGTTTCCTCCACTCTGCGAGCCACTCCTCCAGCAGTTTGGGCGGAACCTCTGTCTGAACTAGGTGCTGATAGTGTGTCGATCCCTTACCCATCGCCTTCGTCGCCGCAGTACGTCCCGACGAAGCCATTAATGCGCCGTCCAGCCGTGGTCCTCCCACTAGCGCTTGAGGCGTCCGATAGGGAGACTCCAGCAACCTGAACTTGCGCTGCAGTCGCGCCAGGGCCAACATCCCATCTTCCTTCAACGCCGTCGCGAACTCCTCGGCAGCCAAACCATCGATTTGGTGTCCGCCGTAAGTGACGAAGTTGAACACGAATCCGAGCTTTCCCAGCTCCTCCGGAAACCGCTTCATCTCCTCGTCGCTCATACCTGTGGTGTCCCAGTTGAATGACGGCGACAAGTTGTACGCCAGCATCTTGTCGGGATATTCTGCGTGGATTGCATGCGCAAACATCCGGGCGTCTTCTAAGTCCGCCGTCTTGGTCTCCATCCACAAAATATCCGCAAAGGGCGCCACAGCCAGCGATCTAGCAATGGCATAACCGATCCCGCTTTGGATCTGATAGAAACCTTCTGGCGTCTTGGGCAGCTCACAATCCCAAGTGACCTGAATACCCATGGACTTCGCCCGCTCGCGCACCTCGTAGAAGGAAGCACGTTTCGAGAACGCCTGCCATTCCTCCACGCTCATGTCGAAACGTTCGCCTTCGTCCATGCGGGACTCCATCACCTCGGCGACCGCCTGACCATACGTCTTCAGCCCGGCTTCTGCCTGCCAAATTTCCATATAGCGCGTGCCAATCTTCTCGAGCGCAGCGTCGAGCTCCGTTGCCGACGCATCGTTGAGGCGCTGGGCAGCCTCCGTGATCATCGACATGAGTCCGACCTGTTCAAGCCAAGCAAAGGTCGCCCGATACTCGGTCTCTGACACCGCGAACAGGAGGTGTCCACGGATCTCGACCCCCAGTTCGAATAGCTTTCTCAGAATGGCTAGATACCCGACCCTGTAGCTTGGCAAGTCGGTATTGGTTGCGCCGAGGATAAAGGGTTGGCCTCGCTCGTCGCTACGATTGTCGAGAAACGTTGCCGCTTCGGCGTCGGTTCGGGCCACAAGGATGCCCGGGACCCGCATGATGTCAAGCTGCAGGCGGGCCGCGTTTAGACGCCTGATTTGCTCGTCCTCGGCAACGAGCACCTTGCCGGCTTGGTGGCCGCACTTCTTCGCTCCGGGCTTCTGGTCTTCGATGTGGTAGCCCGGAACCCCAGCCTCTACGAAGCGACGGATGAGGTTGCGCACGTGCGCATCCCCACCGTGGCCAGTGTCAGCATCCGCGATGATAAAGGGTCGATAATCGACTGCCGGAGTCGCCTTGCGCTCTTCTTCGCTCATCCGGATGCGGGCAAAGTGTTGGTTCTTGTCGGCCGTCAGAAGTGCGCGGACTAGCCCAGCTGCCTCGTCTGGCACCTGGCTCAACGGGTAGCTTGCCAGGTCCGGTCCTGGGTCCTCTGAGAGCGAACCCCTGGCGGAGGTCGCCCAGCCGCCAAGGTAAATGCCTTCTATCCCTATTCGTTTCAGTGTAACTGCTTGGCCTGGCGAATAGGGACCGAATGTCGTGATCTGTTTGTGGTGCTCGAACAACTCACGCAGGCGCGCGTAGAACTCCTCGGCTGTGCGTCGTGCGACGCTGTGGTCGCTGGAAATCGTACCCTGTTGCTCGGCCACTTCACGCGGAGAGTGGAGGCGCACTATGCCTGCGAACCGGGGACTCGCGAACCATTGCTCGGCGGCAGTGACTTGCTGGTCGAATGTGGTCATATTAGCCTCGTGCCTGTTGGCGTGACAAATTCGAAATTTCCTTCTTTAGCTCGAAAACGGCGTCCGTTCTGCACTGACGGGGTTGCGTTTCGTCCACACTACTCCACTCCAACCCGCTAATCCCAGGGTCAAGGAAGCGCAAGGGCAAGGGTCACCCGGTCGAGTGACCGTCGGCTAACTCCAGACAAGTTCCATAAGGGGGAAGCTCAAGAAAAATGCCCCGCCTATAGCCAGATCTT
>Ga0187816_10000276_pt1 | contig 14837 bp, 8 predicted proteins | sample NC_wetland_sal_i_16_FD_132960 | JGI IMG/M metagenome (GOLD analysis project Ga0187816, IMG submission 132960) | Wetland sediment microbial communities from Neuse River Estuary, North Carolina, USA - SO4_1 | ecosystem: Environmental > Aquatic > Freshwater > Wetlands > Sediment | place: USA: North... | reverse complement strand
TTTCCGCCGTTCCCGGCGATACGCCGCGCGTCCCGCAAGGCCCACGCGCGCTCCCGGGCGAATACAAGGTGCGCATCAGCGTTCCGGGCGCCGACTTGGACGCCTCCGCCGGCACACAACGACACATTTTCCGCCGGGATAATTCCGCCTCCCTTACCATCAAGGAGGACCCGCGCGTGAAAATTTCCACCGCCGCCCTCGAGCAACAATTCCAGCTCCAGACGCGGCTTGCCGCCATGATGACGCGCAGCTCCGAAGCCATCATGCAAGCCCGCGCCGCCGTCGAGCAGCTCGATGCCCTCTCGGCAAAAGCCAGCGGCTCGCTCGCCGACTCCGTCAAGGCGCTCGATAAGAAAATTGGCGCCGTTTTGGACGGGTCGGGTGAGCCCGCCGGTGCCGCTACAAAAGAAAAAAATCTGAAGGACATGAATGCTGATATCTACAGCCTCTACATGGCCGTGGATCGCGCCGACGCCGCCCCCACCGCCGCCCAAGTGAAAGCCACGGACACTACCGAGCCCGATCTCGCGGGCGCGCTCAAGCGCTGGGACGAAATCAAATCGTCCGACCTCCCCGCCCTCAATCGCTCGCTCAAAGGCGCCAATCTCCCCGAAATCCATCTCGAGTCCAATCATCACGACGAAGAGGATACGGACGGCGACGAAGAATAATGCGCGGAAGCTCAAGCTAAATCTCGTGCTCGAGCCCCCTGCCAAAGCGGGGGCTCGCACGCATCGAGGACCGCAGCTGCCCTTGAGCGCGCGGCGCGGGCGGCGCAGGCCGCGCCCCCCGTCGCTATCGCGCGCGGACTTCCAGCTGCACCGGCCGCGCCACCGAGTTCACGTCTGGGTCGTAGTATTCATACACGCGCGATTGGAACGTCCGCGCCCGCACCGGATATTTCGCTCGCAGGCGGAACTGAATCGTGATCGTCTCGCCCGGCGCAAAGGAATTGAAATAGAGAATCGCCTGCGTTGCCGTCAGGCTGAATTTTTCAAGGCGTCCGCTCTTCCGTCCCGCGGTCTTTTCCTGGTAAGTCTGCAAATCCTCGCTGAGCAGATCGAAGCCCGGAGGAATTCCCAGATCCACTATCACCATATTCGCCGCTTTCGGCAGATGATTCTGAATCGTGGCTGTAGCCGTGGCGATATCGTCTTGCGCAAGATGCGTGCGGTCGTAGGCGATATCGATTGTCATCGGTTCATTTTCCGGCTTCTTGTCCCACGGCAAGAAATAGCGGCTCACCACCTGGTAGGCCAGGCTCCCCTTGCCATCGAACCGGAGTTCCACCGTGCTTGCACCTTTGGGATCCACATTCTTGAACACGAATTGCTGCAGCAGGTCATTATTCTCCGGCGTGAGCACCACGCTTTCGACCGGCTTGCCGTCGAGCAGCACTTCAAGCGTCCCGCGAACATCCGCAGCCCCTTTTTCAGACGCCAGCAGCAACGCTCGCAGCGCCATGATGGTGGCCGACGTCGTACCCCACGCGCCCGTAGCGTCTTTCTTCGAGGAGATATAGGTAATTGCCTTGCGCGCCGTCCCCGAAGCCTCGCCCCACTTCAGCAATGCCTGCGTAGCCAGTCCGGTCGTTTCCACTCGCGCGCTTTCCCCCGTCGCATAGACGCCCGTTTCCTCCGAATTCCACCACGCCTGTTCCTCCTTTTCCGTGCGCGCATCGAGCAGAAGCTGCAAGGCCTGTCGCGTGAACTCGCGATCTTTTCCATAGTCCGCGGCGAAATTGGCGATCACGGCCAGCGTGTAGGCGTCCGCCTTTGCTCCCATATGGCTTTCGATGAAGTCTTTCGCCTTTTCCACCGCGGGCCCTTGCCAACCGGTAGTCTCGAGCGACCACGCTATATACGCCGTATTCCGCAGCACGTCTGAGTTGTAGCGGTCCGTCGCGCCTTCGTTGATAAAGCTCTTCACCGGCTGCCAGCTTCCGTCCGCCTGTTGCTGCGAGGCCAGCCACTGCTGCGTGCGCTGAATCACATTCGAGTCCACGTCGTGCACTTTCGACATATCGGAAAATTCCATCAGGCCGTAAGCCGTCAGAATCTTGTTCGCCGGCGCGTTGCCGAACCACGAGAATCCTCCTCCGGGCACTTCAAACGTCAGCAATCTCTGGTAACCATTCGCGATATATCCCTCCGCTTTCGCGTGCACTTCGGGCGTGAGCTTTTTGGTCCGCTTCATGTAATCGAGCGCCAGCACGTTTGGATACGTGCTCGAAGAAGTCTGCTCGAAGCACCCGCCCGGCATCCGCAGAATGCTGTCCATCCCCTCGATCACCTGGCTCAGCGGGCCCGGATAGAGGCGCACAAAAATCTCGCTGGCCTCGGGAATCGCGGTTGCCGGAAAATTCAGCTCGTGCTGCGCGGAGGATTCCACGATGCCGTTGATCACCAAATTTTGCTCGCGCCCATTGGGGATCACTTCTATTTCGCGCACCACCACGTCCGCGCGGCTTGCTTCGCCGTTCATCCGCGCCGAAACCATGAGCTCGAATTTCCCGATGCGCTTCGCCTCAAGCGTGAATTGCGAGCCTCCAACGCGCCCGGATTCCACCGCGACGCTCTTGTCCGCCGCGTCGTCCACCAGCGAATACCAGTCATCGGCCCGAAACTTCAGGCGAACGTCGCCGCGGCCTTCCGAGTAGTTGTACACGGCCACGGGGATCGAAACGCGGTCGCCCTGCGTGAGCGTCACCGGCAAATCCAGATCCACAAAGAAATCCTGGAAAACTTTCAAGCTGGATGTGGCGCTGCCGAGCGCCCCGCGCGGCGTGGAGGCCAGCATGGCCATGCGCCAGGTGGTGATCGAATCGGCCAGCGGAATCGTAATGCTAGCGCGTCCATCGCGATCGGTGATGATTTCCGGATTGATGTAAAGCGCTTCCGGAAAGTAAGACCGCACGCGCGGCTCGGGCGATGCGGTTTCTCCCTTGGCCAATGTGACGCTATTGGCGATCGGGGGCGCGGCCGCCGTCACCGTCACTCGTTGTCCCGCCGCTTTTGGTGGCTTGGGAGCAGGAATCGGACGCGCACCCATCCCCCGTCGCATGAAATTGAACCCGCCGTGCCTATCTTCCATTCCGCCTACAGCAACGGATTCCGAGATCGAATAATTGGCCCCACCGGAAAACCAGGTCCTGCTGTTTGCGGAAATCACTGCCGTATCCGGTTCTTTCCGCAGGTAAGCAGAGAGGATCGCCCGATCGCGCTCTTCGAGCGTCACATTCTTCAAGATCGCCTCCGTGCTGCTTGAAATTTGCACCTGGTATTCGCCCGGCTCGAGAGCGCTCATCCGGAATTGCCCGCGCGCATTTGCAATCGCCGAGCGCGTCTTCCCGGATTTGACGCTGCGTACCTGGCAGGTTGCTCCTTCCAAAGCTCCGCCCCACTGATCCACGGCCGTTCCGGTAATCTCCGCCTGGCCGTTGAAGGGGCCGCGGTCATGCTCCATATCCAGATCCACGCTGCTCGGCCCGGAACTCGGCCGTCCAACCTTTTTTCTTCGATGGACCTCAAGGTAAGAACTTATGTCATCGCCGGTGTCGAATTTCTTATCCGCGCCCGCGCTGCGCACCGTGTAGTACCTCTTTTGCGTGTCCCAGCTCACCGGCTCGATTCGCAAGTCGGTGCCCCAGGAATCGCGGATTGGCCCGCTGCCGTCTTTCGCCATCTTCGCGACCGCTTTGTCGAGACTGCCGGAGACGGCGCCCTGTGCGTAAGCGCGGCTGAGGCTCTCCGCCAGCTCGCGCACTTGCGCTTGAAAATGTTCCTGATACCGCGTGGCGTACTCCGCACTTTTTGTCTGCGGCAAGGTGCGGCCAAATTCCGTCTCGAATTTGTTGGGGCTCACCATTTCCGTGGCCGCGAAAAGCGCGCGCGCCGCCCGGTCCCGCCGCTCCACCTGCGAATCCTCCACGGGCTCCACGATTTCCGGCATCCCGATCGAGTGGATTTCGTAGCGCGGCTTCATCGCTTCCTGCTCGAGGTAGAAGAAAACCTTGGCGAAGCCCGGCTGCTTTTCCGCGAGCGCGAAAACAGCTTCGTCCACCACCTGCAAGCCGAGCGCGGCGCTCACGCCCTGGCCTTTGGCGTTTGTCACGCGAAAGCGAATGCGCGCATCTTCGCCGGGCTTGTGAACCGGAGCATCCGCGGTGGCTTCGATTTTCAATTCGTCGGCCGGCTGCACGAAGACAAGCCTGTGGTCGCCAACGGGCCGGGCGTCACGCCCAAAGATGTAGGCGTTGAAATCCACGGTGCCGGCCAATTCAGGTGAGGCCGTCAGCGTCAATTCCGCCTGGCCGTTTTCGATGTCGAGGTCGCGCGTCAGGATGGTTTGACCCTCTTTCACGATATCCACATAGGCTGTGCCGCGCTTTTTTGTCGAAAAAATCTGCATGCGCACACGATCTCCCGCACGATAGACGGCGCGCTCCATCCGCAAAAGCACCTGGTCCTCCCCCTGGCGCGTTTCCAATTGAATGGTCGTCGAAGCGCGTTCCCCTCCCTTGCCCTCCGCTTCGATCTTCAGGGACTCGCTTCCCTTCCTCGCGTGCAGGCGAATCACGGCTACTCCGCCCTCATCGGTGGTTACGTGCTGGTCCGGGTTTCCTTCAGTCACCACAGTCAATTCTGTTTTCGCGGGCGTCCCGTCGGGATAAGACGTTAGGATGAAGACTTGGTTCTCGAGATTGGGAATCAGCGTGCCGCCTTCGGGTACGGCCGTGATTTCAAAAGCTGATTCGCTCACGGTGATCGGTTCGCCGCGCGTTTCTGAATGCCCGGCGGAATTTTTCACCGTTGCTTCCACCAGCACGCGCGCGGCCCCGTGGCTGAGGGGCCGTCCCGCAAAGTAAGCAGGCAGCTTCAAATCGAAGTGATACGCTCCGTCGGCATCGGTTTTCCCTTGCGCCGAGGCCGCTTCGAACACCGCGACATCCATGCTCGAAGCTTTCACGGTAATCTCGCCGCCGCCCACCGGCTTTCCGAAGAAATAATTTGCGCGAACCGTGCCCGTCACATGGTCGCCCGGGCGGTAGCCGCGCCGGGTCTTCTCGTTTTTCCCGGCGAATTCGACCGCCACCTTGAACTTCGGGAGAACGTAGCGTTCCACGTTCGGCGCGATTTCCGCTGTGTTCCTTGGCGCCGCTTCACTCTCGCCCATCAGCGCGCGCAGGTGGTAGATGCCCAGGTTTACTTCGTCGGCGAGGCCGAATTCCGCCGACGCGATTCCGAATTTGTCCGTCTCCGTCGCTTTCTTGAACACTTTGTTCCCGCGCGAGTCTTCCAATTCGAAGGTCAGCTTCCGCCCTGCGGAGGCTTCGTGATTCGCCCGGTCGAGCGCCAGCGCGCGGACGTGAATGGCTTGCCCTGGCTGGTAGATGGGCTTTTCCGTAGTCAGCAGGATGGAAACCTTCTCTTCCAGGCGCACCGATTGCGTGAATTCCGTCGAGCCGATGGGCGTCTCCACCGCGTAGCGCAATTCGAAATTTCCCGCCAGGCCATCCGGAAAGCGGAATTGCGCTTCCGTCGTGCCCCGCGCGTTCAGCCGCCCCGCGAAAAGCTGGCGCGGCTTCTGATCCGGGACGAGCAATTCGATGCGCGCCGTGCCGGGCCCCGCGATCGCTTCGTTCTTTGAATCCGTCACGATCACTCGCACAGCCGCCTGCCCGCCCGTCAAATACGATTGCTGCCCCAGGATGTGAACCACCGGCGTACGTAAAATCTGCGAGATGGATTCCGTGCCCTCGATGGCCGCTTCTTTCCCGTCGCTGTACTCGAAGCGATAGCGCAGCCGGTGCCAGATGAGGTCATCGAGCGCCAGCGGCTTTTCGAGCTTGATCTCTTTCTGCCAGCGGCCTTTTCCCTCCGCGATATTCACGGGATATTCCGCGAAGCCCAGGACGGTGTCCTCGGGATTGAGAATTTCGAGCCTTAGTTTCCCCGCCCCTTCCCGCTGCGCCCGGTAAGGAATCGCGAGGTGCAGCACTCCCCGCGTGTAAACGGCTTCCGTGGTATTGCCATCCACGGATTGGAAGGGTTGGATCAAGACGGCGCCCGCAATCAGCAAAAAGCCGCCAACGAACAGGAGCCAGAGATTCGACGGCCTGGGATTTCCCTCCGGAGCTTTCATCATTCGTCTCCTCGTATATGAGTCGTCGGCGCGCCTGCGGCCTGCTCGCGCTCAATGGGAGAACGAATCGCTGCCGGTTTCTTGCAGGGTTTTTGGGCTGGAGTTATCTGCCTCTTTTGCCTTCCTTTGGTTGAATATACCTGAGCCTTCTTCCCGTAAGGCGGGCCTCAGACCCGGCCGATCGTCGCCTATCCATTTTCGATTTTCCCGTTTCCCACACACTTCAAAAGGCCAGTGGCCACACTCACGCAAAAAACTGTCCCAACGGCCAGTAGAATTTCGTTCTCCGTCCTGTCATGCTAGCAATGGAAAATTGCGGCCCTCACAAGGATGCGCATCCTGAGGGGCCGAAGGAGGGCAAAGAATCACAATTTGAACTCCAATGACGACACGCAATCCACTGGCGAACACACCCACACCTTCTGGGTGCCTTCGGGTCGCTCACATGCCTATCGCGTCAAGCCTCCGAAATCTAGTAGCAACATTGCCTCAGACAAGATTCGAGTTAAATAATTGCAAACAAAAGAGATCACATTTTTCTAGTAGCAACAAAAACGGCCTTTTTCTCAGACGCCCATCAGGACGAGCAAGTCAGGCACGATGCCGGCGCGGAAAACCGGGCATTGGGCCGGCTGAGTTGCGGTGGAAATGCTGGGCACAGGCGGGAATCACGAGCGGAAAAAATCGGAGCATGGGTCCCGGGGATTGCATAGCCCGTGACCCGCCTCCGCACAACTTTCGATCGCTTCTACGGTTGCGCCGTCAGCTACCGGCCGACAAAGACGAACACTGGGTCCGACGCAACTCCGTTCGCCACGACTTCGAGCTTGCTGATGCCCGGCTCCTGGTTGGCGGGAACGTCGAAATGTGTGGACACGAGTTCCGGCGACGCAACGGCCATGCTGCTATGATCGTGCGTGCGGCTGTATTGAACATGTCCGGTGATGAGATTGGTGATGCGCACCAACGGATAATTGGTCGCGCCCTGGACGTCATCTCCATAGAACGCTCCCTGGGACACTCCGTTGAACCCGAAGCCAAAAATTTCATACGACTGGCCGCCGGTCAGGAAGATGGGGGTGAAGAGCACGAACGGCACAGTATTTTGCGGGTGCCCCGGAGTGGGCGTATAGAGTTCAATGTCGTCCGAAAAGTCGGTGAAGAGAATCTGACCGTTCGGAAGCATGAGCATGTTGCCGAAGTAGGAGCCGTCAATCGGCGCGTTCGGAGTTCCAGGAACGATGTTCAGGTTCCTTCCATCCCACTCCAGGAAGGTGGAAGGGGGAGCGCCATAGGCGGGGCTGGCAAACATGAGAACCTTGCCGTTCGTTTCAAGCGATGCCGGCCCATCGGCAATGTTGATTCCGCCCGGGAAATCCGGACCCGCCTTCCAGGTATTCGTGTACGAGTTGTAGATGGCAGTGTGGCCCGAGGCAAAACCCGAAGCCGTGGAGGGATCCGGGCAAGTATTCGAACCCATGTAGAAGACGGTGCCGTCGGGGCGCAGCACTGCCGGACCGAGTTCAAAGGTGGGGCCATTCGTGGGCTCGTCGGACATTTCTCCACAAGTCAACCAGGAATCCCAGAGTTGCACGGGGGTGGTTCCTGCAACGTGCCAATCGCCAGCCTTCGGGTTGTAAAGTTCATAGTTCTGACCATTGGGGATATATGGAAACGGGGCAATCGGGACATAGGCATCGACATCGAGTACCAACCCATTGGGTAGCAGATTCCATCCCTCTTCGTCATTTGGGTCGTACTTCCCCGTTCCAGTGGGAGTCCAAGTCAAGGTCTTGGCGTCGAGGAGAGCGCCTTGCGTGGTGCAGCAGTCGGCCTGCATGTAGGTGCCGTTGGGGAGAACGACGCTCTCAGCATCGCCAATCAGTTGGTCTCCGATTCCGCAGCAGCCTCCGAAAAACGGAGGAGGCGCGACGGGAGTCCAAGTGTTGGCAACGGGATCGTAGATCGAGCCCTGCGCGGTCCATACCGCATTGCAATTGAATGTGGTGGGATCGCAGATGTATTCACCACCCTCGATGATCAGCCGACCGTCAGGCAGCACGGCGGAGGAGTGGTAGAGGGGGCTGTAGCCGGGCTGCGTCGAGGCCACCTCGGTCCAGGTGCCATTGGCGTAGTTGCCGTATTGGTCAGGCGTCAATTTCCACCAGTCAGGGAAACCGGCGTCCTGCACAAGAACGGAGCCGTCGGTGAGAAGAATCGGGTTGGCGGCGCCATCAACCAGAAAAGTCGGCTGGTTGGTGAGCGGAGTCCAGGGGGAGGCGGCGGTGTTGGACGATGCGGATGCGTTTGCAGCAGTCACCAGCGCGTGGGTCGCTTCCGCCTGCGCCGGAGCATGTTGAGGAGAGCCAATCGGGTGCGGGATGGGCTTCAGCTTGGGGAGCGACTGTGCGCCGGCAAGGCTGGGCCATGCCAGCAGAGCGACAAACACAACTGCAATGGTCTGCAAAATTTTTTTTCGGAAAGCTTGCATGTGATCTCCTTAATTCAGAAATTTCACTGCCCGAGTGCTTACCCTCAGAACAGGTGGCCTTGCCGGTTATCTGTGTGGTCCCAAGTGCCGAACGCGGAGTCTGCGGAGTCCGCTCCGGCGAAGCCTGATGAAAACGGGGTCGCTGGCGTCTGGAATCCCGTGAGGAATCAGCCGATCGAGTTGCGAAGGGGCATCTTGTGGGACTTCTGTGCGTTGAACCCGCCTCACGTTCTACTGAAGATTCAACCCTTCCCTTCTGCTGACCGCGTCCTCCGGTTGCACAGTTTTCCAGACACGCCCGGCGCTATTCACCCGTCTTGTGGGGGGATATAGCATGGACAGGCAGACTATGCAACAGTCGAAGCCCTTAAGACAGGCAGCAGGAGGCCTCGGTCGAATGCGCGACAATCGGTCTGGTGAAGCCCGGAGCAACTATCCGCGGAAACGTGCCAATGGACGCGGTCTCGGCCGCCAATTGCAATCGGAAGCTGGATCCCGTTGCATGTTATTCCGAGTCGTAGGATTTCGCCGGGAGCAATATTTGGACTCCGAAATAGCCGACCATATAGGCCTGCATGTTCGATGCCGGCTCGACGCTGCGGCCAGCCATGAGCAGAAGGATGAACGGCTTGTGGAATTTGTAGCGGGCGCCCATTTCGAGCGTGGGCTGCCAGGCCGATGGATGATAGGTTCCGATGTTGTAGAACTCCGCGTCCAATTCGAGTTTCTTCGTAAAATCGTGGCCAACTACGAGCCCGGCGATAAATCCGTCCGGTCCCAAATGCACGACGTTGTAGCCGACCTCCCAATTCACATCTACGGGCCCGATTTTCTTCGAGAATTCCAGCGGCAAGAGCAGGCTTGCGCCGCGCGGCGTGATGCCTCGGGCGACCGAATTATTCGGATTGTTCACGGATGCCTGGGGAAAGAGGCTGATTTTGAAGCCTTCTTCTCCCTGGTCGAGGAACCGCCATTTGACCCCCATGATGTCCTGTTCCAACCCATACTTCGCTTTGCCGGTGGAATTCTGCACCCGCAGCCAGGCGCCTTCGTAAGTCAGTTGGATGCGCGGCCCGAGGCCGAAATTGATGTCCACGTCGGGCGTGTGGGTGATGGAATTATCGGTGTAGAGGAAAGGCATGTAGCCGAGATTGATTTCCCAATTCAGGTGGCCGGGAGTGCCGGGATCAGTCGTGTAATACGGCGGCCCGCCCTGCGCAGACGCCGCCGAACAGCAGAAAGCGATAAGCGTGAGAAAAATCCCTGTGCGTAGAATGATCCCCGCGCTGCTCACCGTTTCGAGTTCCTCAATCCTTTTCAGGCCCGGTTTTCGACGGTCCTTCACCACACCGCTTAACACTTTCGAGGCGGTCAAAAATTCAGCATCAGCAACTACACCAAATTCTCGCGGCTATGACCAGCCTAAATTCGCGTTTGGTCCGCCACTGGAACGGTCTTTCGAGACGGTGGTGAGTTGGAGGGCCCGGTTCCTATGCTAGACTAGGTTTCAATTTCATGCCTGCTCGTGGAAAATTCATCGTTCTTGAAGGAATTGACGGATCCGGAAAGCGGACGCAGTTGGAAATGCTTGCGCGGGCGCTCGAGGCGCGCGGTGCCGCGTTTTCGCAGATCAGCTTTCCCCGTTACGACGGATTCTTCGGGAAGATGGTCGCGGGTTTCCTCAACGGCGATTTCGGGCCGCTTGACGCCGTTGACGCGCATTTCTCCGCCCTGCTCTACGCAGGCGACCGGCTGGAAGCGAAGCCGGGCATCGAAGCGAGCCTCGCCGCGGGACTCATCCTCCTCTCGGACCGTTACATTGGGTCGAACCTGGCCCATCAAACCGCGCGCGTTACCGCAGAAAAGCGCCGGGAATTTTTGGAATGGCTTAAGCAGCTCGAGTATGGAATCTACGCGTTGCCTGCCGAGGATCTGGTGATTTACCTGCGCGTTCCAGCGGCTGAGGCCCACCGAATGGTGGGGCAAAAGGGAGCGCGCGGGTACACCAAATTGCGCCGCGACCTGCTGGAGTCGGACATCGCGCACCTGGAGGCTGCCTCCGAGGTGTACGACGAGCTTGCGCGGCAGCCGAATTGGGTGCGCATCGAATGTTTTGATGCGCCGGCGCATGCGCTGCGTGTTCCGGAGGAAATTCATAAGGAGATTCTGGCGGCGGTCGAGGCGCGCATTTTCCCCGCGCTCCGCGCCAACCGATGATTCCATGGGCTTCGAACAATTTCTCGGCAATGAACGACTCGTCAGCGCGCTGCGCGGCATGCTGCGGCGCGAGCGTGTGCCGAGTGCGCTGCTTTTCACCGGGCCTCGTGGCATCGGGAAATACACGCTCGCGCGCATGTTTGCCCAAGCAGCGAACTGCGAACGCCTGAAGGATGATTTCTGCGGCGAGTGCGCTTCTTGCCTGCGAATGGCGGCTCTAGCCGATCCCGCGCCGCTTATTGAGGCGGGACTAGCCGAGCGCGGCGAAAGCGCGGATGCCGCAGCCGTCGAGCGCATGCCGCTGCTCCTCGAGACCCATCCGGACGTGTGGCTGATCGTGCCTGACCCAGTGCGACTGCGGACTCCCGTGGCGCGCCCGATGATTCGCGTGGGGCAGTTGCGGGCTGTGCAGCGCGCTGCGTTTTTCAAACCACAGGGACGGCGGCGCGTTTTCATTCTCGACGGCGCGGACACCATGCGCTGGACGGACGCGGACGTGTTCCTGAAAATATTGGAGGAGCCGCCGGGATCGACCACGTTCATCCTGCTCGCGCCGGCGCCCGATTCGCTACTGCAAACCATCCGGTCGCGCTGCCTGCAATTCCATTTCGCGCCCGTCGCCACAGCGCAGATCGAAGCTTTTCTCAAGGAGCGCACGGAAGCGAAAGCGGCGGAGCGCCGACTGGCGGCGCAGCTCTCCGGCGGCAGCCCGGGGCTGGCGCTGGTGCTGGATCTGGAGGAGTCGGAGCGGCTGCGGCGGGCCGTGCTGCGTCTGATCGAGCAGGGGGTGACGGGGGAGAAATTCGCGGGCGTCTTCGCGGCCACGACGCAACTGGCCAAGCAGGAGAAGGAATCGTTTGAAAATATTCTCGAGCTGTTCTATAGTCTGCTCACGGACTTACTCGAGTTTTCCCAAGGCCCAAGGAGTAGTCTCCCTCGTAATCCCGATTTGCAGCGGGAAATCGAGGCCCTCAGCAAGAAGGTGGATTGGGAGTGGGTTTTGCGGGCAACGCGCGGCCTGGACAACCTGGAAAGCCGCTTGCGGCGGAATATCGGCCGTCAATTGGGTCTAGACGCATATATCGCATCGCTGGGGGCTCCACCGATGCGCCAAAATAATTTGTGATTTTTTTGTAGAGGCTGCAACCGAACCACCTCATCCATAGTCATAACAACTAGCATTCTGAGGGAGCCATTATGGTAAACCGAAAGCTTTTCCGGCCTACATTGACCGAGGTGAAGGAGCAGCAATATACGCCTCGTCCCCCGCAGCCGCAGGCAATGCCTCAGCAGGTCCCTCCGCAGCGGAAGAAACCGGCGCCACCGGAGCAGACGCATGCGGAGAATTTCTATTTTGTGAAGCAGATGCAGGCGCGCACGCCGGTGGCCGTGGTGCTGAATGATGGCGAGGTGCTGCGCGGGACAGTCGAGTGGTACGACCGCGACTGCATAAAGCTGACGAGATTCGGGAGCCCGAATCTGCTCGTGTACAAGCACTCGATCAAATATTTGTACAAGGAAGGCGAAGACGCGGCCCAGGGCGGCACGAACGGGCAGTAGGCGGAGGGCCCGAAGCAAGCGCGACGGAATCTTCGAGAGCCGTGTGGCGAATTGGGGTTAACGGCGGCGCTTTTTTTCATCCATAAAAGGGCCGACGAAGAAAGTCATCAGGGCCTTTCCGACCAGGCGGCCATGGTTGTCGCGGACGTCGCAATCAACGACCGCGATGTGCCTGCCGCGCCGGATTACGCGCGCTTCCGCTTCGACAATTCCACCTTCGACTGATTCCAGGTAATTGATTTTCATCTCGATGGTTGCCACACGGGTTCCGCGCGGGCAAGCCAGGTAGCTGGCGAGGCCGCCGGCGGTATCGGCGAGGGCGGCGAGCACGCCGCCATGGACGACGCCGTGCACCTGCATGTGGCGCTTGTCAACGCGCATGCGCATGACCACGCGGCCAGGCTTGGCCTCGGCGAGCACGAATCCGAACTGCTTCGTGGTGTTGGTTGAGCGCAGGCGCTCCTTCAATTCCGCAACGGCGAGTTGCACCTCGGATTTAACGGAACGCGCCATATCAGTAGGCTGTGAGGCCCCCATCGAGCGGGAGGGAGGCGCCGGTGACCCAGGCGGACTCATCGGAGGCGAGATAGAGGGCCATCTGAGCGACGTCGGCGGGTTTTCCAAGGCGGCCAAGGGGAATTGCGGCGCTGCGTTTCTTATATTCGGCTTGGGGATCGGGTGCTTTCGACATGGATTGCAATCCCAACTCGGTTTCGACGAGCGAGGGGCAGATACAGTTTACACGGATATTTTCGTGGGCGTGGTCGAGGGCCATGGCTCTGGTGAGGCCGGCGACGCCCGCTTTTGCGGCGGAGTAGGCTGCGCGTTGTTTGCGCGAAACAATTCCGAGGATCGAGCCGATATTCACGATCGAGCCCCCACCTGCTTTGCGGAGCGCGGGCAAGGCGGCGCGCGAAACGTAGAAGGTGCCCGTGAGATTGATGGCGAGGAGGCGTGCCCAGTCCTCGTCCGAGGTTTCCTCGACCGTGGCGACAACGACGGCGCCGGCATTGTTGACGACGACATCGAGGCGCTTGAGATGGGTGGTGACGGCGGATTCGACCGAGTCGCGGTCCGTAACGTCGCAGGCGACTGCGAGAGCTTCTCCTCCGGCGGCCTTGATTTCATGAACGACCGATTGCAAGGGCGCGCTTCGGCGGCCAGCGACGGCGACGCGAGCGCCTTCTATTGCGAAGAGGAGCGCGCAGGCGCGGCCGATGCCCGTGCCACCCCCGGTGATGAAGGCTACTTTGTCCGAAAGTCGCGGCATCGAATGGGCCTCTCGCTCGTCTAATAGATCAAAAGGAAGGCGCGAATCTAGCACCGGGCGTCCCCGGGGCGCAAGCGAAGGGGCAATCTTGCTGGCGGCTGATTCCGCCTGGTAGAGTGCGATGAGGGCCAAATGAAGATCGCGATCACCTGTTACCCGACATACGGCGGCTCCGGGGTCGTGGCCACCGAGCTGGGGATTGAATTGGCCGCGCGGGGCCACGAAATCCATTTCATCAGTTACGCGATGCCGATCCGGCTGAGCGCCACGAGCGAACGAATTTTTTTTCATGAAGTCGAAGTCACTACATATCCTTTGTTTGATCATCCGCCCTATACGCTTGCGCTCGCGACGAAAATGATCGAGGTGGCCGAGGAGGCCTCGCTCGACCTACTGCACGTTCATTACGCGATTCCGCACTCGGTGAGCGCACTGCTGGCAAGGCTGATGGCAGCGCCGCGAAAATTGCCGTTCATTACCACCCTGCATGGCACGGATATCACCCTGGTGGGCAACGACCGCAGTTATCTTCCCATCACGCGGTTTTCGATTGAGCAGAGCGACGGCGTGACGGCGATTTCGGATTATCTGCGCGACAGGACCGTGAAGGAATTCGAGATCAAGAGGCCGATCGAGACGATTCCGAATTTCGTCAACTGCGACCTCTATAAGAGGAGCGGGGATGAGAAGTTGCGGGCGCATTGGGCGCCGGGGGGCGAGCCGATTTTGATGCACCTCTCGAATTTTCGTCCGGTGAAGCGGGTGACGGACGTGGTGGAGATTTTTGCGCGGGTGCGGGAGAAAATGCCGGCGAAGCTGGTGATGATGGGCGACGGGCCGGACCGCGGCGCGGCTGAGTACATCGTGCGCTCGAAGTGCCTGGGGAAGGATGTGTTTTTCTTGGGGAAGCAGGACCGCGTGCAGGAAAAATTGGGGCTGGCGGATTTGTTCTTGTTGCCGAGCGATTTGGAATCGTTTGGGTTGGCGGCGCTCGAGGCCATGGCGTGCGAGGTGCCGGTGATTGCGACGGATGTGGGTGGGCTGCCGGAGGTGGTTACGCCGGGGGTGGACGGGTATCTGATTCCCGAGCGGGACGTGGAGGCCGGGGCGAAGTATGCGCTGGAGATTTTGAGGTTGCCCGACCGAGGGCGCAAG
>Ga0187816_10000275_pt1 | contig 14891 bp, 17 predicted proteins | sample NC_wetland_sal_i_16_FD_132960 | JGI IMG/M metagenome (GOLD analysis project Ga0187816, IMG submission 132960) | Wetland sediment microbial communities from Neuse River Estuary, North Carolina, USA - SO4_1 | ecosystem: Environmental > Aquatic > Freshwater > Wetlands > Sediment | place: USA... | reverse complement strand
GAACCGGAATTCGAAGCCGAAGGGCAGCGGCCCTGCGACCTTTGTGGCCGGTACTGGTTCGACGACGATCTGGAAGACGAGGTTTGTATCGAATGCAGAGAGGAGATAGAGGTATGAGCGACACCACATTTCACGAAGCAACTGAGAACGTTGTGGCGCTGCTGGAGAAGTATAACCCGGAGCTTCGCGCCGAGGGGTTCACAGACGAGCAGATCGACGCCGAAATAGCACGGATGCGCCTCGAAGCTCAGCTTGGCGTGCGTTTTAGCGAATAGTCATGGCCGCCTCCAAACTCATCAAAGACCCGCTCGACGACGACCTGGGTCCACGCTGCGTCATGTGCGGCAGTCCCCCCGACAGCGACAGCAGCGGCCATCCATACGGCCTGTGCCTGATATGCCGGATTGAGGACGAGAAGCGCTTCGAGGCGCTGAAAGCCAAGCCCGTGCCAGCAATCAAGAGCGTGGAATTCGAACTCTCACGCCGCCCGGGCTGGCATTATCAGTATGACGGTCGGCATCCCAGCGGCCATGCACCGTCCTGCAACTGCGAATGGTGCAAGAAGGGCGGCGTCATGAAATGTTGCCACATTGCGCAGAAAGAGCCTGGCCGTGAATTCGGCATCGCCTGCGACGATTCTGGCAGTTGTGGACTTTAACCGATCACTACGACAAGCAAGATGGCACACACGAAGAGAAAATCGAGAAGTTGAAGAAGAAGTTTCCGAGTATTTAGCGGTATGAGCGATTTCGACAAGCTGCACGAATATCTCGATGGCGTCCAGCACAACCAACGATTTGAGCGTCCGCTGTTGGTGAGCACGGGGGACCAGCATGACCAATATCGCTTTGCTGATAGCGGCAAGTCATTCAACCCTTACCCGAAAGCTGGCTTCTATCTGTGGGGCGACCATCGCAACACGCCGACGAGCGCCATCTTTCGCAAACATGAACCCACGGAGCGTGGAGACATCGTGACGTTCATATCCTCCGATGAGCTTGCGGCGTACCGAGAGGAATGCAGAGACATTGCCTCAAGGCAAATGGTGTTCGATTTCGGAGATGCGCAATGCTGACCTGGTAAGACATTCCATGCTGGGCGGCTGGGCGGCATCCTGCCGTGAATCCTGGCGGCGCCGCGGTGGCCGTCTCTGCGACCGCTGCATCGCCAAGCTGGAGAAAAAGTTCAGCATGTCGATTGACGACGCTTACGACTCAGGCAAGCTAAGCTTCTACAACGACGACCTATGCCTGCCGTGGGTTCAGTACCAGATCACAGGCGACATCGGCAAGATGTGGCTATGCGCCGAAGACTACGATCTGCTTTCCGTCAATCCAGCAGCGTTGCATGATCCAGACCAGCATCGCAGCACGCCTTGAGTATTAGAGTGCATGGAATCCTTTGACGTGACCATCACGCTGACCTACCGCAATGTCGAAGCTAAGGACGGCGCTGAAGCCATAGATGCGTGCAAAGAGACGATGGACTGCGGCTACGACGACATCAAAGCCGAAGCGCATATCCTTTTCCCGATCCGACCAGAAGAGTGATACAACCCTTCCGTCGCCCGAAGCCGCAAAATTTCCAAGCTTGCAATTACGCAACATACCTCTCTGGCTCGATTAGACGATTGTACGAAAGCATCTTGCAAAGCGAGCCGTCCCTGACTCCATGCCCGGCGAAGCAACGCGACGCCCGATCCCCAAATCTTGCCCTGTTTTGCTCACGACTATAGTCACGACCATAATCGCAGATGCTCCTCATAGGACACACGTGACATCTGGGGGCAATGCCGGTGCTGAAATCATACTTGGCTTTGTTCGCAAACAGGGGATCAAGTCGGTACCGCGACCACCGCGGCGTTGCGCTTACTCCGTACGCACACACTCGGCGCGCAACCTACTCGAAACTTGGGCAAAGCAATCGATCTCTGACAGACCGACATCCATGTAAGTCTTCTGTCAAGGAAAAACACACGTGGCCAGGCGCGCTCATGAGAGCGCGCACTTTTCGGTCAAGATCTTCAGCTCGCATCGGTGCCTCTCGGCTGTGGTTCCTGCCTTCGCAGAACCTGACATCCATTTGCTGCCTTGGGCCCGTAAGGGCCTTCGCAGAAGATTGAGTTGGTGTTCTCTGCCAGTCCCGAAACAGTCAGTGGGGAGTCTCAGGAGAGTTTGATCTCCGTCGCTCACTCGGTCAGGTGCGGGACCTGGCAGTCTGCGCGCTTTACGATCTTGAGGTTTTCCTTTCGTTGCGGTTTTTATGCCGCAATCCCAACGAACTCTCGAACCGGTTCAAAATCTCGCTGCTCGCGATCTACAGCCATGAGATATGCCACCAGCTTGCGAGCTACGGCGAGCGTTGCGCAATTGGCATTGCCCTTCTTCTTGGCATTCTCGTACACGAGCGCCAGATCGGGATTCCGCCTCGGGGCCAATTTAGCCGCTTCCACGAGCACTCGCTGAATGTGTTTGTTTCGCTGCTTCGAAAGTGGTGTCCGCATCACTTTTTCTGCGGAACGTTTCTCATCTCCGCAGAGCCCGCAATAGCTGATCGCTTGCCGGATAGATCGGAAACGTGAAATCTCTCCCATTTCCAAAGCCCACGTCAGTGCTGTGACCTTGCCGACAGCTGGAATCGTCTGCAGCCGGCGTACTCTCTCCGCCAGCAACGGATCTCGCTGCAGTGAGCGGATCATCGCGGATTCAGTCCTCTGCAGCTGAGTGATCGAGTCCCGACTCAACTGCAACAGCGGACGGATACTCTCGCTCACCGCATCGGCATTCGCCAGCAACTCCGGGAAATAACCCAGTTTGTGTAATCGCCGCTTGTTGTGGCTCACCCCAGTTTCCATGAGCAAGCCGGACACACGATTCTTCATCTGGACCATTTGCCGCACCAGCAGATGCCGGTACCGTAGGGTTCGGCGGCGCTCACGAATCTCGGTTGATGCCATGTAGCACTCTGGAAGGAAATCGCAGCGCAGGCAATCAGCGATCTTGCCGGCATCGATGCTGTCATTCTTTTTCTTTGCTGCCGCGATCGCACGCAACATCAGGGGATGAGCAATCTTCACATCCGCTGCGTGCGGCTTCAGATGATCCCTGGAACGGATCCTAATGGACTTAGTGTTTCTTGCCGCGACCGGACGCAGCTTCTTTTTCGCACTCTTCGAGCGCCTTGCTTGTCGTGATGCTCTGTTGTCGTGCCGCGAGAAGCTCGCGCGCCTCTTTGACGAAGCCAAGGAAGCGGTGTGCTAATTCCCGAATACGATCCGCCTGGCGGCGCTCAATTGCGTCGTGCGGAATCAAATCGTGGCCTATGCCGATTGCAGTGGCTCCCGCCAAGATATAGGCACGGGCTGTCTGTTGGTTTACTCCTCCTGCGGCGATCAGCGGAATTTGGGGTAACGCGGTATTGAGCGCTCGGAGGTATGCTTCGCCGCCGACCGGCGCACAAGGAAACACCTTCACAAAATCTGAACCAGTCTCCCATGCCTCGATTACTTCCGTTGGCGTCAAAGCGCCCGCGAGAACAGCGACATTGTGCTTTGTCGCGAACTCCACGATTCGTGCGTTGAAGCCGGGTGCTGTGATGAAGCCTGCACCGGCATCGATGCACTGTTGGGCCGTTTCGACGTTTAGGACCGTGCCAGCGCCTACAATGACTTTCGGATGGTAGTGAGTAACATGCGAGATCACCTCGATCGCGCCAGGCACCGTCATCGTCATTTCGACGATAGGTATTCCACCGCCCTCAACGGCTTCAACCGCGAAGTGCGCATCGTCGGTCGATGACACTCTTACTGCGGGAATGATTCCGATTTGCTTAACCGCGTTGCATACCTCTTCTTTTGTCACTGGTCCCCCTTCGGCTAGCACCGACTCATCACCCGCATTCCTCTCGCCTACACGGGTTCTTCCACCTCCGCTGTGGGAAGTTCATCTTCAGGCCGCGCGAACCAAACGTACAGCGTCGGTAATAGAAAGATGCTTAGGATCAAGTCGGAAAGCAATCCGCCGACAATGACAATTGCAAACGGGCGCTGCGAATCCGATCCGATGCCATGTGACATCGCCGCCGGCAGCAAACCCAACGTCGCGACAAGCATGGTCATCATGATGGGTCGCAATCTCAGGACAGCACCCTCAATCGCTGCATCTTCGGTTGAATATCCTCGCGCACGGAGCTGATTGATGTACTCCACCATGATCACGCCGGTCTGTACGGAAACTCCGAAGAGGGCTAGGAAACCTACTCCAGAGGAGACGCTGAAATTCGTGCCGGTTACGAGTAGCGCGAGCAATCCTCCGATTGGTGTCATGGCAATGTTCGTCAGGATCAGAAACGCCCATTTGGTCGAATTGAACATGAGATACAAAATGATATAGATCAGAAGGATCGTGAGGGGTAGGACGAGCGCCAATCGCCTCTGCGAACGCTTCTGGCTCTCATATTCTCCTGCCCAATCTATCGTATATCCCGTGGGGAGCTTTACTTGGGCTGTCACTTTCTTGATAGCTTCCTCAACGGTGCTGCCCAAATCTCTGTCGCGAACACTGAATTTCACCGCAACATACCTGGAATTACCTTCTCGATAGATTTCTGAACCGCCGTCCGTCTCCTTTACCTTTGTGAGCTGCGCCAGCGAAACTCTTGCTCCAGTCGGAGCCAACAACCGAATGCGCTCGATCGCTTCCTGAGTGTCCCGGTACTGCGGCAAGTAGCGCAGGACGAGATCATAACGTTGTTCTCCGATGAGCACTTGGCTGAGGGCATTGCCTCCCACAGCTGTCTGAATAGCATCCTGTACGTCGGAAACGTTAATGCCATAACGCGCGGCTTGATCGCGATCCACCGCGAAGTTGAGATTGGGCTGGCCACGGACTCGAAAAACGCCGAGGTCTTCGATTCCACGGATGGGTCGCATGACTTCAGCGATCTCATCGGCTTTCTCTTCCAGCGTCCTCAGATCATCGCCGTAAATTTTTACTGCCAAGGCCCCTTTGACGCCGCTTACCGCTTCTTCGAGATTGTCGGAGATCGGCTGTGAGAAGCCCCAAATCACGCCGGGGATTTTCTCAAGCTCGCGATCCATGGCGGCAATGAGGCGGTCTTTGTCCTGGTGAAATATTGGACGCCATTTCTCCTTTGGCAGAAGATCGACGAAATATTCTGTATCGAAGAAGCCCGTGGTATCCGTTCCATCATCTGGTCGTCCGATTTGATTAACAACCTGCGGGACTTCAGGGAACGAGCAAAGGATCTCTCGAGCCCTATCAGCGATGCGTGCGCTCTCACTCGGTCCTGTGCTCGGTGCCAAGGTGCCACGTACCCAAATCGCACCTTCATCAAGGTGGGGCAGGAATTCCGATCCGATTATGCCGCTGAAGGCCAAAAACATCGCCAACAAAACCGTAACGACTGCCGCGCCAGCCGTCGCTCGGCGATTGCGAATCGCCCACGCGACGGCCTGCCGATAGCGAAGCCTCAAATACTCCATTACCGGATTGCGCCACTCCGTTACGCCTTTTCTGAACGCGAAGCTCGATAACGCCGGAGCGACCAGCATCGAGAAAATTAAAGCTCCGAGCAGCGCATATGCGACGGTCCACGCCATCGGCCGGAACAACTTCCCCTCGACTCTCTGGAGGGTAAAGATCGGAAGGTAGGCCGTGATGATGATGGCAATCGCGTAAAACACGGGCCGCTGAACTTCGTGTGCCGCGGCAATGATTTTTTCAAAGGGAGTTCTGGGAATTCTCTCTTCCTGTTTTAAGTGACGAACGATATTTTCAACCATGACTACGGCGCCATCTACTACCATGCCGAAATCCAATGCGCCTAACGACAAAAGATTGGCTGAAATGTGGCGTCCTTCGAGGCAGATTGAAGCAAAGAGCAGAGAAAAAGGAATCGTCAGAGAAACGATAATCGCCCCACGGACGTTCCCCAGAAAAACAAAAAGTACGATCACCACCAGGATCATGCCTTCGGCGAGGTTGTGCAGAACGGTGTGCGTCGTGTAATGGACCAGATCGTCCCGATCGAGATATGGAACGATCTTTACACCTTTAGGGAGTATCTGCTCGTTCAGCCGCCGGGCCATCGCGTGGAGGTTTTCGAGCATTGCCGCAGTGTCCGCGCCCTTGCGAAGAAAGACGATGCCCTCGACTACGTCAGTGTCATCGACAACTACTCCATCCTTGCGGTGTATCGCTTTTCCGATTTGGCCCAGACGAATTTTTGGTCCTTGCGTGACCACCCCAATGTCCTTGATCCGTATAGGGGTGCCGTTTTGGGTTTTGATTACGGTCTTTTCAAGGTCCTGAATGTTAGTGACCAATCCAACTTCGCGAACATTGATCTGCTGCGATCCCTGCTCGATGAAGCTCCCACCCGCATTTGCATTGCTGTTCGTAAGCTGCTGTTCGAGCTGAGAGAGAGTGAGGCCATAGGAGATCAATTTGTCCGGGTCCACTCGAACCTGGTATTCGCGAGTCAGTCCGCCGAAGGAGGAGTCGTCCACAACATCCGGCACCGATCGAATGTATTTACTGATGACCCAGTCTTGAAGGGATTTCAGCTCCATCAGGTCATATCCCGGATTTGTGCTCTCAACCGTGTACCAATAAACGGAGCCAATAGGACTGAAGTCGGGCCCGATCCCACCCGTGACGCCGGGCGGCAGAGTGACTTGGGCAAGCTTCTCAAGCGTTTTCTGGCGATCCCAATCATTGTCAGAATCGTCGTCGAAGATCAAGTTGACTACCGAAAGGCCAGCCAGAGAAGCTGAGCGAACGTGTAGCAGGTGCGGAATCCCGTTCACCTGGATTTCAATAGGAATGGTGACCTGCTGTTCCACCTCCTCGGCGGCGCGACCAGGCCATTGGGTAATTACTTGCACCCAAGTATTTGCGACATCGGGGTAGGCTTCCACAGGCAGCTGATGGAACGAGATAATGCCCCACACGAAGAGCAGAAACGCGATGCTCAGAACCACGAATCGGTTCTTCAGCGCAAAATTGACAAGCGCGTTAATCATTACTGTTCCGCCGAGTTCTGGAATTCAAGCGCATTCGCTACGATCTGCTGGCCGGGCGCAATGCCGGAAATGATTTCCTGCATGTTGCCGGGCAGCGTGTCACCACCGACCACTTCAGTGCGCCGAAACTGATTTTTCTGGAGTGGCACGTAAACCCAGTCACGATCATGCAAATGGAGGATCGCCGTGGCTGGGACAGCAGCTCGTTTCTGTTTCTGTTTCCCGTGAAAGGTGGCGGTCACAAACATGCCCGGACGCATCAAGCCTGGATTGCGCATCTCGATACGTACCTTGACCGTCCGAATGTTGGGATCGAGGACCGGGCCGATGTTGTTAATAGTGCCAGTGAACACTTTGTCAGGGTAAGCGTTTAGACGAATGTCGGCCTTCTCCCCAAGGCGCACATCACCAAGGTCGTTCTCATACACATCACACAAAATCCAGACGTAGGTCAGATCTGAGATTGTGAACGGATTTGGCGAGGAAAGACCGGCCACGCCGGCCGCATTTGTGACCTGCTGGTCGGTAATGACGCCCGAAATGGGAGCGCGAATCTCGACGATTCCAGAAGGTCGATTGAGACTTGGACTGCCAAGCACTCGGAGTTTTTCCGCCGTGTTTGCGACATCTACTTTGGCCTTGTCTTCGGCGTTTTGCGCGATCTGCAGATCGTTCTGGGAAATTGCCCCTTTGTCGTACAGGAGCTTCGCCCTTTCCAATTGAGTGCTCGCCAGTTGTTCATCCGCGACTGCTTTCTGGTAATCCGAGAAGGCGCCAGAAATATCTGAACTCTGCACTTTGAGCAAAACTTGCCCTTTTTTGACGGTGTCACCCAACTTCGCATCAATTTCGACAACACGGCCCATCGCCAGCGATATGACCGGCTGGGCACGCAGAATGTCTGGATTGACAGTGCCAGTGACTCTCAGCTCGGGGGCAGCGATGTGCTCGACCGCCGTGGTTAACTGGAAGCGCTCAGGTCGCTTAACTTCAAAGACGTTGCGGTCCTCAACGCGCTCGACCTTGAGAGGAGGTGGTGCCTCCGCTTGAGGATCACTCTTGCTACTGCAGCCCGCTCCGCACAATACGGAAGCCAAACACACGAGAATTGGGAAATCTCTGTGGTTCATGGGATCACCTCGCGGCCTACAGCGAGATTCAACTGCGCGGCGGCGTTCAGATATGAAGCGACCAGGTTCAAATAATTCACCTGCACGCTTCGATAGTCAGCCTGAGCATTTAGAAAATCCAAGAGCGAAGCCGCGCCATGCTGATACGAAAATGCAATCGTGTCTCTCACGCTCGAAGCCTCTTCCAGGTACTGGTCTTTATACGGCTTGAGGAGAATTATCGTGCTGCTAACGGTGGCATAGGCCGAGTCGACATCGCTGAAGACTCCGGCCCGCGTCGCCTCAAGGAGCCGGTCGTTCCGATCGATGTCGAGCTGTGTACGGCGCTTTTCTCCCTGATTACGATCGAAAATCCGCAAAGGAATGCTCATGCTCACGCCAACGTATGCATCAATAGGCGGGTTGCGACCGACATCGAAACCAAGGATCGGGTCAGTGGATCCGTTCGCTACTGCGAGCCGGTAATCAGTCTTCGCCTTGTCGACAGACTGCAGCGCTGACCTAAGATCCGGACGCGTGTCGAGAGCCGCTTGACGAACGTCGACGAGAGGTGGAAGTTGTTCGGAGAAATCAAAGGGCCCAATCACATCAAACTGCTCGACAGGAGTCTGATCGTTCAGCAACATCAGCAATTGGATCTTTGCGACGCGAAGATTCACATCGGCAGTTTGCAAGTCAGACAGATACTGGACTCTCTGCAATTCCAGGCGTTTCAGATCCACTTGGGCAATTCCACCGGCTTTATATCGCTCGCGATTTACGTCCAACACGTGATCGTAGTAGGCCAGGTTTTCCTTCGCGAGATTCAGTATCGCTTTTTGGTGGAGGGTCTCTACGAATGCGCCTCGAAGGTTGAATAATAGGTTGCGCTCCAGGTCTGCCTGGCCCGATGTAGCAATGGCTGTTGCTTTTTGTGCACTCTCGAGCCGCAGCCCGCGTTTGTGCTGGCGCTCCCACAGTTGGCTAATGCTCGACGTGGTGAGCAAGTACGCGAACGGGCCGTGAGGTGGACCGCTGTTGAATGGATCAATCTGATCGGCCGCAACGGTCAGGCTCGGGTTCGGGCGAAGATTCGCGGTGATCTCCTGTGCACGTGATTCGTCGATGCCGATTTGTCCTGCTCGCAGCGTCGGGTTGGCGGCTTCAAACTTGGCGCGAACCTCCTGCCAGGTCAATGCCCTTTGCGCGAGGGCGCTTGATCCCAGCACTAAGACGAGTGCCAGCCCGCAGCCTAAACTTTTCCAGACCCTCTCCATGAATCCTCCTTACCCGTCTCGGAGCCTAGGGACAAACACTCAGCTTTGCACGTCCATTGTTAACATTTTGTAAATGCGACCGAGGTTGTTGCATGACCCAGGTACTACTGAACAATCGAAGAGGGAGGAAAGCCGGAAAGCAAGAGAGGAGACTGGCAACAATCCGAGACGGACGTTGTCGATGAGACTACTGAATCCTCACTCGTCCAAGCTTCAGCACCGCGCACCGTCAGAGTCCTTCCGGCCTCAGCCACATTAGGAAAATCCTTAAGCCGGGGGTTCCTGCTCACCCATGCTGCATCTCTGGATGCAGGTGGGCAGTGGCTTGTGTGCGCGCGGGAGCCTCGCCTACCGAGGATATGTCCCTATAAACGCGTGGCCAATTCATGGGTTCCTTTCTGAGAACCGCAGGAATTTACCGCCACATTGACTATATAGTCTAGGGGACTATACCATGTCAACAGATATGTCACACATCATTCGAGACCAGGAAAAACTAGTGCAAAGAGTAAAGCGCATTCGTGGCCAGATCGATGCCCTCGAACGCGCAATTTCTAATCAGCAAGACTGTTCTGAAGTACTGCGACTGATAACGTCTGCGCGTGGCGCCATGAATGGCCTCATGGCCGAAGTCTTGGAGGACCACGTTCGATATCACGTGGTCAACCCCAAAGATCGCGGAGACTCAGAACGAGTTAGAGCTGCAGAGGAACTCATTGAGATCGTGCATTCCTACCTCAAGTAGCAGCCTCCACGGATGCACAATACATGAACAACCACGAAGCGCCTGGGAACCTGCCACAGCGTCTGCGACTCTTCGGGTGTAAGCGAGTTTCCTAACCGTACGCCAATCTTCTTGATGATTTGGCCAACTTTGCGAGCCATAGGGATTTCCTCCTTGGCCCGCAAGAAGAGGCACACTCCTCGCACACTGCGCGGTAGAAACTGTAGACATTCATCAGTTGATTGGGGAATAGACGACTGTTCGGCCGTCACTCGCTTTGCGGATCTGTCAAACATCGTTGGGGCGTGGGAGGGGAAACTCCGGTGGAGGCCGATCTGAGCCTCCCTAAGAGCTTGGCCAGCGCCAGCGTATCCTGGCCGCAGTATGCCCTCAACGCCTTCTCGATGCGTTCTCTTTCGGCTTCATCCGAAGCCCCGTGGACAAGTGCCTCCCAAGCTAGCCCGGCCCCACGTCCGTCAGCTACTGACATGCCTTCGTAGGTCATCTCCGGGATGAGCGCTGGCAGCACCGCCTTCAGAGAGTATGACCCGGCGAACGCTAGGTGATAAACGCAGTTCCGAACCAGAGGAAGCAAATCAAACAGTCGGGACTGAATATTCTTGATCCGCTTGGCGAACTCCGGCAGCCACGCCGCAAGCTCAACAAGTCTTTGCGATTCGAACCCGCTGTACACGACGATGCTGCCGCTTTCGCCTAGCGCGGCGCAGAGCGAAGTAATGAACTCGCGCCGCGGGTCGCTCGCATCGGTTGCAAGAAATTCGAAGTGCTTCGGTGCTGTGCCCGGTTCTTGCTGCACATGCACGCTCCACTGATACGGCAGTTGGTCGTAAGCTCGCATGCCCGGAAATCTTGGGATCGCCCTGTTGACGGTCTCGCAGTCGAAAAAGAAAAGTGGATGGGTGAGTGTCGCCAGTTTCGCTCTGAGTCCTTCACGGTCGTACCACGGCTCGCCAGTCTGCACGCAAGTAGCCGCACGCCGCTGAACTCCGCTCAATTCAAAGTCATCGGGAACGTCGTGGATGCTCTCGACGCCCATCTCCTCCAGTTCATCCAGAGCGCTGGTGTGCATGCGTGGCAGGAATCCGATGTGGTCGTTAGGTCGTGGCGGATTGCAGTGGTCATAGAACTCGCATTTGACGGGATCGATGCAGTGCCGACCGGGCGCGATGTCAGGTGCCTTCGGCATGCCGAGTGCGGTGAACTCCGAGTGTAGTTGAAACGCGAGTTTAGGCTGTAACCGCTGGACTCGCCGGGTCAAGTTTCTGATCGTGAAGAATCGTCGCACGTCGATAGAGTCACCATTGAAAACGTAATTCCTGTTGATGTGTGCGAGACAGACGGACGCTAGATCGACCCCGGAACGGGAAACCACACGAGCTTGGATGGCGACGTCCTCTAAATGATGGTCTTTCAAATCGACGGTCGATTTGACTTCTATTAGCCGCCATCGACCGTCCCTCCTCCGCTGCAAAATGTCCACGCGCACCAGCACCCCATCGTGCTCCCACACTCCCTCATAGATCGCAGGGACCTCGCGGTTCGCGACTAGCTCGCGAGTGGCGCGGATCGCTTGGTCGAGTCCGCCCTCATTGCAAACCTCGACGCCGCCCGGAAACAATCGCCGGGCGAGCATTCCGACGGCATGCCCCTGCTCGATGATTGCTTGATCAGCAGCACCGGGCTGCGCTGCGAGTTCCGGCTCGTGTACCTGCCAGTAAAGGCGCTTGAGGCACTGCACGCCAGCACAGAATTTGCCTTTGGAAATCCTCATGTTCTTTCTCGCCCCACCGAATGGTCGAAGGTTTTCATTACCGTGAGTTCAACCCCATCTTCACTGCGTGCAAGTACAGCACTTTCGCGTCGTCGAATAAGCCCTGTTTCATGTAAATGTCCGCCAGAAGCGTAAGGTTTTCGGCAGTGGGCTGTGTCTCGATGAGCCTCAACATCAAGCCAGCCGCCATGACTGTCTTACCTTGCACGAGAAAAGATCGAGCCCGTTCCTGAATACTCACTGCTCCTCCTGCCTCTGCCGCCGCATTTCTCGAGGGTCGCGGAGGGCTTTGAACCAAATTCGATTGTTCTGCATCCTCGCGCCAGTCGCCCGGCACAACAAAAACGTCATATTCGTGCTCGACGCCTCTGTTCCGGTGATCTTCTGCTTCAAACAAATCAAAGGTCACAGCGACATTCCGGCGTTTGACATCGCCATTTTCATCAATAGACAAGGATGTCAGCACAAACACATGGCAATAATCGTCCATCATCATTCCTCCCTGTCATCCTGGCCCCGTTGTCAGTGCGCGTTCTGGCTGCGCATGCTCTTGGCGCGGATCGAGATCGCGTGCAATGTTTCCCGCAGTTCGCGGTCGCCCTTCGCCCGGCTGATGAAGTCCTCACGTTTCCTGCCTCGCACCCAACGGCGCAGCCAGAGCAGGATGACAGGGGAGAAAGTTGCGAACGGCAGCAGTGCGAACCACAAAGCGGCCCTGTAGGGGTTGCCGGAGCGGAGCCGAAAAGCGAACGCGAATGCGACCTCGAAGGCGAACGAGGCGAACAGCCCGGCGAACATATACACAGTCGCCTTCGTGACAGTGCACACGATGCCGCCTTCGCTATCGCGCCAAGTCGCCAATCGCCCTTCTTGCTGTGCCCTGCGGACGGTCTCCCAGTGGCAGGAGAGCAACATCCAGAACGCGCAGGACAGCGGTCCGAGCCCGATGTAGGCCTGCGCGAGCCAGGAGAAGTTGCTACGCGGGCTCGCAGCGATGAGCGGGAAGGGCAGCAAATAGAAAAGCGGACCTAGCACCATGAGCGGCACCAGCACAACATTGAGCAGCACCATTCGAATTAGGAATCGTCCCATGCTCCCTCCCAGACTGTGTTCTTTTCGGACTGATTACACGCCGGCCGTTTGGTAAATGCCTCCGAGATCGCGACCTGGCGATGGCGGCGCCGCATTGTCGCAAAGCGCCTGCAAGCGAGCTCTGTACTTCGCCGTTAGCCCGGATGCGGCGTCAATCGCCTTGGCCGCTTTTGTCAGCTCCTTCTCTACTTCGTCCAGATCAACGAACGTGCGGCGGACCTCTTCCGCGAGTGCGGAGTTCTTTTGCAGAAATTGCGGACCTTCGGTTCTCATGCGCTCGAAAACCGGCTTGAGCACTTCGAGATCTCGGGGCAGCCAGCAGCGGGTCGTGCGCAGAACCCAGACGCCATCCTCCTGGTCCCAGCGCCGTTCGCGGTCAGCTTGTCGAAGCTGACTCTCCTCCCTCGCAACAATGATTCCGACGGGGATGCGGCGCTCTTTTGCATCACGGATCAGCTTCTTGATATCGCCTTCGGTGACGTTTGCTTTGTCCTTGTTATCGATTACGATGCGAGGCTCAGTCGGGGCGCCGCTCGGATCGCGGTACGCCAACAGGAAGTCGCCGTTGCGAGGAAGCTTCTCGCTGACGACAATACCTGGCCATGTCCGCGCTTCGTCCGCGAATTCCATCTCCTCCCGTTTACCGATGCGAGCCACTCTCGACATCTCGAGTTCCAGCTGCTGGTTTCGCTCGCGAAGCTGGACGACCTGCCTCAACCCGTCTTCGATTCGGCGACTGAGGCTGTCTTTCTCGGATAGAGCTAGCCGCAGGTCGCCAGAGAGACGTTCCCGTATCTCGGCGGTGCGCTTCGCGAGTTCGGTCTCGAAGCGCGACCATGCGCTCTGGTGCTCGCGGTCGTGCTTGTTCTGGAGCAGCCTGAACGCTTCTTCCGCGCTGAGTTGCGCGACTCTGGCGAAATCCCTAACGCCAAGTCGGTCGAGAATCTGCGCTCGGCTGAGTTCGCCCACGCCAGAACAGAGCGGACACGGGATGCTTTCGGACGACAACTCGGTGACACCTGCTTTAGCGGACACTGCGACCTCCTTGGGTCATTTCCAGCTTCGCCTGAGGCGTGGCTTCCTCAGACTGCCAGCGCGGTCGCCAGTTCGAGCCGGGCACCGGAATCGGAATGCGGTTACCCAAAATCAGCGCGATGGCTACCCAACGATCGGGCACGTACAGCCTTGTTCGGCGCTCGGCGAGCCGGATCAGGGTTTCGTGGGGTATGCCGTGGAACTGCGGGAGCGACGACAAGTGCTTGATTGCCTCACTCGTGACCCGCAAGGGCTGTTTCGGGATGTAGACCTTTGTCGGTTTCAGCGCTGTTTCCCCCTTTTTCTGACTCACAACGTGCAGAATCCCAACAAGCCAACTTGGCGTGACCAGACGCAGCTCGCCGAGTGAAGAGCTGTTCGCAGACGAGACACATGCGCATCCGACCGATCGCCACAAACACTTTCCCGACGTGGTCGTCATGCGCGACCGCTAATTGGTTATTGCCTTGGTCGTCGGTAATCATCGTCTGTCGATTCCTAGTTTTCTAGATGGCTACTACGGTGGTTCTAGTGGTCACGTTTACCCAATAACGCAGCAATCAAGATGCTCGTGTCCTTGTTTATCCGGCGTTTTTCCACTGTCGGCGGGAGCGGGTGGAAGCAGGGTTTTCGGCGCAGCATTTCCCGAGTGTTTCAACACCCTCGCGACGCTGGTCCTGGAGATCCTATACGCCTTGGCTAGCTGTGCTAGGCTCAGACCGCGGGCTCTGTCACGCAGCAAAGCCGGTCGATCGATCTCGATGGGTTTGCGGCCAAGCTGGCGGCCTTCGAGCTTGGCGCGCCGGAGGCCAGCGCG
>Ga0187816_10000273_pt1 | contig 14949 bp, 13 predicted proteins | sample NC_wetland_sal_i_16_FD_132960 | JGI IMG/M metagenome (GOLD analysis project Ga0187816, IMG submission 132960) | Wetland sediment microbial communities from Neuse River Estuary, North Carolina, USA - SO4_1 | ecosystem: Environmental > Aquatic > Freshwater > Wetlands > Sediment | place: USA... | reverse complement strand
GCGGATGTCATGATAGTTGCCTCCTTCCTGGATGGAGCCGCCGCTGTAGTGCACAAAGACGTCGTCCAGCGTGGCGGCGGTCCCCAGCGCGGCCTTGAGGTCGGCGGGCTTGCCGGTCACTGCGACTTTTCCCAGGTGGAGCAGAGCGAGAACGTCACACAGCGCATCGGCTTCGTCCATGTCGTGCGTGGTGATCAAGATGGTCATGTTGAAATCGCGGCGCAAGTCGCGCAGCCGCTCCCACACGATGTGGCGCGCGACCGGATCGAGGCCGATGGTCGGCTCATCCAGAAAGAGAACGCTGGGGCGGTGGAGCATCGCCTGGGCCAGCTCCAGGCGGCGGATCATTCCGCCCGAATACGTCTTCACCAGTTTGCCGGCTGCTTCGGTCAAGCCCATAAACAGGAGTGCTTCCGCGATGCTTCTGTTCCGGTCGGCGCGGGCCATCCCATAGAGCTTCGCGCTGAGCATCAAATTCTCGCGGCCGGTCAGCGCGCCGTCCGCGCTCAACATTTGCGGCACGTAGCCGATTCTTCGGCGGACCTCCGCCGGAGCTTTCACGACGTCAAAGCCGGCGACGACGGCCGAGCCGGAGGTAAGATCCAGCAGTGTGGTCAGCATCTTGATGCAGGTGCTCTTGCCGGCGCCGTTTGGGCCCAGCAGGCCAAAAATCTGGCCGTAGGGAATGCGAAGGTCGATGCGGTCGACGGCGGTCATGTCGCCGAATCGCTTGGTGAGGGCCGTCGTTTCAATGGCGTTGAGTTCCGCGGCCTGCGGCGTGCCTTGTCCGGAGTCCATTCTGCGATGCCGAGCCTCCCGGGGAGAAATGATGCCATGAACCGAGTGCGGGCACCTCAATGTTTACACGAACTGTGGCGGCTCTCCGGCGCTCGCGCCATCAGCGCTAGTAGTGGAAGTGATAACGCAGCTCACCATAAATTTCCCGCGGATCGTTGAAGTGCGTCCCGCCAAACGTGAAGCTGTTGTCGATCAGCAGATGGCTATTGAAAACATTCAGCGCGTTGAGGGACGCCGAGAAGCGCTCGCTGAAGGATTTGCTCAGGACAAGATCGACAGTAGTGTGTGCCGGCAGGTAATCCGGCGGGGCCTGACCGTTGTGAAATCCAGAGCCGTAATAAATGTTCCCTGAAAGGGCCGTCTTCCATGGAAGCGATGTATCGAAGCCGATGTTCAGAGTGTTGCGTTGATCGTGATCGAGCGGGGCATACTCGGGCTGAAATGAGAAATTGGTCAGACCGCCGGTGATGGCTCCTTTGAACTCGGCGATCTGATTGGAGTAGGCGAGATGCGCTTGGGCCCGCCGCCACAATCGGGGAGACCGGAGCGTCAATTCCCAGCCGCGGACGAGCGCATCTTGCGTCGTAAGCGGCAGAAAAATGTTTGTCGTCACGGCGTTGCCTTCGAAATCGTAGTTCACGTTCCCATGATCAAGAAAATTCCGGCTGCGGGTGCAGAAGGTGTCGATATCCATCAACCATCCCTGGTATGGCATGGCCACGCCAAACTGATACTCCTTGTCCCGTTCCCCGCGTAGCGGAATGAATTGCTGCGGGGTCACAACGTCGTTGGGAGAGTTCACAAGCCCGAGTAACGGGCCAGTGAGGGTAACCAGCGGGGGCGCCTGATAGAACTGCCCATAGAAGCCACGAAAAACCCAGTTCAAATGTGGCACCCGGACTGCGACTCCCGCTCGCGGGCTGGTCGGATTTTCGGTGACCGTCGACGACCCAAAGTGCGTTTGCCGCACGCCGCCGCTCAGCGTCAGCCAGGGCGTGACCGCGAACTTGTCCTCTACCCAGACCGCCTCCAAGTTCCCGTCGGCAGGCTCTCGGTCCGAAATAGGCGAGTTACTTCCGTCATTAAACAGCACGCCGAAAAGTTGATTGTCGTGTTGCCAGAATCCATAGAAACCGGCCTGGATGGTGTTGCGAGCTATCGCCGCGCTCAGCGTGGTCTGCGCGCCGGCGTAGTTCGAGGCCCGATGATCGGTGATCGCATTCGGAAAATCGAACGAGGCGCTATCGTAATTGGAGCTGTTGAAGTGATAGAAGGGAGAGACCGTCAGCAGGCCGCTGTACGCGAGTGTTCGCACCCAGGAGAAATTCACGTAGCCGTCGTTCTCGTGCTGGCCGTCCACCTGGATTACGCCATTGGCCACGTTTGTTGGATCAATCGGCATCTGGAAATAGTCCTGGCGCAGCGATCCCACGACACGGAACTGGTCCTTGGGGTCCATGTTAAAAATAAGCGAACCGAATCCGCCATAGCCGTTCCCCGCGTCGTGAATGATTTGCGCCACAGGCGTTTTCAGACCCAGATCGGTACGGTTTCCATTCAAGCTGCCGTAATAAGCGAGCCGCTGCGAGTGTCCGCCGCAATTGATCTGATCATTGCTCTGGTTGTAGCTTCCATAGCTAAGCACCAGCTCGCACTCTCGATCGCGCTCGAAGCCGGTGCGCGGGATGGCGTTGAAAACGCCATAGGTGCGATCTCCATACTCAGCATCGTAGCTGCCGCGCTGCACTTCGACATAATCGAGGTCCTTCGGGTCAACCTGCGGGCCGACGTTGCCGGCAATGTTCGTATTCGGAACTGGAACACCGTCGATCAACCAGCTGTACTGGTGGCCACCTCGAATATGGAGCATGTCGTGAACCATGTATGCACCCGGTACGTAATCCGTAATCATGGCCATGCTGTTTGTCCGGTCGGCCCCAGGAGCGCTTTGGACATTTTCTCGGCTCAGCAGAGTTGTGGTGGTGACGGAATCGGTCAAAGCGACGACCGGAGAGCCGATTACCACCGCAGTCTGATTAACGCTCGCAATCGCCAGCTCGAAGTGCAGCACCGGGCTGGTGTCGGATCTGACGATCACCGATCGCTGTTGCGGCTGGAAGCCGCTCACGACCACCTTGGCCGTGTAATCCCCCACCGGTACGGCCGTAAATTCGAACTCTCCGCTGGCATTGCTTTTCTGAGTTTGTAGCCAATCAGAATTGTCAGCCTTCAGAGTGACTGTTGCATTCTCGATTGGGCGATGCTGGGGATCGTGTACGACACCCTTTACGTTTCCAAAGATTGTGGCGCGCACAACCATCGCGCCGATCCCGAGGCAAAACATCAACATCACAATCCACTTCCAAACGCGAAATCCCGATACTCTCGTTTCCATTTTCTCCTCGCTTTGGATGAAAATCGAGCTGCAGCGCAGCGCGAGGTTAGTCTCACCGCGCGATCGCGATGATCGAGTCAGATTTGCCCGGCTTGGTTATGCGAGGAGCGGTCGAGGAGGGGGCGGTGAAGGAGCTTTCGCCGGATCCACAATTCCCGGCATCGCGGAAGGGGCTTCGAGGCGAGTTGTGATCGGTGAAAAAACGTTGACAGGTCCGGCAAGAACGAACGGCGCCATGCTGACGTAATGCTGTGCAGGAGCTTCGCAGGCTTGCATTGAGGCGGCCTTGCCATCCGGCGAGTGATGTCCCATACAATCGGTCTGGTCATGCTCGGCCATTTCGCGATGCATCGGACACAGCCCCGATTGACAGCAGTCGGGAACGCCGGAGCCGGTGGATGCAATCGCCAGCGCCGGCATACTCGCGGTGACTAATCCCACCATTGCAACGGCGGCCAAAATTCTGCGAGCCACGATTATCGTCAGCGATTTCACGGCGGATTCACATCATACGCTTACGCGTCGGCCCGATTCAACCGCGAGATGCGCCTCCATTCGTCTTGACACCGCCCTTCGAGGCTCGCGATACTGCACTCATGGCACATTCCTATTTGATCTTCAATTTTGGAACGAACGAAGAGACCGCGCAGCACGCCCGCCACCGGATCGAAGGCTGGCGTCAGGCCTTTCACCTGGACAAGAAGTTGCAGCTCAAATTTGATCGCAAGGAAGCCGAGCCCACTGCCTCCGCACCCCGCTCCGCCGACACGAAGCCGGCGAAGTCAAAATCCAAAGCCTCCTCCAAGGACAAACTGAAGCAGAAAACCGACGCGGCAGCGGAGCCGGCGCTTTCTGCGGAAATCCGCGTCATCGTGCGCCTCGACTTTTCGGATCACGAAAAGCTGTCGCACAAAAGGTGGGTCGAGCGCATTCCCGCCGAAGCGCCGTTCAAAGATGCGAACCCGCAAATCGTGCACCCTGACGACGCGACGTTCGCCGCCACGGAAGAATTGTTCGAGAGACTTGATTAAACGGATGAGAATCGGTCGTTTGAACGGGCGGGCATACGGCGAAGACGAGAATACCTTTCGCGTCATTCGCCGCCACGAACTCATGGTTGCGATGCTGCTTGATTCGAGAAATCGAAAGCGGAGGCAATGTTGTCGTCGCGCCGGTTGATTGTGCTTCTCGTGTTGCTGGGAGTGCTTATCTTCGGCTGGCTTAAGTTTCTGGACCTGCCATCAAGCTACCGGCCTAGCGAATCGCCGGGGCCGACAATCGACAAGCATCCTGTCAATTTCGCGAAGCGAACGTTTGATCCGGCCAATCTGCCGGCCGACATGCCGCCCCTGAGTGGCGGAGAAGAAGCGGAATGCGATTCCGAATTCCTGTCCAAGGCCAGCGTCGGCGGGCTGACTCGGCAAACGGATGCCACGCATGCGACCGTTACCATCACACAAATCAAGTTGACGTTGCAGCTCAACATCACCATCTGGGTGCCGATCGACGCAACTCAGCACGTGATCGAACATGAGGATGGTCATCGCCAGATCTCTGAATATTTCTACCAGACCGCTGACAGGCTCGCCGAGCAAATCGCCGCGACATTTATGGGCAAGCAAGTTGACATCACCGGCAGCGATCTGGACGCCGAGTCCAGCAAGTTGTTTCAACAAATGGCCGCTGATATCACCGATGAATACAATAAAGAATTGAACCCCGCGCCCACGCAACTGCTCTACGACGAGATCACCGACCACAGCCGCAACGCCGTCGTTGCTAAGGACGCTGTCGATCACGCCCTCAAGAATGGGGCTATTGAGTCAACTCGGCCGGCAAGTCCCGATTAATCGTCTGATTGGGATGTGGCGATGGGCAAGCCGCCCGTATAAACCGACTTTGATTGGTCCGCGTAAATGACGCCATTCAGGTCTGGGAAAGATTTGGGGAAGGAGTCCTCTTGCGCATGGCTTAGGTCAATCGCACAGAATCAATGCGCCGTGTGAATTCGTACGTTCGCTCAATGCAACTATGCTTTCAACTCTGAGGATGTCACTGCCTCCACCCGCGCGGCATGGGCCTTTTCTCGAAGATGCAGAAGGACCCCGAGTCCCAGACTGGCGACAATGGCCGCCAGAACCCACGCTGATGCGATTTCCAGGAGCATAGCGAGCATCTGCGGCCTCCTTGGAATCTCCCTCCCCGCCCAGACATCGTCTCGCGCAATTTTGCGTCCACATCCTTCAGCCTGGTTGAGTTCTCATAAATCACTGAAATAATAGCGCTTACATGCTGCAGAAGAATAACGGGAGGCGGCTTTGATGGTACCGGTCCTTGTAAACCTTACGTAGGATTGGACTTCTCTACATACTGGGACACCCTCTGGGCCCCATGCTCGCGGAAGGACAACTTACCATTAGCGGCTTATTGAACTGAAAATAATAGCCTTAGTTGGCAGAGTCGCTTGCGCGGGCCGGCCTAGCGGACGGGTACAACAACCGTCCCGAAACTGGCCATAAGACCAGCATCTTCCCGAGCCCCACGCCGATATGGTTATGCGAGCGGGTGCCGCGCAATTGGTCGACGCGGCAGGCCCAAGCTGAGTGTAGGCCATTCCCTTTCTCGGAGGAGCGGCATGCGCGAGGTGTGGTGGGTGTGTGGTGTGGCGGCTTTGCCATGCCTCGGGTGGTCGCCGACGGCAAGCGCACCAGACTGGCGGCAATCTGGACCGCCGGGCGGCGATGTTGAGTCCCTAGCAGCCGAGCCGGGCGGCACGCAAACTCTTTTCCTCGGCACTTCCGACAGCCACATCTTCGACTCAACTGATTCGGCGGTGCATTGGACTGTGCATGGCCGCATTGGCGCAAGTCATGACGACGTGATTATGTCCATCGTCGTCGATCCGCGCGATGAGGACTGCCAACCGCTGGCCGCTTCGGCCAGGGAAGGGCTTTTCAGTTTCGGGATGGGAGCCGCCGGACAGTCGTCATCGGCCCGGGCGGTCTCGCAGCAGAAGCAGTAATTCAGACTTGTCGAGTTTGCTGGCGTACCTTCGCTGCCGCGAAGAGCATGGCGCCGGCAACGTGACGGTGCTCACTCCCCCGGTAGCGCCGTCATTGCGCGCGGCGGAGCGCCTGCTTCCTGGCCACCACACCCCGGGATGCACGGCGCCCGCCGCATTTTCTTTTTCACACCGGTTCGAAAACGCGGAGTGGTGAACTCCCCGTGCGGACGCTCTGCACGATTCACAAGCAACATGCTAATGGCCGCGTTCGAGAATCGTCTTCCACCGCGCCCACGCATCGTCGCGCGCCTTCTTGTTGGCGTCGCTCGCGTCGGGCGGTTCTCCCGCGCGCATAAAGCCATGGCCCGCGCCGTCATATGTGGCCGGTTCGTAGGATCTCCCCGCGGCCTTCATTTGCTCGATCGTGTCCGGAACCGTAGCGCCGATGCGCGCGTCGTTTCCGGCGTAGAAACCGTACACGGGGGATTTAATGCGCGCCATCGCATCTTTGGCCGGCGGCCCGCCGTAAAAGACGAAGGCAGCGGAAAGGTCGGCGCGATTGGTCGCGAAGCGGAAACTCTGACTTCCTCCCCAGCAGAATCCGGCTACAAACATTCTTCCCGATGAGGCTGGCAGCTTGAGCGCGTAGTCCGCGACGGCATTCAGGTCTGCGGTGATCTGGTCGGGATCGAGATGGCTGACGGCCTCCGTCGCCTTGCCGGCCGGGAAGTCGGAGCTGCGCCCCCCGTTAGGCCCCATGCCCGAAAGCAGATCAGGAGCGACGGCGATGTAGCCCGCTGCGGCGATTTGATCGGCCAGATCCTGCACCCAGTCCGTCATGCCGAAAATCTCGTGAATGATGAGCACGACCGGCGTCTTTTGGCTGGATTCGGGGTAAACGACGAAGGTTTCCACCGAGCGGTTATCGTGCTTTACAGTGACCCATTCGCGGTGGCGCGGAGACTTGTCCACTTTGTCGCGGGCCCAGTCCTGCGCCGAAGCCACCTGTGCGGCAAGCAAAAAAAGAAATATCGCGGTCAAGCGCTTCATGTTTTGCCTCGATTCCACTGGCGGCCGGACGGAGCTTTCAACCGGCTCAAAGCCAACGCATTGCGCGGCTAAGTTAGCACAGTGAAATTGTCAAAACCAGCAAACTGCACTTTGCCACCGCGCCCTAACTTCCGCGTTTCGCTGCGCGTGCGTGTTTCGCTATAATGACGTGTCGCTGCGGGCTGCGAATTCACACCAGACGAGGGGCAACCTTATGCCGGTGCAAGCGCGCGCCAAAACCTCGAAGCACGATTCCGGATCCTATCACGGCCTCACGCGCGACGACCTGGTCCGCATCTACCGCACGATGTATCTTTCGCGGCGACTCGACGACCGCGAAATCCAGCTCAAGCGCCAAAACAAAATTTATTTCCAGATTAGCGGCGCGGGCCACGAAGCGGTAACTGCTGTCGCGGGAATGCTGCTGAAATCCGGAGAGGACTGGGTTCATGCCTACTATCGCGACCGCGCGCTTTGCCTGGCGCTAGGCGTCACGCCGCTCGAGATGCTGCTCGGGGCCGTCGGCGCGGCGGACGATCCGAGTTCCGCCGGCCGCCAAATGCCCTCGCACTGGGGCCACCAACGCTACAACATCGTTACAAGATCTTCGCCGACTGGAACGCAGTGGCTGCAAGCCGTGGGCACCGCGGAAGCCTCTCTCTATTACAACGCGTTTCCGCACGCGCTCGAGCAAGCCAAAGCCGCGCCGCTGGGCCAGGCCGTCCGCCACACGCGCGATGAGATCGTGTACGTTTCCGGCGGCGACGGGGCGACCAGCGAGGGCGAATTTTTCGAGGCGCTGAATTCCGCGGCGATGAAAAAGCTCCCCGTGCTCTTCCTGGTCGAAGACAACGGCTACGCCATTTCCGTTCCGGTGGAATGCCAGACGGCGGGCGGCAACATCTCGCCGATCGTGGCGAATTTTCCGGGGCTTCACGTCGAGGAATGCGACGGCACCGATCCACTGGTGAGTTACGCCGCCGTCAAACGCGCCATCGAGCATTGCCGGGCGCGAAAAGGACCTGCGCTGGTACACGCTCAGGTCACGCGGCCGTATTCACATTCACTTTCCGACGACGAAAAGCTTTATCGGAGCGCGCAGGAGCGCGAGGAGCAGGCGCATCGCGACCCCATCCCGAAATTTGGATTGTTCCTCGTGCGCGAGAAGATTCTGGACGAGAAGGGACTCGAGGGAGTTGAAGCCGGCGTGGATCGCGAAGTCCGCGAGGCCGCCGATAAAGCGCTCGCGGCGGCTCTGCCAGAGAAGGAATCGATTCCGCTGCACATTTATTCGGAGGATGTGGACCCGACTTCCGCGCAATTCGAAGCGGAGCCGAAATTTTCCGGCGCACCGCTCACCATGGTCGAGATGGTTCCGGCGACTCTGGCCGCAGAAATGGCGCGCGATGACCGCATCGTCGTCTTCGGCGAAGACGTCGCCGACGTGAGCCGTGAGGGCTGCCTGAAAGAAGTGAAAGGCAAAGGCGGCGTGTTCAAAGCAACGGCTGGATTGCAGCGTCGCTTCGGCTCGGCGCGCGTGTTCAATTCGCCGCTGGCCGAGGCGGGCATCGTCGGGCGCGCGGTCGGGATGGCGCTGCGAGGCATGAAGCCGGTCGCCGAGATTCAGTTCTTCGATTACATCTGGCCGGCGATGATGCAGCTTCGCGACGAACTTCCGCTGATTCGCTGGCGTTCCGCCGGAGCGTTCAAATCTCCCGCGGTGATTCGAGTGGCGATCGGCGGCTATCTGACCGGTGGCGCGATCTATCACAGCCAATGCGGCGAAGTTCTGTTCACGCACACGCCGGGGATGCGCGTCGTGATGCCCGCGACCGCGCTGGATCTTTGCGGCCTGTTGCGCACGGCGATTCGCTGCGACGATCCGGTGATGTTCCTCGAGCACAAGCATCTCTACCGCCAGCCTTACAACCGTTCGCCTTATCCCGGGCCGGACTTCACGATTCCGTTCGGGCGCGCGCGCATGGTGCGCGAGGGCAGCGACCTCAGCATCATCACCTACGGCGCGCTCGTTCATCGCGCGGAAGTCGCCGCGGCGCAATTCGAGCGCGAAGGCATCTCGGTCGAAATTCTCGATCTGCGCTCGCTCGCGCCCTACGATTGGGACGCCATCGCCGCGACCGTGCGCAAGACCAGCCGCGCGATCGTCGCTTACGAAGACATGCGCTCCTGGGGCTATGGGGCCGAGATCGCTGCGCGGATTTCCGACGAACTGTTCAGCGATCTCGACGCGCCCGTGCGGCGAGTCGCCGCTATGGACACGTTCTGCGCCTATCAGCCGAAGCTCGAGGACGAAATTCTGCCGCAGACCGAAGACATCGCCGCGGCCGTGCGCGAATTGCTCGCGTACTGAGCTATTTTCCGGTTTCTGCCGGTGATTCCCACCGCGCCTCTTGCTAAATCCATCGTGTGCTGATAGGGTGGCGCGCAATTTCAAGCGAGGTTGCCCATGGCCTTTTGCCAACGGTGTGGAGTGGCTCTGGTGGATGGATCGGCGTTCTGCGCGAGTTGCGGCACGCCCGTCAAGGTGTTTGCTCCGGCGCAGGCGGTTCCGGCAAATGTTGCGCCGCCGATGCCGCAAGTCTACGCGCGCGGGGCCGCGTACGCCGGGTTCTGGCTGCGCGTCGTCGCCTATCTGATTGACGGCCTCGTGCTTGGAGTCGTGGCTTGGCTTGTCATCTGGATTATGATCCTTGCCGCGGGCGCTTCGGTTCTGGGCGGAGGCGCGAGTCCTGCCGCGGTCGGCCTGTCGGTATCGATTCTTTTCATCGGAATCTGCATGCTGGTGCCGCTGGAATGGCTCTATTTCGCGCTGCTGGAGAGTTCTTCATGGCAGGCCACGCTTGGGAAGAAGGCGTTGAGCCTCTACGTCACGGATTTGAACGGCCAGCCGATCGGCTTCGGCCGTGCGACGGGCCGCTTCTTCGGCAAAATCCTGTCGGGCATGATCCTGTATATCGGGTTCATGATGGCCGGTTTCACCGAAAAAAAGCAGGCGCTGCACGACATGCTGGCAAGCACTCTCGTCATGCGCCGGTAGCCATCCTGCGAGGCCTTGCAGCTCCGGCGGGAACATTGGCCCACTCTAATTCGTAGATATAGAATGAGGGCAGCGGGAAGGGGTGTTCCTTACCCGCAAGGGCCGAAGGTCAAGCCAGGAGGCAAACCATGTTCTGCACAAACTGCCGCCGCCAAATTGCGGAGTACTCGAACTTTTGCTACTTCTGCGGAACGCGCCAGGCGGAAGTTGCGCCGCCGCGTTACGTCGTTCCGGGCCCCCGCCGGCTGACGCGCTCCTCGACCGATAGCCGCATCGCTGGCGTATGTGGAGGGCTGGCGGAGTATATGGAAGTGGATTCCGGCGTCGTGCGCATCGTTTATGCGCTGCTGACCATTGCCACCGGCTTTTTCTTCGGAATCCTGGCGTACGTGGTGGCGTGGCTCGTGCTGCCGCTGGCGCCGGCTCCCTTCGTCATGGTTTCGCCGCAGCCTTCTGCCGGTCCGGGACCGACTCCTTCCGTCTGAGCGCGGGCGGCAGCGCTGCCTGCTCAATCCTTGTGCTTGGATTTCCTCGGCGCTTTCCGCGCGGTTTCAAACGTGAAGTGATCGATCGAAATCAGGCCGGCTCCGGTGGCCGCGAGCGCCAGTGATGCCGCGCCGAGCAGAAGCGGAAGTTCGTACCCCGCGACTCTGAAGATTCCCGCCTGGGGAAGATGCACCCTGGCGAGGGCGATCCCCATTTCAATGGCCAGCAGCAGCGACGTCACGCGCGTGAACAGCCCCAGGATCAGCAGCGTCCCGCCAAAAACTTCAAGCACGCCGGAGATATACGCGAAGTACGTCGGAAATCCCATCTTCGTGAAGCTCGCCATGGCCCGCGCGGGGTCGCCAAATAATTTCGGGTACCCGTGAAAAATAAAAATAATGCCGAGCGAAATGCGCAGGACAAATAGCGCCAGCGGCTTCAGTTTTTCCAGATGCTGCATCCCGGCTCTCCTTTGTCACAACAAGCGGTCAGGTCTCCCACATCGAAAGTTTCTGTCCGATGCCGCGCGCCGCAGCCAATTCAAAAACGCGCTCGGCGGCCGCGACGTCCCACGACGCGATGCCGTTCGATTTGAACAGCGTGACTTGTTCCGCGCTCGTACGCCCGGGCGCTTTTCCCGCGACAACGTCCGCCAGCTCGTGCACGGTCTTCCATCGCGAAGCGTCCGCCCCAAAGGCTTGAATCAGATCGCCGGATTCCATCTTCGACTGTTCGATCGAATCGGTGCAGATTAGCCCGGCGCGCGCGACCGCCGCATCGTCAAGCTCGCGTTTTTGCGGGAAATTCGCGCCGATGGCGTTGATGTGAACACCGGATGAAAGCCACGCGCCTTCGAGCACCGTTTTCATCGCCGTCGTGGCCGTGATGACGATATCGGCGCCACGAACTGCTTCTTCGCCAGAGCTCGCCGGCGTCACTTCGATGTGAAGCCGCTCGCTCATTTTGCGGCAAAACGCAGCGCGTCGCTCGGGGTCGCGGCCGAATGCGCGGATTCGTTCGATCGGGCGGACGGCCGCGATAGCTTCGGCTTGCGACCATGCCTGGTAGCCCGTGCCGATAATCGCGGCGGTGCGCGCATCTTTGCGCGCAAGATATTTTGTCGCCACGCCGCTGGCCGCGCCAGTTCGAATCTGCCCGAGCGCACCGGCTTCGATCAGCGCCACGAGTTTCCCGTTCGCGGCGCTATACAGCGTCACAAGAAACGTCAAACTGCCGGCCACGCTCGTATAGAGCTTCATGCCGATGTAACCGCCGGCCGCGTCGCCCGCCGCCATGTAATGCAGGAACGCGTTTCCCGGCAGCTTCAGCCTGTGGCGCTCGTGGACGACAAATTGTCCCGCGGCCTGTTTGCGCAGGGAATCTTCGACCGCTTCCAGCGCCAGCGGCATCGTCAGCAGCCCGCGGACTTCGGCTTCGCGAATCAGCAGCGTCATCGAATTTTTCCGTCAGAAATGAATGTGAAAGCGCAGCACGCGCGGACCCGAAGGGTCGAGCACGAACAAGTCGCCGCGCGAACTGGCGGCAATCTGCAAGTCATCGCCATTGGCGCCGACGCGCGAGCCCAAATCATCTTCCAATTTGCGCTCGCCGTCGAGCGTCCACACGCGCAGGTGCGGGCTGGCCGAGCTCGCCGTAATGACGGATTGTCCCCAGATGGCGATGCTGGTTACGTCGGTGCGCGCGCTCACTGAATTCGGCGTGATGCTCCACGAGGCCGCAAGCTTTCCGGGGGGCAGAAACTTTTCGATTTTGCCGGATTGCGAATACGCAACGAAGACGGAACCGTCGGGACCCACTGCAACTGCCGTCGGCGGATCTTCCTTGGCCTGGCGCACCGTGCGCACCGCCCAGAGCCTCGCGACGCGGCCGCGCGAGTCCAGTTTCTCCACGCGCCCGCCGGCCGGGTCGGGCACATACAAGTTTCCGTCGTCATCCACGCAGATTCCCAGCGCGCCCGTGAATTTTCGCTGGGACGGCATGCGCAGCGCGCGCAGAAAATCGCCGTTGGGAAAGTAGATCAAGATGTGGCCGCCCTGCGGATCAGCAATATACATAGCGCCGCCTCGGTCCACGGCGACTCCGGCAGCGCGGCGGAATCGCGCGTCTTCGAGCGAAAGCAGCGGCGTGCCGTCCGGCTCGAATTTGTGCAGATAGCCCGCGGCGCGGTCGGCGAAGTAAACATCGCCGAGCACGTCGGTGGCGAGCGCCACCGGACCATCGAGCTGACCCGGGCCATCGCCTTTAATGCCCCACTCGCTGACGAATTCAAGCGGTTGATCCTGTGGCTTCGGCTGGGAATTCGCGCGGTCGGCGCAAGAGCTCGCGCAGAACAGAGCAATCGCGACGGCCGCGAGTGAGGCGGCGCGGCTTGCGGCAGTTTTCGTCGTGGCCGGGTTCACAATTTTGTTTTGGGGCCTCGCGCCCCTTACATCGAAGAAATCCTGCATCGGCGCGAACAGGTCCTCGCCGTCGCGTTGCGCGCAATTTGTCTCATCGCCTGCGCGCCGGCGGGCTTTGTGCCGCACTCTTGACACGCCGCACAACCGTTTGTCGCATGATGTACATGTGCTCGGCATTTTTCTCGCCGGCTCCGGCAAACCGGAATTCGGGGCCTGCGGCGGATTTCGTCACGAGAATCGGAAGCGTTCCGCAAAGATTGTTGTCAATGTAAGCAGTTTCGTAATGCTGGCGCCGGGCGCTCCAGGTGTAGACGCGGATCATCGTGAAATCGCATGGCAAACCTTCTCCGCCATGCGTCCCCGCGACCAAAAATTGCGGCGCCTCGCCGCCGGAGCCATCCGGAACACGGTTCAGTTCGAACCACGCAACCGGATGCAAATCAGCCGAGCTAGCATAATCGCGCACGGGGCCGGGCAAGTCGAGATCGATGAACCGGGCGAGCACCCAGCCCGCCACTTGAATCGGCGGCGCCGAGCCGAGCGCGGGCGCGGGCGGTGCGGAAAGAGGCGCGCCGCTCACCGGGCTAGACGGCATCAGGCTTGACGTCGCGGCCGATTCAGCCGTGGCGGATGCGTCGGCGGCGCTGACGTCCCGCATCACCAGAAGCCAGTCTTCTTGCTTCGGCTTCTGATCTTCGCCGGGTGCAGCCTTGGAGTCAGTGCCGCCGTCTTCGGATGGGGAGGGCGCGTCGGCGACCTCGCGCGCGAACACGTACACCGGAGTGCCGCGAATGAATTGGTAAATGCGCGGGCCGTTGCGTCCCGGCTCGATGCGAATGTTGCTCACCGTTTTCGTGTGGCCGCGCGCCTGGACGGGCATTGAGCGCGTGCGCTGGAGAAGGTTGGACGTCTTTTGCCACAGCGAGCCTTCCATGACCTGCCGCGAATCCATCCAGCCGATGACCCCCGCCGCCGTGCGCACGCTCGTTTGCGCGGTCTCCACGCGAAGAAGTTCGACGCGGTCGCCGTAATGCAGCATGGCCACCGGCTGGCGCACTTGTGCCAAAGTGTTATAAAGAATGGCGCTGCGCTCGTTGATGTATCCGATGCCGATCACTTTGGGTGGCCGCGGATGCAGCCACCAATACGCCAAGGCGAGCAGCACGAACGCCACCGGGATGCTCCAGCGGCTGCGAAGGAGGCGCGCGATCATCAGAGGGGATCTCCAAATGTGATTCCCACAGAACGCGCCGCGCGGACCGTGCCACTTTTCGGCGAAACGAAGCGGTTGGCGCCGATGGCCCTTTCCATCGGCACCGATTCAATTTCGCCGCAGCGGAGACAAACCATGCGCCCGAATTCGCCGCGCGCGACCAGCTCGACCGCCGCGACGCCGAAGCGCGTGGAGAGAATCCGGTCGAACGGGCTGGGAGATCCTCCGCGCTGGATGTGGCCGAGGACGGTCACGCGGACGTCGCGCTTCAGCACATTTCGAATGACCTCGCCGATCACGTTTCCGACCTGGCCTGGACGCGGAGCAGGAAGGGGGTTTCCGAACGGGTCCGTGGCCGGCAGCTTGACTCCTTCGGCCACGACAACGATGGAAAACTTCTTGCCGGAGGCTTCGTGCTCGCGAATTTTTTCACAAATGATTTTGAGATCAAATGGAATTTCCGGAATGAGAATGACGTCAGCGCCGCCCGCAATTCCGGAATGCAGTGCAATCCATCCCGCGTCG
>Ga0187816_10000272_pt1 | contig 14998 bp, 16 predicted proteins | sample NC_wetland_sal_i_16_FD_132960 | JGI IMG/M metagenome (GOLD analysis project Ga0187816, IMG submission 132960) | Wetland sediment microbial communities from Neuse River Estuary, North Carolina, USA - SO4_1 | ecosystem: Environmental > Aquatic > Freshwater > Wetlands > Sediment | place: USA... | reverse complement strand
CACCGGCTCATCCAGGCGCCTGCCCAGAAACACGGGAGGCCTTACCCTGCGACCTTCAAACTGCCCTTCGTGGAACAGTTTTATCCCCGGCAGAGTCGCTACGGCCAAAGCTGCGGCTCTTTGCTTCGCGGTTGAAAATGTCGCCGCTGCCCTGGGCTCGTCGTGGTTCTCGATGAACCGAAGTAGTTTCCCTTGGTAAGTCAGGTCGGCACAGAGATGTAGACGGATGCTTTCTGCACTGCTGTGTTCCAGCCGGTCGTAGAGCTTCTTGTCGTAGCAGAAGTCGAAGCCCTGTTGCTGGAGTTCCCATTCCAGATCCCAGTACGCTTCAGCAATAAAGAGAAAGCCGGGATGCTTGCTCTTGATGGCGAAAATCACCTCATTCCAATATTCCGTTGAGGGAGGCGGTCCAGCACGGTCCCCCCAAGTGCGTTCGAAGATCGCATTCAAGAACAGCATCGCCATGTCACAGCGAATGCCATCGCACTGTTCGGCAATGCTTGATATGGTTTCAATCACGGCTCGCCGGAGACCCGGCTCAAAGGCGTTTAGCTGGAGAACATCCGGCCAGGCAGGAAAGTAGGGGTCCCGCCCACATGCGAAGACGGTCCCGCTCAGCTCAAGGTAAGAAGATGGGTCATTCTTCGCATCATCAGCACTGCCTCGGATGAAATACTCTGGGTGTTCGACCACCCAGGGATGATCCGGCGCCACATGGTTGGGCACGAAGTCCAGAATCAAGTTCATGCCCCGCTTCGCGAGTTCCTGCCGGGCAATCGCCAGACCCTCAGGACCTCCCAGATGCGCGTCGACCACATAGCGTCTTACGCAATATGGGGATCCAACATTGTCCTCGGGACGGTAGTCTGGCAGTGCCCGCCGGAAATCATCAAGCAGGCTCTTGCTCTGATTGGAAATCGCGATACCAGCAGGGCTTCGTTCCCACACTCCCATGAACCAGACCGAATCGAAGCCATGAGCGGCGATGGCATCCCATTCGGGTGACGGCACTGAGGCCAAGTTAATGACCGTTCTATATTGCCGGCTTAAGTCACTAAGCCATACCCAAGTGTTGATTTCATACACGCTGGGATATGGTTCCCAGGCGGACACCGCAGACGGGTTTTCGATTGTCTCAACAAGGGTTGCGCTCACAGGGATGTCTCCTCATGCAAACGGGCCGTCCAAGAGTCGACCACTGCACCAGGCTCGGGAACGTGCCGAGAACAGTTCGCTTTAGGGAACGTCAGCACATCTCCGCTCGCTCGTATGTTGAAACGTGTCGCGCGAGTGCAGGAACTGACAGAATTGACAGTCCACGACTACCAGCGTGATGTTTGAGGTGAGGGCTATGCAGTCAACTTGTCCGGGCGTTTTATCAAGTAAATGCTGCACGTTCACAACACGGATCAGTTCTTCCGGTTTGGGCCCGCAGTTGTGGAAGAACCAACGCTCATTACGTCCATTTTCCCGGCCAAGTCACGTGCCAGGTGCTGTTGCATGATGATGCGAGTTTCGGGGTGAGCGTTGAGATAATGTTCCAGCGTGCCAACCTCCCAACGCATGGCGCGAACCGGCTCGACAGCCACCGCATCCACGTTGGCTGGAATGCCGCTCAAGAGAAGCGCGGAACCCACGAGGTTACCCGCGACCAAATCACCAAGGACATGTTCGTCCCTCGTCACCCGCACCTTCCCGCGGACAACCAGCGAGATACCCTCGACACATTTGCCATGCTCGATCATTCGCTCGCCCGTCTCCACAGTGATCCAAGACCCGATGCTAAGAACCTGCAACACTTTCCGAGGTGCCAAATCACGGAAGACGAGCCGGCGAACGTCCTCTTCTTCAGGCGTCAGTTTGACCGGACGACGCTCGACGAAAAGACGCCATGATTGGAACAGATTGATCGCCGCAAAGAGGACACTCCAACTCAGGGCCGCCCACAGCGGGGTCGGCTGAAAGACGAAATAAGGCATCGCAATCAGCGAGGATGCCAAGGCGAACAAGCGCAGCCACAGAATGTCACGAACGCTGTAAGCCAGCAGCAACAAGACGTTTGCGGCGTGGATGAAATAGTCCGGGTTGAATGAGTTCATGGTTGCTTCCTCGCGAGGACAACGTGAAAACGTTCGGTGGCTCGCCCACCTGCGTCTTGATCGGGCCTAATATCTAATCGCATGCCGGGCGTCGCCGGGCCTCAGCCCCCGCGGTTTGCGCTGGGATTGAGTCCTGTCTTTCGGACGACTCCCGGTCCGACTGGGAGCACGGCTCTGACCTTCACCTGTGTCTGGCAGACAACAGTTGACTATTTTGCGCCGGGCACGATTGGCCGAAGGCCCAAACTAGTTCGGTCTGCCCAACCAGCTGTACTGCCATGAGACTGCCAAGTTATCGAAATTGCCACCGATGCGAACATAGTCTCCCCTACTAAAGCTCGCTTTGATCGCCTGGTGGCGGCTCACCGGAATGGCCGCTGTGACTCCAACGCGGGAAGCCGTCTGCCTGGTAGCCGGGTTCGATTTGCCGCCCATACTCGTTGTTCCCCCGAACCAGAAATTGCCATCGAGCGAGAACCAAAGGGTCGGCTTCCCGCGGTAATGCTTTGCGTCGTAACTCAGGTGACCTTCGAATGAAGCATATGGGCTTTTCGTTTGGGGCTGGGGTGTAGGAATCGAATAGAATTCCTGATTCGTGGTGAAGAAGACTGCCCCAGCGTAGCCATCGAGAACCCATTTCTCGCGAAAGCGCTGGGAATAGCCAAACTCCGGTTTGAAGGCCCAGCGGTTAATCCCCCAGTTGATCAGTTTCCTGGGATCGTACTGGCCGGTCGGGGTGATCACTTTCAGGCTGACGCCCAACACCACCGTTTGCTTCCACTTCACGAACTGCGAGATGGGCATCGCGGGGCCACCCTTCAGATTCACGGAAAAGCGAAATCCTGAATCGAACAGACCGGAGCGGTAAATCTGCTTGTTCGTCCCGAGCACAGACCCCTGAAATGTTCCTACGCCGTAGGGCAACCACGCTGCTATGTTGGCGGAGCGGCCAAAGAAGCTTAAGGAATGATAAAAGCTGAAAATCGGCACGCTGTAAGTGCCGGTGGCACCTGTAATGGGAACCACCCCGTTGAAATCCAGACCACCGTGGAAAAAGGAGTATGTCAGGTTGACCGCGTTGGAATGCAACGGGGTGATCAAGTACGCACGCGGCGCGAGATCCTGCGCCCAGCAGGAATGCAGGAACATCTCGGTGAGAATCGCAAGAAACAGCAGTCTCACGCTGCGGCTCTTTGCGATCTTGGACAAACTGTTACTCCTCACTACTCCTCCGAATGGGGAGAAACACACTACTGCAGCAGGTAGTGGGTTATCTGGGAACTGTGACTTGTGACAGGAGCCGTCTCCTCACCGAAACTCAGCGGGCCGTAAAGTGAATGGCGTTCGGAGCTGACTCGGATTTGGCGATGCCGGTGCGGCTAGATGTCCACCATGCGGTGACTCGATAATCGTGCTGCGCGTTGTCTTGTGTCATAAGACATGAGTCGATCACGTTGAAATACGTTTTGAACCTATCGGACTTGTCAGTTGGCCTTAACCGGTGAGACAGACGGTGCCGGTGGCTGGCGGCGACGATGGTGCTTCCGGTGATGGGGAGTGCCAGGTGTGGATGCCGGAGCGAACAAAGGCAGAGCAGCTACTGCTTGTTGTACACCGTAGTACTCATGAACTTCTTTCCCTTCGAGTCGATTCCACGCATTGTGACCGTGCGGCTTTGGCCCTCGGTAGACACTTCAATGCGACCACAAGCAATGCGCTTACCGCCTCTCTTGAAGTTGAACCCCAATGTGCGGTCATCGATCTTCGTATAAGAGCGCGAGTCGGAATTCGGGTCGCCGGTGACCGGATAGTCTTTTCCGTCGAACTTGCCCGTCCACTCATTATGAATCGGCTTACCATCGATTACTGAAAGTGCCGTGACAGGGCAGAGGTCAGCTGCTTCCGGGCGACCATACCTATGCGTACTTCAGGAACAAATAGAAAAGGTTGCGTACTGGTTGAGGGCGGAAGTTCTACTAAGTTGCAAGACGGGCTGCGGCTTGGACTTCGGAGATCTTGGTGTTTTGGAACGCGACGATTTGCCACTTGCCATTTTCCTTTACGACGATCAACGTTGGGCGAGTTTCTATTTCGCGCCCTTCGTTGCCTTCCTTGAACTTCAGGTGTGCTCGGGAGAATACGACGGCGACATCGGGCCGCAGAAAGCGAATGCTCCGCAGCGCGAAGGTGGCATGGCTGCCTCTGTAGATCGTCTCGAAGATGTGCCGGTGCGCCCCCTCTATGGCCCGCCGCCCGTCCCGGATGAAGAGCCTTGCGGGAACGCCACATATGAGCGCCACCGATGCTGTCAAAGACGACGTCTGCTCCCAGGCTCGGGAGGTCCTGCATTTCTTTCACGAAGTCTTGCTGCTGGTAGTCAATCGGGATTCCGCCCAGCTCGGAAACGGCTGACGCGCCTCGCGACGAACAGGTACCATACATCTCGAGCCCGGCAAGGCGCCCCAACTGCAAGAGTGCCGTGCCGACCCCGCCGGACGCACCGTGAATCAGCACGCGCGCCTGGTCGGACCTTAGAAAAACGATGCAGCATCTGGTACGCAGTGATGTAGTTCAATACGAGACTGACCGCCTCGGCGGCGTCCAAGCTCGGTGGAACCGGAATCAGTTCCTGATGCGGCGGGCAGACGAACTCCGCGTACGCACCGTTGATGGGCATCGCACCAACTATCTGGCCTGATTCGATTCCAGAAACATCATCGCCAAGCCGATCCACTACGCCAACCAGATCCCAGCCCGGCGTGAAGGCGGCAGGATTCCCCACTCGACCACCGACCCGGATTCGACCTACGCGACCAAAGGCGGTCCAGCGCGGCTCGGCTACTTAGTCGTCTGTGATGCGTTTTGCTGTGAGACTAAGACGACAATGGGGCAGTGAAGTGGCGCCTTTCACGCGCACCATTACGTCAACTATGAACAGACTGAATCGGGCGATCATCAGCACCGCAGTTCATGTGGCATGGCGCTCCCATGCCATGTTCACGATTGGCACTGGGATGCGGACCCTTCTCAACAGCCCCGACTTCTTCTCGATGGCGTCCACAAAAACTGACTTATCCCCCATGATGATTGGATCGCTACGCAACAGAAATTCTTGGCCGTAAAGTCGCATTTGAGTTTCTTTTGTGAAACCGAGTCGCTTTAATGTATCGCACAGACTGATCTGTTGTTTTGTCATCGGAGAACCTGTGCGCTTCCGTCATTCAATTGCCAGAGGTTGAGGGTATAAAGACTGTTGGCAGAGTATTCTGAGACACCCAGTCGAATTTAATGCTCTGACTCCCCGTTAGCCACTGTAACTTCTGCCAGTGGCGGCACTGCCCGAGGCCTCCTAGGCTCTTCAAAGGATCTGGCTGAGCGGGCACACAGCGAAATACCGCGAGCGATCTGCGGGCCGATGCCAGCAAAATTCATTGATCGCACTTTGTACTTCACCCTAATTGGTTATCCAGAACTCTGGCAAAGCCACGTTAGTCGGTGAACCCGCCGTCTGAGACGCGAAGGTCGTAGTCTGTGGAACTGGTTTTTCAGCGACGCCGTGTTGTGAATCTGATGATTTGCTCCGTTCCGCCGGCGGTTGTGCTGCTGCTTCTCACACCGTTGTTCGTCACATTAGGTGCCAAATCGACCTTCGCACAGACTGCGGAATCGCACGTCGCCTCAGCGACGTCGGCGCAACAGGAACAATCGACTACGGTTCCGAATGAATCGGAGGAACACGGCCTCTCTGCAAAGGCACTGGAGATCGCGCACCCTTTCAACTTCCCACTTACTAATTCCATGGTTGTCAGCTGGATCGTCGCGGGGGGTCTGATCATATTTGCTCAGGTCGCGACACGGAAGATGCAGCAACTTCCTGCAGGTGCCCAAAATTTCCTGGAATGGCTGGTTGAGGGCTTGAACAAATTCATGGTCGGAATCATTGGCCCACATTTGGCTGAACGGACGTTTTGGTTCTTTGCCAGCATTTTTATTTTCATTCTCGCCGCGAATTGGGTGGGACTCATTCCGGGCATAGGCTCTATCGGGTGGGGGCATCAGACCACGCATGGTTTCATAGTCGACCAACCGTTGTTCCGCGGTGCTAACGCCGATGTAAACATGACGTTAGCAATGGCTTTGATCTTTTTTGCCTGCTGGATCGTCTGGGCCCTTCAGGAAGTTGGTTTGCGGGGATTTTTCAAAGAATTATTTGCGCCAAAAAGTGAAAGCGCAGGTTTGTTGAAAATACTGATGGTGGTTGTGTTTTTCGCCGCCGGTTGTTTGGAGGTCGTCTCGATTTTGTTCCGGCCAGTCTCTCTTAGCTTTCGTCTCTATGGCAACATTTTCGCCGGCGAGAATCTGTTGGAAGCTATGAGTAGGCTAGCGCCGGGGTTTGGCTGGCTCGTACCGATTCCATTCTATTTTCTGGAATTGCTGATGGGTCTGGTTCAGGCGCTCGTTTTCATGTTGTTGACGGCTGTCTTCACGATGCTGATTTGTCAGCATGAAGCAGACTCACCGAAGACTGCACACTCTTGAGTGAACGATATCTACCGCTCACGCTTCAAGTTCGTGAGCGACTGGAAGGAAAGGGGGGACTTATATGAACGGAAGTCTGCACGTTGGTCTGGCGGCCATGGGAGCAGCCTTGAGTGTAGGTCTCATTGGCATGAAAGCTTCGGAAGCGGTTGGACGTAACCCCGAGGCTTCCACAAAAATTCTGGTGCAGTCGATCCTGGCGATCGCCTTCGCGGAAGCGATCGTGTTCTATGCGCTGTTCCTGGTTAAGTAGAAAAAGCTGGGCGCAATGCCGAGGCCGGAACTGTGCCCGTACAAGTAGGGAGACAACTATGATTGCTCTGGCTTTGCCGGCGGACGGTGGAGGACAAATCCAGCAGATTGCGACGACTTTCGGAGTCGACTGGCCTCACCTGATTGCCCAAATCATAAGTTTCTGCATTGTCTGTATTCTTCTTCAACGCTACGCCTACAAACCTGTTCTCAAAATATTGCAAGAACGCCGCCAGCAAATCGCGCAAGGACTTGCTGACACGGAGAAGATAAGAGCCGAACTAGCGCGGACCGAGAGCCAGCGCCAAGAAATGATGATGTTGGCTAACGCGGAGGCAACCAAGATGATCGAGGAAGCCCGCGCCGCTGCTGCCCGGGTACGGCAAGAGGAAACCCAAAAGGCAATCGCCGCCGCTGAGCAGATCATTGTTAGGTCGCGCGACGCTGCTGCCCAGGAATATGCGCGCATGCTTATGGAGTTAAAGCGGGAAGTGGGGCGATTGGTTGTGCAAACCACGGCGATAGTGACTGGCAAGATTCTGACAGCCGAAGACCAGCAGCGCATGGCCGAAGAGACCGTGAGACATTTGGCTGCGGCCTAAGTATCTGGGAAGAGCAGTATGAAAACGACCAAGGAAGCCAAGCGTGAAGCGAAGCAACTGTACCGCTTGTGCTTCGTCAATGGCAAGTTGGATCAGGCACGTGTCCGCCAGGTGGTGGGGGGAATGATCCACTCAAGGCACCGTGGTTACCTGACCGTGCTGCGATATTTTCAGCAGCTGGTGAAGCTCGAGTGTGCCCGGCACACGGCCACTATTGATAGCGCGGTTATGTTGCCGACTGGTTTGCAGAATCGAGTGCTTGCCGGGCTGGAGCGTGCGTACGGCCCAGGCATAGCCGCAATTTTTGGACGGAATCCGGCGCTTATCGGGGGCATCCGCATTCAAGTCGGCAGCGATGTCTTTGACGGTAGCGTCCGGTCGGAGTTGATCGCATTGGAGAAACGCTTTGGAATCGTCAGTGCAAATGGCAGAAATGCAAACAGACCTGGTCGCTAGTCGATTAGGTAAAGCCGGATGAGAGAGATTATGGCTGATCTACTTAAAGAAATTGAGGAACAAATTGCTGGTGCCAAGGCTACGACAATCCGGCAAAACGTGGGTGTCATACGTGAAGTCGGCGACGGCGTGGCGAGAGTGGAAGGGCTTTCGGATGCGATGCTCAACGAGATGCTCGACCTCGGTCACGGTATTACCGGGCTGGCATTGAACCTCGAAGAGACTGAAGTTGGCGTGATCATTTTAGGCGATTTCACTCAGCTCGAAGAAGGCGATGAAGTTCGCACAACGGGAAAGCTGCTGCAGGTACCGGTGGGTAAGGGCCTCTTGGGGCGCGTGGTGAATACTCTAGGAGAGCCGTTGGATGAGAAAGGGCCAGTCGAGAGTGACGTCGCCTATCCGGTTGAAAAAATCGCTCCGGGAATCATCCGGCGCAGTCCAGTAAGGCAGCCGGTGCAAACCGGCATCATGGCGATTGACGCGATGATTCCGATCGGCCGGGGCCAGCGTGAATTGATTATTGGCGACCGATCGACCGGCAAGACGACGATTTGCATCGATACCATCATCAGCCAAGCTCGTCTGAACCGAGCGGCGGAAGCAGCCGGCGACAAAGACTATCGTCCTCTCTACAGCATCTACGTTGCGATTGGTCAGAAGCAATCGAATGTCGCGCGGATCATTACCATCCTCGAACAAGCCGGGGCAATGCCCTACACGATTATCGTTGCGTCTCCCGCTTCTGATTCGGCTACCAATCAGTACCTTGCACCGTTCGCGGGTGCCGCAATGGGCGAATGGTTCATGGACAATGGCATGGATGCGTTGATCATCTTTGACGATTTGTCCAAGCACGCCGTGGCGTACCGGCAGGTGTCGCTTGTTTTGAAGCGGCCATCGGGTCGTGAAGCGTATCCCGGTGACGTATTTTACCTCCACAGCCGCCTGCTCGAGCGGGCGGCGCGTGTCGGGGAGAAATACGGCAACGGTTCGCTCACGGCGCTGCCGATTATCGAAACGCAGGCGGGGGATGTTTCCGCTTACATCCCCACCAACGTCATCTCAATCACGGATGGGCAGATCTATTTGGAAACGGATTTGTTCTATCAGGGCGTCCGACCGGCCATCTCGGTCGGCCTTTCGGTATCCCGTGTTGGTTCAGCGGCGCAGCCCAAGGCGATGAAGCAGGTTGCCGGTCAACTCAAGGGCGACCTCGCTCAATTCCGTGAACTGGCTGCCTTCGCGCAATTCGGTTCGGAACTGGATGCGAAGACTCAAGCGCAAATTGATCGAGGAAAGCGCATCATGGAGATCTTCAAACAACCCCAGTACAGCCCGATTCCGGTTGAGATCCAGGTCGCTGTAATCTGGGCTGTCCAAAACGGATATGTGGATGATGTACCGGTTGAGCGCATTAAACAGTTCCGGACCGAACTGACCGAATTCTTGAGCACGCGCAAGGCGGAGCTGCTCGTGAGAATTGCAAAGGAAAAGACGCTCAGTGCAGCGCTGATAACCGAATTGAAGGCCGCGACTGACCAGTTCAAAGAAACCTGGAGATGAAGGCCCATCTTTGAGAACCGGGATTGTTAACTATGCACAGCCCACGCGACTTGCGCCGGCGGATCCGCTCGATTAGTAATACCGCACAGATCACCAGAGCGATGCAAATGGTGGCAGCATCGAAGATGCGCAAAGCCCAAGAGGCGGCCCTTGCTGGCCGTCCCTTTGTGCACCTCCTGTACCGTATCCAGCGTGAAGCGACGACGCGGATGCGCGACTTCAGTCACCCGATGCTCGAGGTGCGGGAAGTCTACAAGCGTGCGGTCATTCTGGTCGGCGCCGACAAGGGCTTGTGCGGTGCGCTCAACAGCAATCTATTTCGTCTGGCCGCTGAGTTCGACCCTCAGTCAACAATCTTCATCACGGCAGGGCGTAAGGCTGCGCAGTTCGTCGCCCGAACCCGGCGCCAGCTTGTCGCTGAATTTGCATACGGAGATACACCACGGTTTTCTGAGGCCAGGGCGATCGCCGCCCTCGCTCGCGATCTTTTCTCTAAGCGAGAAGTAGATCAGGTTCAGATTGTTGCTACTCGCTTCATCAATACGCTCACCCAGCAGGCGCTCTGCTTGGAATTTCTTCCGGTGTCCGAAATCAAAGCGTTAAAGATTCCGGGGGCGAGGTCCGAAGAGGAGCTAGCAGCCGATACGAGGGAGGCTTTGTTTGAACCGAACCCCGAAATCGTTCTGGGTTATCTCCTCTCGCAGTACCTTGACGTTTACGTGTATGAGGTCCTGCTCAATGCCAAAGCCAGCGAGCAAAGCGCTCGCATGGTGTCGATGAAGAATGCGACAGACAACGCCGAGAACCTGATCAAGGACCTCACCCTCGAATACAACAAGATGCGGCAGGGAAATATTACGAAGGAATTGTTGGAGATTGCTGGCGGGCAGTCCGAGTGAGGCAGGATCTATGTTTGCAAACAGAACATCGCAGCCCGATACGAATATGAATAAAGGCAAGATCATTAAAGTCCTAGGTCCGGTCGTGGATGTCGAGTTTCCGCGGGCATTACCGGGGATCTACAACGCTCTGACCTGCGAATACAAGGTTCAGAACCAGCCAATTACAGTGACTCTCGAAGTACAACAGCACCTCGGGGATCGAGCGGTCCGGGCAATCTCTATGTCCGGCACCGAGGGTCTCAAACGCGGTTTCGAGGTCACCGATAATGGTGGTCCTATATCAATGCCCGTCGGCGAGGGGGTTATGGGCCGCGTGTTTGATGTGACTGGGAGCCCGGTGGATGAGCGCGGGCCGGTTCAGGCACAGAAGTACTATCCGATTCATCGGCCGGCGCCACCACTCGCGGACCAGTCCACTTCTCCGCAGTTGCTCGGTACCGGCATCAAGGTCATCGATTTAATTTGCCCATTCTTGAAAGGCGGCAAGGTGGGTGCTTTTGGCGGCGCCGGAGTAGGCAAGACAGTGGTCATCATGGAACTGATCAACAACATCGCCAAGCTCCATGGTGGCGTGTCAGTGTTCGCGGGTGTCGGCGAACGCACCCGAGAAGGCAACGACCTCTACCACGAAATGTGCGAAGCGGGTGTGATCAAGCAGGACAACCTGGCCGAATCCAAAATCGCCCTTGTATATGGACAGATGAACGAGCCGCCAGGAGCCCGCTTGCGCGTTGCGCTTTCCGGACTCGCCATCACCGAATACTTCCGCGACGAGAAGAACCAGGATGTGCTGCTCTTCATTGACAACATTTTCCGCTTTTCTCAGGCTGGCTCCGAGGTGTCCGCGCTGCTGGGCCGCACTGCCAGCGCCGTTGGTTATCAGCCGACTCTGGCCGCAGAAATGGGGGCCCTCCAGGAGCGGATTACTTCCACCAAGAAAGGCTCGATCACTTCGTTCCAAGCGGTTTATGTTCCGGCTGACGATCTGACAGACCCGGCGCCGGCCACCACGTTCGCACACTTGGACGCGACCATCGTGCTGGAGCGTTCGATCGCCGAGCTGGGTATCTATCCCGCAGTGGACCCCTTGGCCTCGACCTCTCGCGCTCTCACACCAGAAATTGTAGGTCAGGAGCACTACGAAGTCGCACGCGGAGTGCAGAAGGTACTTCAGCGCTTCAAGGATCTGCAAGACATCATTGCGATTCTGGGTATGGACGAGCTCTCGCCCGAAGACAAGCTGACCGTGTTCCGAGCCCGCAAGATTCAGCGGTTCCTGAGCCAGCCATTCAGCGTGGCACAAGTGTTCACCGGACGCGAAGGCAAGCAGGTTCCGGTGGCAGAGACGGTCCGTGGATTTAAGGAGATCCTGGAAGGCCAACATGACGATGTGCCGGAAAGCAACTTTTATATGAAGGGCCCAATTGAAGAAGTCAGACAAGGTTGACGAAGGAGCGCTGAGTGCGAAAGGCCTCATGCGCTGTATGGGTAAACATGAGCAACACTATAAGACTTGAGATTGTGACTCCCGAGGCCACGGTTTACGCCGAAGACGTAGACATAGTCACGCTACCGGCCGTGGAGGGTCAGATGGGCGTTCTTCCGCACCACGTCCGCCTGATAACACAATTAGTGCCGGGCGAAATGATTGTGCGCAAAGGTGGACACACCGAATTCCTGGCGGTGGGTGAGGGGCTCGTCGAAGTCACAGGTGAGCGCGTGTCCATCTTGACAAATATGGCAATTGCTGCAGAGAAAATCGACGAAGCAAAGGTCGAAGAGGCGCGTCAGCGCGCCGCCGCTCGTCTCCGGGAAAAAATCTCGTCCGAAGAAGTTGCGTCGGTAAACGCCTCTTTAGCTCGGTCGCTGGCGCAACTGCATGTCAAACGCCGCCGTCGCTAGATTCATGTTTTCACAATCAGCACGAGAGAGGACAACCGAGCCGCAAAAACGAACTCATCATGCGCATCATCAGGGTTGTGTTTTGAGGATACCAGTCGTCAACCTCGTCAGCGAGTCGTCAGCGAGCAACCATGACTGAAGCCCTCTCCTCCCATACCACAGAGCCTGGCCGCATCGCTCGCCATGCAACGCAGGCGAACCAACCCGGCTGGAAACGCTGGCTTCCCGGGTTGAACACTCTGCGTGGGTACGAGTCGTCCTGGCTTCGGCACGACCTTGTGGCCGGCCTCGTCATGACGACCATGCTCGTGCCGGTCGGCATCGCATACGCCGAAGCATCCGGAGTACCGGGTATCAACGGCCTCTATGCGACCATCGTGCCGCTGCTGGCATACGCTCTGTTCGGTCCGAGTCGCATTCTCGTGCTGGGACCGGATTCGGCGCTCGCGGCCGTGATTCTTACAGTCGTGCTGCCGCTTTCGGCGGGCGATCCGCAACGTGCTGTCGCGGTGGCCTCAACGATGGCGATTGTCTCGGGCATCGTGTGTGTTGCGATGGGCGTCGTGCGTCTGGGCTTCATCACCGACTTGCTCTCGAAGCCGATCCGCTACGGCTACATGAACGGCATCGCACTAACTGTGCTGCTGAGCCAGATCCCGAAGCTCTTCGGCTTTTCTGTCAGTGCGAGCGGACCGCTGCGCCTAGTGTGGGGAATCGTCAACAAAGTGCTCGCTGGGAGCACGAACGTCGTGGCGCTCGCGATCGGTGCCAGTACGCTTGCTCTCATACTGTTGCTAAAGCGCTGGCCGCGCATCCCAGGCATTCTGATCGCCGTGGTCGCTGCCACCGTTGTAGTCGCGGCCTTCGATCTCGCAACACGTGCTGGAGTGTCCGCGCTCGGTCCTCTGCCACGGGGATTGCCATTGCCACGCCTTCCCCTTGTCCAGGTCGACGACATCGTACCGATTCTCACTGGTGGCCTCGCGGTGGCGCTCGTCTCATTCGCGGACACGAGCGTGCTTTCTCGAACCTATGCGGCACGTCTGCGTACGCCGGTCGACCCGAATCAGGAGATGGTGGGCCTCGGCGTCGCGAACCTCGCCGCAGCCTTCTTTCAGGGTTTCCCGATCAGCAGCAGCTCATCGCGCACGCCGGTGGCCGAGGCGGCGGGCGCCAAGACCCAGCTGACGGGGGTCGTGGGCGCGCTCGCCATCGCGCTGCTGCTGGTCCTCGCGCCCGAACTACTCCAGCATCTGCCGCACACCGCCCTAGCTGCCGTTGTGATCGCCTCGGCCATCGGCCTGTTTGAAGTGTCCGACCTGCGGCGAATCTATCGCATCCAGCGCTGGGAGTTCTGGCTTTCGATGACGTGCTTCGTGGGCGTGGCTGTGCTCGGCGCCATTCCGGGCATTGCGCTCGCGATCGGGATTGCCGTGATTGAATTCCTCTGGGATGGCTGGCGCCCGCATTCGGCCGTGCTGGGCCGCGTCGATCGTGTCAAGGGCTATCACGACATCGCCCGGTATCCGGAGGCGCGCTTGATCCCGGGGCTCGTATTGTTCCGTTGGGATGCGCCGCTCTTCTTTGCGAACGCCGAGCTGTTCCACGAACGCGTTCTAGACGCCGTTGCAAACTCACCGACGCCAGTCCGCTGGCTCGTGGTTACGGCAGAGCCGGTCACGAGCGTCGACGTCACCGCAGCCGATGCCGTCTGCGAGCTCGACGACACCCTGCACGCCGCCGGCATCGAGTTGTGTTTCGCGGAGATGAAGGATCCGGTGAAGGACAAGCTCAAACGGTTCGGGCTCTTCACGCGCCTCGGCGAACAAACCTTTTTCGCGACCATCGACGAAGCGGTGAGCACCTACCGCGCGACCCATCCCGTCGAGTGGGTCGACTGGGAGGATCGCACGTCGTAGCATCAGGTGTGAAGAGTTGAATTAATTAATTGGGAAGATCCGCGGCCAGATTCTTTCCTCCATTCTCATTAGCACAGAAGGATCGTCCAAGTCATATTTGGCTTCATGGTCAGATTGGCTAGGCACGAGTGAAGTGCTGGAGATTGAGCCGCTGGAGATATCACGCCTTGCCCAAAGAACGACCACGGAGCGAGGCCCCGCTCGATAGTGCGTTCTACGACCTCCCCCAGGAACAGGATTGGGTGGACCATTCGGCTTTTACTTCAGATCTTTTCGCGCAACGGATCTCGGATGCCACGAGCATGGTGCACCAGCAGACCTCCAACAAGCTCATCGTCGGGCTGTTCAATGGATATTTCCTTGACATCGCCGGCAGCTACACTGGCCATGTGAGATTTGACAAGGTCCTCGCAACACCGACCGTTGACTATTTCTGCGCTTCGATCAGCACTTTTGACCGCGGCGTGGGCGGCGCCGGCGCAGTGGAAGACGCGATCGAGACCACGAACGCGCATGGCAAGTTCTGGTTCATTGAGCAGGACCTGATCACCTACCTCTCTCTCGACAACACCCACCACAGTCCATAACAAAGGCCATAGGCGGCTAAAAGAACGGCGGCGAAAAACATGCGCCAGCCGCCAATGATCAGATGGGCTGGATAAAGTGCCCACAAGCATTTCACCCTCAGGCGTGACGACGTGCAACTGCCGTAGGCATTCCTCCAATCTGAGTCGCGAATCCACTGTGGATAGGACTTCCGGGCT